>Ga0182737_1000567_pt1 | contig 50104 bp, 43 predicted proteins | sample eDN5th30CBELigOP_FD_128878 | JGI IMG/M metagenome (GOLD analysis project Ga0182737, IMG submission 128878) | Enriched Organic Plus compost microbial communities from Emeryville, California, USA - eDNA 5th pass 30_C BE-Lig OP (version 2) (version 2) ...
ACTTCAGGCAGCGGCCCACGGGCCGCCGCCTGAGCGGCTGCTGTGCGTCTCTTCTTCATCGGCATATCCATGATCGTCAGTCCTCATGATATGCCCCGCACACAAAATCACGGATAAGCCCGCTGCGCACGCCCTACTCGGACAAGATCGAACCCTATGCCGGTATTGGCGCGGGCGTGGCCATTGTCTCGATAAAGGGCTCGGACTCGGCCAATCCATCCGAGCCCGGCATCAACCATTTCAACTCCGATTCGAACGCATCGGACACGGCTTTTGCGATGCAGGCCAAGATAGGACTGAAGGGCAGAATCGGCAAGAACCTTTCGCTCTTCGCCGAATACCGCTACCTGTCTATCGACGCCACCAGCTACACCTTCGGCTCGACCGACTATCCTGGGGTGCATCTTCCCACCACCAGCTGGCACGTCGACATGGGCCGCCAGCAATACAACTTGTTCGTGGCCGGCCTGCAATACAAATTCTAGGGGCGCGCTCTGGCGCCGGAAATAAATCCCTGGCCCGCTGGCAGCGGGCCATCCGGTGGCGTGATGTGTTCGATGACGCCATCCTGGTCGATGGACACCGCGTTTGCCGAGACCGCTACCAACGTGACGCCCGGCGCCAGCGCCTGCCCCACCCGATAAGCCTGGGCCGGGCCGCCATCGACAGACAGCAGCGCCGCGCCCGCGGAGCCATCGGCCGTGGCGATCAATCCCTTGACGGTGACGCGCACGCGTAGCGCCGCGCCGCCGAACCAGCGAGCGGCTGGAGCCGTATCGAGATTCGCATCGGGCACGGCTTCGAGCATCGGGGGCAACTTGCCGGGGGCCGGCGCGAACAGCAGGGCTGCCCATACCCCGAGCCCCACGGCGAACGCCAGCATCGACAAGCGCCGCACCCAGGCCGGCCCGTCCGCCGGGAAGAGCCCAGGGCGGCCTACCATCGGATCAGGTCTCCGGCATCCATGGCGTTCACGTTTTCCCCCTGTGGATATGCCATGAATAACGGCATATTTGACGCAAAAGAGCTTGTTTTATATATACTTGTAGAAATTTTTAACATAACGGTCACAATTCTAAACTCTTGTGCCAAAAGATCAAAAAATTATCCAAAGGGGAAGGTTTCGCAGGGGCCAGGTAATGCAACGGCCTGGAAACCACCGCCAAGGGGGCTTTTCTCTTATCGAGATCATGGTCGTGGTGGTCATCATGGGCATCCTGGCCACCTTGATCGTGCCGAACCTCATGGACCGCCCCGACCAGGCGCGGATCGTGGCGGCGCGGCAGGATGTGGCTGCCCTGATGCAGGCGCTGAAGCTCTACCGGCTCGACAACGGGCGCTATCCCACCGCCGAACAAGGCCTGCAAGCCCTGGCCCATGCCCCTGCGTCCGGCCAGGCAAGCAGCCGGCGCGCATATATGGATCGCTTGCCGCTGGATCCGTGGGGCACGCCCTATCAATACCTGAACCCCGGGGTACACGGGGAAATCGATGTCTTTTCCCTGGGCGCGGATGGGAAAGCGGGAGGTGACGACAATAATGCCGATATCGGCTCCTGGTCCCAATAGACGCCGCACGCGCCAGCACGGCTTTTCCTTGCTGGAGATGCTGGTCGTGCTGGCGATTATCGGCATCGCCACGGCGACCATCAGCGTCCAGGCGTTTCCGGACGGCGATGCCCGCGCGCTGCGCCAGGATGCCCGGCGCCTTGCCCAACTGTTCGCCGCGGCCCAGGCCGAAGCCCGCCGGGACGGCGGCCCGATTGCCTGGGAATACGACGGCCAGGGCTTTGCCTTCGTGCACGAGCCGCACAACCTGTTTCTGCCGACGGGCATGGCTCGGCAAGCGGGGCCCGCGCGTGCCGAACGCTTTGCCGGCACCAGCCCGCTGCGCCCGCGCGCCTGGATATCCGCCAACGCCATCGACGTGCGCGTCGAGCCTCCGTCGGCGCATCTGTTCACCGCGGAATGGGCGTCGGGCCCCGCGGCAGTCGAACTGCAAGACGGCCTGCATGCGGTGCGCATCGTACGGTCGGGCGCCGGCCAATATCGGGTGCAACCATGAATACCCCGCAACCGCAGGCAGGGTTCACGCTGCTGGAAGTGCTGATCGCGCTGGCCATCGTCAGCATTGCCCTGGCGACGGTGATCCGGGCGCTGGGGGTGGGCGCCGGCAATGCCCTGGCCATCCAGCAGCGCAGCCTGGCATTGCAGGCGGCGGAAAACCGGCTGGCCGAATTGCGCCTGATGCGCGCCTTTCCGGCGCCTGGACGCAAGACCGAGCCTTGCCCGCAAGGGCCGCTCGCCCTGATATGCGAGCAGCAATTCCAGACCACGGTCAACGGCAACTTCAGGCTGGCCACCGTGCGGACACGCCTGGCCGACGGGCCCGTCCTGGCAGAGGCCAATGGCCTGCTGTCGCTGCTGCCATGAGATGCGCGCGCTCCGTCCAGCAGGGTTTCACCTTGATCGAAGTACTGGTCGCCCTGGCGCTGATGGCGCTGCTGAGCGTCATTTCATGGCGCGCCCTGGACATGGTAGAGCGTTCCGATGCGCGCCTGCAGGCCAGTGCCGATGACACGCTGGCGCTGGTGCGGGTGCTGGGGCAGATCGAAAGCGATATCGGCCGGCATGCGAACGATGACATCCTGCCGGCGAGCCCGCGCTGGAATCCCTCGGCGCGCACGGGCGCCCTGCTTCCGCCCGGTATCCAGTGGAACGACCCGGTGCTGTCGCTGGTCCGCTCGGCCGAAGGCGGCGCCTGGCAGAAAGTGGCCTGGGGCAAGGAAAACGGCACACTGCGGCGGGCGGCCGGGCCGGCGGTTCGCACCTTGCCGTTGCCCGAGGTGCGGATGGGCGAGGTCATGCTGGAACACGTCAACGTGTTCGCCGTGCGCGCCTGGATACCCGGCCAAGGCTGGACCTTGCCCGGGCTGGCCGGCCCGCAGCGGTCGGCGACAGGGCTCGAGATCACGATCGGGCGCCAGCGCGACGGCCGGGACGAGATCTATCGCAAGGTGATGGAGCTGCCATGAACGCGCCTTTGCCCACTGCACGCCACGCAAGGCCTTGCCCGACGCGCCGCCCGGGCTCGCAACGGGGCATGGCCGTCATTGGCGCGCTGGTGGTGGTCGCGGCGGCCGCCATCGTCGCCGCCGCCATCCTGGAACGCCAGGCCCTGCTCGTGGATACGCTGACCGTCGAGCGCGACCGCACGGATGCGGAATGGATATTGCGCGGCGGCCTGGACTGGTCGCGCGTCATTCTGCTGAACGACGCGCGCCGCAATGCCGTCACCCGGAAGAATGCGGTCTGGGCCCAGCCGATTGTCGGGCTGGAAATCGCTACGCCCGACGGCATGCGCACGGCCTATTTTTCCGGGCAGATCGAGGACGAGCAAGGCAAGTACAACATCTGGCGCCTGGCCGAACAAGGCGTGGTGCGCCCCCGCGAACTGGCGGTGCTGCGGCATCTGCTGGCCACCCTGGGCATGCAGGCCTCGCTGGCCCGCGCCGTTGCCGACCGGGTCGCCGAATCGCAGGGCGGGCCGGGCCATCCGCAAGCCGCACCGGGCCTCAGGACCCTGGCGGACCTGGCCGGGCTGGACGGCATGTCTGCCGAGATCATGGCCACGCTGTCCGGCTACCTGACCGTGCTGCCGCAGAAAACGCCGATCAACGTCAACACCGCCAGCGCGGAAGTGCTGAGCGCCGGCCTTCCGGGGCTGGAACTGGCCCACGCCCGCGAGCTGGCCGGCCAGCGCGACCGCGGCCAATGGTTCAACAGCGGCGACGATTTTTTCCGGCGGCTGGGCAAGCCCGCCGCGCCCGGCGGCCATCCGATCAGTGTACGCAGCGAGTGGTTCCGGGTCACCGGGCAGGTCAGCATCCACGATACCCCGGTCACGATGCAGGCGCTGCTGCATCGCCAGGGCGACGACCCGCCCGCCATACGCTGGCTGGGAGGCTGATATCAAACCTACGCTACGCCTGCCCCTGCCGCCGCTGGCGGAAATCACGCCACAGTCCGTGATGGCCTTTGCGCTGTTCGGCCGCGACGGGAGCCTGCTGCGCAGCGGCGAATTGCCGCTCGAGGAGCTTGCCCGCGCCGTCCCGGTCGATCGCGTGGAAGCGATCCTGCATCCCCATGACGCCATCGTCGTGACGGCGCAACTGCCGCCCTTGCCGGCCAAGCGCCTGGACGAGGCGGTGCACGGCTGCGTCGAACCGCTGGCGCTGAGCGATACCGCCGAACTCTGCATTGCATACGGGCCGCGCGCGGCCGACGGCAGTATCTGCATTGCCTGGACCGGCCGCCAGGCGCTATTGAACGCATGGCGCCGCCTGGCCGATGCCGGCCTGCGGCTGACGGCGATCGTGCCCCATGCCTTGGCGCTGCCCGCGGGCGATCCGGGCACGGACCAGGCGCTGGCGCTGCCGGTGGATGCACGCTGGCGGGCCGCATTGCCCCGATGGTCGCTGGCCAGGCCCGAATGGCGGCCAGTCTCGTCCACCCACCGCTGGCGCGGCGCCGCGCGCTGGGCCGGCGCCGCCGCCCTGTTATGGCTGCTGGGCTTGAATATCTATGCCGCCCAGCTGCGCGGCGAAGTCCGCGACGTCCAGGCATCCACCGAGCGGGCGGTACGCGCGGCGTTTCCGTCCATCGGCATCGTCATCGACCCGGTGCGGCAAGCGCAAAGCGCGCGCGACCGGTTGCGGCTGGCCAATGGCACCGCCCGCGCGGACGATTTCATGCCGTTGGTGCTGGGTGCGGCGCAGGTGCTGGATTTCGCCGCGGGCCACGTCGCCGCGTTGCGTTACGAGAAAGAAGTATTGACGCTGGTGCTGGCACCAGGCTATGAGCCTCCCGCCAATGAAGCGGCGCTGCACCAGGCCGCCGCCGCGCGTTCCCTGGCGCTACAGAAAGATGACGATGCCGCCCATACCTGGCACGTGCGGCGGGCCGGCAGCCGGGAACCGGCGCGGGGGGGTTCATGACGGCGCGCCCATCGACCACGGCGCCCGCGCGCCGGCGCATTCCCCGGTTGCCGCTGGCTGCCGCCGGACGCCGGGCGACGGCCTGGTGGGGCACGCGCACGGCACGGGAACGCGCGCTGCTGAGCGCGGCGCTGGCGATCGGCGTCGCGGCCCTGACATGGACGCAGGCCGTGCAGCCCGCGTGGCATGAGATTGCGCAAGCGCGCGAACGCCTGCCGCGCTTGCATGCCGACGCGGCCAGGGTCGACACCTTGGTTGCCGAAGCGCGGGCCCTGCAACAGGCGGAATCGGGCCGCACGGATGCGGCAAGCCTGCCCGATGCCTTGCGCGCCAGCCTCCAGCGCGCCGGCCTTGAAGCGTCGGCAACGGTCGGCGCCACGCCCGGGACGGATGGCGACCCACCCCGATACTGGGACATCGAGCTGCACAATGCCGACGTTGCGCGCGTCATGCAATGGCTGGCCCAGCTGCCGTATCTGCTGCACGTGCAGACCCAAGCCGTGGAACTCGCGCGCGCCAGCATCGATGGCCGCGACAGGCCGGGCAGCGTGACCGGGCGCATCCGGGTCTCGTTGCCCGCGGAGCGCGACCGATGACGCGGCGCACGGCGCTCCGCGTCGCCGGCCTGGCCTTGCTGGCCTGCGGCGTGGCCGCGCTGATCCTGCCGGCGCGCTGGATCATGGCCGCGCTTCCCGCCGATTGGCCGCTGGCCGTGGTCGATGCCCGCGGCACGATCTGGTCCGGCAGCGCGACGCTTGCCGTGGGGCCCCCCGCACGCCGCCGCACCCTGCCCCAGCCTGTGCATTGGCGGCTGGCGTTCCCGTCCGGCCCCGGGCTGATCGTCTCCCACCCCTGGCTGGGCGGGCCCGTCAGCGTGACGCCAAGCTGGAAGGGGATCCGGGTATCGGCGCAAACACTGCAATTGCCCGCCGCCGTGCTGGGCACGCTGGACGCCCGTATCGCCGCCATCGGCCCGGCCGGCGAGCTGTCGGTCAAATGGCCGGCCACGTTCATTGCCCCCGCCCGCCAGGACGCGGGCGCCAGGCTGCTGGACATCGAATGGCGTCATGCCGCTTCCTCGCTGACGCCGATCCGGCCGCTGGGCGACTACGTGCTTGCCTTGAAACGGGGCGCGCACGGCCAGGCAGACCTGTTGCTGCGCACCCGACAGGGACCGCTGCGGCTCGACGGCGCCGGCACGCTGGACAGCCGGGGCCTGCGATTCGACGGCACCGCGCAAGCCGACCCCGCCGCCGATGCCCATACCCATGCCGGGCTGCACGATCTGCTAGCCGCGCTCGGTCCGCAGAAGAACAACCAGGCGCTCTTGAGCTTTCGCTAGCGCAACCTGAAGAAACAGGCTGATCGATACCGCCATGAGAGATTTCCATCCTATTGTGTGCCAACTCCGCCCTTCCCCCCCGGCCTGGCTGGCACTGACGCTATCGGTGGCGCTGGCGGGCTGCTCCACGCCCCCTGGCCCGGGCGCCGATGTGAAAGATCCCTTGCCGCTGATCGTAAGCAGCTCTACCGGCCAGGGCTGGCGCCAGGAACCGCCCGTTCCCGCCAAGGCGACCCCGGTGTCCCGGCCAAGGTCCGTACCCCCAGCCGCGGCGCCGCGCCCCGCCAGGCCCGCGGACGCATCGCGGCCGACGTCCCCGGCAGCCGGCAATGCCGTCGGCGGCGACACCACGCTCAATTTCGTCGATGCCGACCTGCAGGGCGTGATACGCGCCCTGGCGCACTTCACCGGCCGCAATTTCCTGGTGGACCCGCGCGTCAAAGGCAAGTTGACCCTGGTTTCGGAAACACCGGTCGATCGCGCGACAGCCTACGCCATGCTGCTGGGCGCCTTGCGCATGCAGGGGTTTGCTGTCGTGGATACCGGCGGCATCAGCCGCGTGGTGCCGGAAGCCGATGCAAAACTGCAAGGCATGGCGGTGGCCGACGGCACCGCCCCGGGAACCGCCCATGGCGGCGAGCTTGTCACCCGGGTTTTCCAGTTGCGCTATGAAAACGCGGCCAACCTGATGCCCGTCCTGCGGCCCATGATTGCGCCGAACAACTCCATCAACGTCTACGCGGGCAACAACACACTGGTCATCACCGACTACGCGGACAATCTCAAGCGCATTGCCGAGGTGATTGCCAGTATCGATACGCCCGATTCGTTCAGTACCGACCTGATTCCCATCGAACACGGTGTCGCCGTCGATGTGGCCGCGCTGGCCTCGCAGATGCTGAACCAGGGAACGGCGGGCAACACGCCCCAGCCAGTCGCCGTGGTGGCCGACCCGCGCAGCAATTCGGTGCTGCTGCGCGCCAGCAGCCCAGAAAAGCTGCAGCAGGCGCGCGCCTTGATCCATCGTATCGACAACCCGGACACGCGCGCGGGCAACCTGCACGTCGTGTACTTGCGCAATGCCCAGGCCAGCCGCCTGGCCGAGGTCCTGCGCGGGGCGCTGAGCGGCCAGAACACCGGGCAGGCCGATCCGGCCAGCAGCAGCCTGTCCGAGCCGGGCCTGGGCGCCAATGCCTCCATGACGGGCTTCGCCAGTTCGACGTTGGCCAACGCCGGCTTGCGCGGAAGCGGATTGGCCGGCGCCGCGATGGCCGGCCCGGCGGATGCCCTGGGCGGAACGGGCGAGCCCCCCGCCCGCGCCGTCGCCTTTACGGCCGGCGGCGCCACCGTGCAGGCCGACCCCTCGACCAACACGCTGATCATTTCCGCCCCGCCTCCGCTGTACCGCAGCCTGCGCGAGATCATCGACCAGCTCGACCAGCGGCGCGCGCAAGTCCTGGTGGAAAGCCTCATTGTGGAAGTCAGCAGCGACAAGGCCGCCGAGTTCGGCATCCAGTGGATGACGGGCGGCAGCGGCATCGATTCGGGCAATTCCTCGTTTATCGGCGGCACGAATTTCGGCGGCAGCGGGCTCAATACCAGCGGCGTCACCACCATCGACGCGCTGGGCCAGGGCCTGAGCCTGGGCGTGGTCAAGGGCACCGTGAACGTGCTGGGCAAGGAAATCGTCAACCTCAGCGTGCTGGCCCGTGCGTTGGAATCGACCGGCGGCGCCAATATCCTGTCGACGCCCAACCTGCTGACCCTGGACAATGAAGAAGCCAGCATCATGGTGGGCAGGACGGTGCCGTTCGTCACGGGCCAGTACACGACCTCCGGCGACGGCGCCAGCAATCCGTTCCAGACGATATCGCGGGAAGACGTGGGCCTGACGCTGCGCATCCGCCCGCAGATATCCGAAGGCGGAACGGTCAAGCTGGCCTTGTACCAGGAGGTCAGCAGCATCGATGCCAGCGTCTCCACCGCCGCCAACGGGCTGGTTACCCGCAAGCGCGCGCTGGAAACCAATGTGCTGGTCGACGACAGCCAGATTATCGTGCTGGGCGGGCTGATCGAGGACGTGGTGTCCGACACCACCAGGGCGGTTCCGATACTGAGCAGCATTCCCTTCATCGGCAACCTGTTCCGGTACGACAGCCGCAGCCGCACAAAGACCAACCTGATGGTGTTCCTGCGTCCGCATATCCTGCGCACTCCGCAGGACAGCGCCAGCATGACGCTGGATCGATACAACTACATGCGCGCGGTACAGGCAAGCCTGCCGCCACGGTCGACATGGTTTGCCCCCGATGCCAGCACTAACGCGCTGCCCGGCATCGACCGCGACCCGGGCACCGGATTGCTGGACCTGCGCGTACCAGAGGCCGCCGCGCCCTTGCCGGCACCCGCGCCGGGCCAGCCGGACCCGGCCGCCCGCCCCGCCGCGCCCACCTCGCCCGCCCCCGTGGGACACCTGTGAAAACGCGGCTTCCCTATGCCTGGGCGCGCGCGCACCGGGCGCTGATCCAGGCAAGCGCCTCGTCCGGCGAGTGGCTGACGACTTCCGAACGCACGCCCGCGTGGGCGTTGATCGAGATTCGCCGCTGCCACGGCGAACTGCCGCATCGCGTGGTGCCCGACGCCGAGCTCGATACGCTGCTGGCGGCCGCGTACGCGCAGACCGGGGATGCCGCGACGGTGGTCGACGAAGCCGCCAGCGAGGTGGACCTGGACCGCTTGATGCAGGATATCCCTCCCGTCGAAGACCTGCTCGAGGCCCAGGACGATGCGCCGGTCATCCGCATGATCAATGCGCTGTTCACCCAGGCCACCCGCGACGGCGCCAGCGATATCCACCTGGAAGCCTTCGAAACGCATTCGGTGGTGCGCTACCGGGTGGACGGCATCCTGCGCGACATCGTCAGCCCGCGGCGGGCCCTGCACAATGCCCTGGTATCGCGTATCAAGATCATGGCCAGCCTGGACATCGCCGAAAAACGCCTGCCCCAGGATGGACGCATCGCGCTGCGCGTGGGCGGCCGCCCCATCGACGTGCGGGTATCGACCCTGCCCACCGGGCACGGAGAACGCGCGGTGCTGCGCCTGCTGGACAAGGAAACGGGCCGGCTGGAACTGGGGCGCCTGGGCATGGCGCCCGACGTGCTGGCCGAGCTGGACAAGCTGATCCACCGTCCGCACGGCATCGTCCTGGTCACCGGCCCCACGGGCAGCGGCAAGAGCACCACCCTGTATGCCGCGCTGGGCCGCCTGGATACGTCCACCACCAATATCCTGACGGCGGAAGACCCCATCGAATACGACCTGCCGGGCATCGGGCAGACTCAGGTCAACGCCCGCATCAATCTGACGTTCGCGATGGCGTTGCGGGCCATCCTGCGCCAGGACCCCGACGTCATCATGATCGGCGAGATCCGCGACCTGGAAACCGTGCAGATTGCGGTACAGGCTTCGTTGACGGGGCACCTGGTGCTGGCCACGCTGCACACCAACGACGCGGTGTCGGCGGTCACCCGCCTGATCGACATGGGCGTCGAGCCCTTTTTGCTGGCCTCGACCCTGCAGGGCGTGCTGGCCCAGCGGCTGATACGGAAGCTGTGTCCGCGCTGCAAGCTCGACCACGCCGGCACGGCCGCCTGGAATCCCGCCGGATGCCCGGCATGCAGCCATACGGGATACAGCGGCCGCACCGGCGTGCACGAGTTGTTTGCCGTGGACGACGCGGCGCGCGGCCTGATCCATAACGGCGCCGACGAACAGGCGTTGCGGCGGGCCGCCGAACGAACCGGCATGCGCAGCCTGCGCCAGGACGGCCTGCGCTGGGTGGCGCAAGGCATCACGACGGACGAGGAAATCGCCCGCGTGACGCGCGAATCCTGATTGCCTGGATAGGAGACGGCATGCCAGCCTATCGTTACGAAGCGGCCGATGCGCGCGGGCACGTGGAACGCGGGCTGATCGAGGCCGACAACGGCCGCAACGCCCGCCAGGCGCTGCGGTCGCGCGGACTGCTGCCCTTGTCGTTGCGGCCGGCGCATACGGGCGCCGCGGCGGCGGGAAGGCTGCTGAAAGGCCCGCGCATCAATGACGCCGACCTGTGCTGGCTGACGCGCCAGCTGGCCAGCCTGCTGGCTGCCCGCCTGCCGCTGGATACGGCGCTGAGCGCGACGCTGGAACAAGCCGAACACCGCCACCTGGTCGACACGCTTGCGTCGGTGCGGGCCGACGTCCGCGCGGGGCACCGGCTGGGGCAGGCACTGGCGGCGCACCCGCGCGACTTTCCGGCGATTTACCGGGCCTTGATCGATGCGGGAGAGGAATCGGGCGACCTGGCGCAGGTCATGGAAAAACTGGCCGACTATATCGAGTCGCGCAGCGCGCTGCGCAACAAGATCCTGACCGCGTTCATCTACCCGGCCATCGTGACACTGGTATCGATAGCGATCGTGATCTTCCTGTTGAGCTATGTCGTGCCGCAGGTCGTGGGCGCCTTCAACCAGGCGCATCAGGCACTGCCGCTGCTGACGCGGCTGATGCTGTCGGCCAGCGACCTGGTCCGCCACTGGGGCGGCGTGGTGGGGTTGGCGCTGATCGCGTTGTTCGCGCTCTGGCGCTGGCAGCTGCGCCACCCCGCGTTCCGGCTGGCCTGGCATGCCCGGGTCTTGCGCCTGCCGTTGCTGGGCCGTTACGTGCTGGGGGTGAACACCGCCCGCTACGCCGCCACGCTGTCGATCCTGACCGGCGGCGGCGTGCCGCTGCTGGCGGCGCTGGATGCCGCGGCCCGCACCCTGGGGAACGATAAATTGCGGCTGGCCGCCGACGAAGCCGCCCGGCAAGTACGCGAAGGCAGCTCGCTGGCCAGCGCCCTGCAGGCGCAAAAGGCCTTTCCCCCGCTACTGGTCTACCTGACCGGCAGCGGCGAACGTACCGGCGCGTTGCCGGCCATGCTGGAGCGGGCGTCGCGCACCTTGTCCAACGAGCTGGAGCGCCGCGCCATGACCATGACCGCCTTGCTCGAGCCCTTGATGATATTGGCCATGGGCGGCATCGTACTGGTCATCGTGCTGGCCATCATGATGCCGATCATCGAAATCAACCAGATGATCCATTGACCGCGGCGCACGCGCCGCCGTGGGCCGGCGGCGGCGGGCGCCGTTCAGTACACACCATACGAGGGCGGGCAGGTGGTATTGAGGTTGTTCTGGATGACCGTTTCGTCGGTATTGTCGGTCAACCCGTCCAGCACGCCGGCCACGAAGAAGTCGTAGACGCTGGACAGCCCCCAGTCATTGGCATACTTGCGCCAGTTTTCCAGGTCTTCGGCGTTCACCACCCCGTCCTTGTTGCCGTCGCCCGGGCAATCGGGCTCGGAAGCCAGGATTCTTTCCATCGTGGCCCGCAGGTCATCGTAGATGGCCAGGTTTTCCGCAGTGGGCGCGGTTACCAGCAGATTGCGGTCCGGCGTATCCAGCAGCGGCGTCGGAACCGCCTGGTCGATCTCGTACAGCTCGTCGACGACATCGGTCTCGATATCCCGGGTCGCGGTATTGAAATTCTGGGTGGAGTTGCGCACCAGCTTGAAGCGATCGTTGCGAACGGCGATCGAGGTCTCCGGCAGGATGTCCACCAAAGGACGGCCCGCGTCGTAAAGCGCCTGGTTCACGTCGGCGCACATCTTGTACCCCGTGCCGCCGTTGTCGACGACCGAGGGGTCGGTGTAGCCGGGCCCCCAGAAAATGCCCTGGTTGTCTTCGCACACGCCCTTGCTGACCGGGATCTGCGTGCAGCTGGTGTTGATGACGCACGGCGAGTTCCTGGCGCCGTTGGCCTGCAGGTTGACCCCGCCCATGGTGAAGTTGACGGTACGCAGGCTGGCCTGGCCCGGATTGGTCAGGTAGGGCAGCACCGCCACCGAATCGACCGTGCGCGGCACTTCCCGATGCACGTCCAGGCCGGCGATCTCGCCGAAGAACTGGAACAGGTCCACGGCGTTGACCATATGGCCGACTTCCCGGCCGGGGTCGACCACCTGCGGCCCGGCAATGATCAGCGGATCCCAGACGCCGGTCTGGTACGCCGTGCCCTTCGCTTGCGAGCCCACGAACGGCAGCTTGACGGCGGAACCCAGCGAACCGTTGTCGCCCATGATCACGATGACCGTATTCGACGCCTTGGGGTCATAGACCAGCCCGCCATCCGCCGCCCGGCTGGCCAGCCCCGTTTCCACCAGCAACCGGCCGAACTCCGTGTCCATCGCTTCCGTCATCTTGTCCTGGATGAGCCGCCCGGTTGCCGTCGCCTGGCAACTCCACGCATCCGAGGCAAGCCCGCCGCGGGAATCGAGCAGATCGCCCGGCGGCTGCTGCCAGGGCGTATGGGCGGCGCTGAAACTGACGGTTGCCATCCAGGGCCGGCCGCTGGGGCGGGACTTGATCCATTCGATCGCGGCGTCGGCTTCGGTCTTGGTGCGGTATTGCCGCGCCCGTGGATCGGTCAGCGGCACCTGTTCCAGGCTGGGTCCGTCGATGATGACCAGCGGCGAGACGTAATAGCCGTTCTCGCGCTCGAAATCCAGCGTGGGCGGCGGCGTGCCGCAAGTCTGGTCCGGCACGAAAATGCCGCCCGACGACAGGCATTGCAGGCCGGCGGCGTCCTGGCTGGCGGCGGTGCGCGTGACGACACTGCAGCTGTTGTCGGCCTGGTAGCACGCCCCCGTATCCGTGCCCCCGGCCAGCGCGCCGGGCACGAAGCCGCAGGAATAGGTTTTTTCCGGCGCGATGCCTCCGGCGGTGGTGTCGATAGAGCCGGGCAGGCCGCCGATCCAGCCGTAGAAGTAATCCCAGCCCAGCTGGCTCGGTGTGGCGTTTTCCGCCTGGTTGTTCTCGGGCCCGGCCAGGTGGAACTTGCCGAACATCGCGCTCTCGTAGCCCGCCCGTTTCAGCACCTTGGGCACGGTCGTGTCATACGGCGATATCTGCGAATTGGCCAGGTCGTTGGGGCCGATCGCCTGGTTGATATTGGTGCGGAACGGATAACGCCCGACAAAGAACGAGGCCCGCCCGGGCGAGCATTCGGGCATGGACCAGGCATTGTGAAAACGCACGCCCGCCTGGGCAATGGCGTCGATGTTCGGCAGGCTGGGCGAAACGGCGCCGCCGTAGCCGAACGATGTCATCTGGTCGATGCCCACGTCGTCCATGATGACAAACAGGATATTCGATGCCTGCGCCGGGTCGGAAGGCTGGCCGCTGTCGTCGTGGGACGAACCGCCGCCGCTATCGCACGCACTCAGGAGCAAGGCGACAAGCCCCGCCGACAGCAGGGTGGGAAGGGTTCTTTTCAAAGCCATCTCCATGATTCAGCCTCCCGCGCTGGCGACGGCCGGCGGGGCGTCCTTGACCAGCCGGAACCCCAGGTGCGACATCGGGCTGTAGGGGTCGGCGCCGCGCCGTGCGCTGGGTCGGTACGAGGTGCAGAAATCTTCGTTGCACAGGAACGAGCCGCCGCGGATGACCCGGCGCGGCGCATTGGCCGGCACGCCCGGGTCGGAAGGGTCGTAGCTGTCGGCCGGGCCAGCCGGATTGTCGATGGCCGCCCCCCTGGCGGCCTTGCTGGCCTGCCGCGCGAAATAATCGACGCGATACCAGTCGGCCACCCATTGCCAGGCGTTGCCGGTCATGTCGTACAGCCCGTAAGCGTTCTCGGGGTAGGTCTTGACGGGCTGGGTGCCCGGGGCGCCGACCTGAGTGTCGGGCCGCAGCACGGGAAAGGCCCCCTGGCCCGCGTCCCAGTAATTGGCCCGCTTGGTGCCGCCGGGCGCCAGGTCGTTGCCCCAGGCATAGTCGGCCTGCTCCAGGCCGCCGCGCGCCGCGAATTCCCATTCGGCCTCGGTGGGCAGGCGCTTGCCCGCCCACCTGGCGTAGGCCTGGGCATCGTCGTAGCTGACCTGCACCACGGGATGGTCGCCCTTGCCTTCGATGCTGCTGCCCGGACCCAGCGGGTGGCGCCAGTCCGCGCCAGGCACGAAACGCCACCATCGCCAGTACTGTTCCAGCCGCACCGGCGCGGCCGTTCCCGTGAACACCATGGCGCCCGGCACCAGCACGCTGTCGGGCGGCCTGGGAGTGCCGGGCGGCAGCTGCACGCGCACGGTGTCCCAATCGGGCTTGCGTTGCGCCGTGGTCACGTAGCCGGTCTGTCGCACGAATTCGGCGAACTGGTCGTTGGTGACGTCAGTCACATCCATCCAGAAGCCGCGCACCCGGACCTGGTGGGCAGGACGCTCGTTGGCGCTGGCTAATTTACTGTCGCTGCCCATCAGGAAAACGCCGCCCGGCACCCAGGCCATGTCCGTGGGGATATCGACGCCGTTGCCCAGGATGGGCCTGGCCGGAACCGCCACCCGCTGGGCCGGGGTAGCCAGGGTCCAGGCGGCGACGCCGCCCGCCGCCAGGGCAATGCATACGGCCGCGCCCAGGGCGAAGCGCTTCTTCTTAATGGACGGCATGGTCGTTCGAGTGCGTCATGTTCGTGTTCTGGCCCGCGATGAGCGGATGGTTGGCGTCGGTTCGTCGGTTTCGTTCAACTGCCCAGGCAAGTCCTGCCCATGTTGTTCTGGATGATCGTCCGGTCGTCGGCGTCGGTCTTGCCGTCGTGATTGAAGTCGTACCAGCTCGACTGGCCGCCGTTCAGCAGGCTGAGTTCCTGCCAGTTGTCCAGGTCCCGCTGGTCCACCACCAGGTCGCGATTGCCGTCGCCCGGGCAATTGACGGTGTCGTAGTCCAGGTTGTAGCTGGCCACCGCATCGTGCTGCTCCATCTCGGCCTTGAGCGTGGCGTAGGCTTGCTGCTGCGCGCTGCTCAGCGTCGAGGTATCGAGCGGCGGCGCGGTGATGGCGGTCAGCTGGCTGCCGTCCTTGTCCAGCTTGGGATCTGGGGTGGCGGTGTCGATCTCGTACAGTTCGTCGGTGATGTCGTAGCCGGTGGCGCTATAGCTGTACGCACTGGGATCGGGGGCCGTGCCCATGGGCGGATCGCACTGGTTGCGAGTCTGGCGCACCAGCTTGTAGGTGCCATCGGTGACGGCTTTGGTGGCGGTGGGCAGGAAGGTGGTCGCCTCGCCGCGGGTCAGCCGGTACGCCTGGACCTGGCAGCAGTTGTGATAGCCCGTCGCCGGCACGCCGCTGGTTTCGCTGGACAGGTTGTCTCCGTACCAGATGCCGCCCTGGGCCAGGCATATGCCCTTCTGCGGGAAAAGCGTGGTGCAGACGTTGTTGGCGGCGGGCACCACGCAGGCGTACTGGTCGTCGCCCGAGCCGACCGCCCGCAGGTTGGTGCCCATCTCGGTGAAATTGGTGCCGCGGATGCCGGCCTGGCCCGTATCGGTCAAGTAGGCCAGCATGGGCTGCGCATCGAGCGGCCGATCGGCCGGGATATCGGTGTCCGCATCGGCGCCGGCGATATCGGCGAACAAGCGGTACAGGTCCACCGAGCCGACCATGTGCGGCACTTCGCGTCCGGGCGAGGCCACCATCGGGCCGGCCACCAGCAGCGGCACCCACACGCCGGTCTGGTAAGGCGAGGCCTTGGCGCGCGCGGGATCGAACTTGCCCGGCGACGTGAACTTGACGCTGTTGACGTAGGTGCCGTTGTCGCCCACCACCACCACCACGGTGTCGGTCTGTTCGGGACGGTAGTCCAGCGTGCCGTCGGCGTTGTACTTGGCCAGCCGCAGCCCCACCAGCAAGTCGCCGATCTTCTTGTCCACCGCCTCGATCATCAGGTTGGTGATGAGATGGTTGTCGATCACGCCGGTGACCGGCGTCAGCACCGGCGTGCTCTCGGAGTCGGCCAATGGCGAGCACACCAGGTTGTCGTTGCGGCCCGGCGTGTCGTCCGCGATCAGCGACACGGGCGGCACCTGCAAGGGGGTATGGATGGCCGAGTAGCCCACCGTCAGCATCCAGGGCTGGCCGGCAGGTTGTTGCCCCGCCCATTCGAGCGCGCGCTCGGTTTCCAGGATGCTGCGGTAGCCGCGCGAGGACGGATCGGAAGCCGGGGTTACCTGGCCGCCGCCATTGGCCGTGCTTTTTACCCACCGGCCGGTGTAATAGCCGTTCTGCGCGGTGAAGTCGATGTAGCCGGGCGGCGTGGCCTGGCACGACTGGCCCGGATCCAGGATGCCGCCACGCTCCATGCAGCTGCGGCCCGGCGTGGTGATCTCGCCGCCTATGGAAAGCTGCGAGCAGCTGCCGTTGGCCAGGTAGCACGCGCCGGCGTCGGCGCCGTTGGCCGGGTCGATCCGGGTCGTGGGAATGAAGCCGCACTTGTAGGGGCCGCTGTCGACGTCGGCGCCCTTGGTCGTCAACCCCGCGCGGGTATCGATGTTGTAGGGCGCGCCGTCCAGGAAGCCGTCGAAATAATCCCAGCCCAGCTTCCACATGCTGTCGTAGCCGTAGGGCAGGTTGAACCCGCCGTTCAGGTCCGAGCCCGTCAGGTGCATCTTGCCGATCAGCGCGCTGGTGTAGCCCTGGGTCTTCAACAGCTTGGGCAATGTCATTTCATACGGCGAGGGCGCCGAGTTGGCCAGGTCCGTGGCCACCAGCGCGTTCAATACGTTGTTCTGGGACGGATAGCGTCCGGTGAAGAAGGAAGCCCGCGTGGGAGTGCAGTCGGGCATGGCCCACGCGTTGCGGAACTGCACGCCGGCCCGGGCGATGGCGGTCAGGTTGGGCGTCCTGGCCGGGGCGGCGCCGCCGTAGCCGTAGGACGTCATCTGGTCCACGCCCAGGTCGTCAAGCACGATGAAAAGAATGTTGGGCTTGGCCGAGGCGGCCGGCGTCGGGGCACTGCTGTCCGACGACGAGCCATGGTCCGAGCATGCCGCCAGCAGCGCGGCCATTGCCACCAGGGCCGCTGCCAGCACGGGCCGGGATAGTCTTGCGGGCATGGGCGTGCGCTCCTTTTCTGGGGGAAACCGGAGTGACAAGCCGGCCGGACCATGACAAACTAACAAAACTAGTCACATTAGAAAAAACTAGTGACAATAGATTAAAGGTCGGCCCGCCGCTGGCCTATACCATGAAAAGGGTAAGGCCGATGGAACCTGACGCCGGACGCCCTGGCGCCGGCACGGACCAGGGCAGCAATACGGCGCCCTGCCGCACGTTGCTGGTCGAAGACGACGAACCCCTGCGCCTGCGTTTCGAGTCGATCCTGTCGGGCTGGCGCGGCGGCCGCCTGGTCGCGGCCTGCGGCACCCTGGACCAGGCGATGGCCGTCCTGCAAAGCGAGCCCGTCGACTTGCTCATCACCGACCTGCGCCTGCCGGACGGCCACGGCATCCAGGCCATCCGCCGCTTGCGGGCGATCAACCCCCGGGCCGAGGCCATGGTGGTCTCGGCGCTGGCGGATAACGAAATCGTGATCGCGGCCATCGAAGCCGGAGCGACGGGCTACCTGCTGAAGGATGTCGGCTCCGCCGACCTGATCGAGGCCATCGAGGAACTGCGGGCCGGCCGCTCGCCGATTTCGTCGTCGATCGCGCGTGTCATTGTCAGGCGCCTGGGCGAGCGCGGACACCCGCCGCCCCAGGCGCAAGACTCGGCGCCGCCGCGGGAAACGGCCGCGCTGACGCCGCGCGAGACCGAAATCCTGTGGAGCATCGCCAAGGGCCTGACCTACGCCGAGGTCGCCGAACAGCTCGGCCTGTCGCGCCAGACCGTGCCGGTGCACATCAAGAACATCTATCGCAAGCTGCAGGTGGGCAATCGTTCCGAGGCGGTGTTCGAGGCCTCCCGCCTGGGCCTGATATGGCTGTAGTGCGGCGCTGGTTCTGGGCGGCGCTGGCGGTGCTGGCGACAGTGGCGGCCAGCACCCCCCTGTGGCTGACGCTGCCCGTGCCGCCGCACACCCTGGTCATCGACCAGGCGCAGTTCTCGGCGGTGGACGATGCGCCGGCGCTGGTGGACTTGCCCCATGTGCAGGGCCGCCGCCGCGCCCAGGGCTACTACCGCATGGGCTTCGAACTGGCCCAGGCGCCCGCGCAGCAGCTCTACCTGTTCATTCCCATGCTCAGCTATCGCGCCATCATCGCGGTGGACGGCGATGTGGCGCTGGACACCGGCACGAACTCGCTGATACCGGGCATTACGCTGGGCGTGTCCGCGCTGGTGCCGCTGTCGGGCCGCCACCTGGCCGCGGGCCGCCATGTGGTCGACATCCTGCTCGAGGCGCCGGGCGTGACGCGCGGGTACTTGTCGCCCCTGTATGTGGGCACGGCGCAGCAGATCGCGCCGTACCACCGGCTTCGGGTCCTGGTGCTGGAACATACGCGCATGATGGTGCTGGCCTGCCAGTTGCTGCTGGCCATCGCGACCCTGATGGCCTGGCTCTACCGGCCGCAGGAATCCCTGTACGGCTGGCTGTTCCTGCTGCATGGCGTATCCACGGCGTCTTATGCGGGCCTGCTGGCCGACATCGTGCCGGGCGTATTCGGCTGGCTGCCATATGCCTTCACCGTCAGCATGGCGAGCGTCTTCATCCTGCACATCATCGCCCTGAAGATCAACGGCACCCCGCCGCCGCGCTGGCTGCGCGCCTGCGTCGTGCTGGTGCCCGGCACATGCCTGCTGGCGATGGCGCTGGGCGTGGTGGCGCCGCGCGCCCTGTTGTTCGGGCTGGTCATGCCCATCATGGTGGTATCGCCGCTGATCACGGTGGCCATCTCGGCCTGGGGCGCGCTGGCGAAGAAAGTGCAAGAGGCGTGGCTGCTGCTGCTGCCCCTGTGCTTCTTCTCGCTGGCCACCCTGCACGACGGCGCGCTGGTCGCGGGCAAAGTGGAAGGCCCGGTGTTCCTGTCGCTTTATTACCGGCAACTGCTGATCGTGGCAATCGCCGTGATCCTGATGCGCCAGCTGGGCCTGAGCCTGATGCGCGTGGACGGAGCCAACGCCCACCTGAAGCAGCGGCTGGCCGAACGCGAGGCCGAACTGCAGCGCCTGCACGAAGAAGAACGCAGCGAAGCCGCGCGCCGCGTGCGCAGCGAAGAACGCCACCGCCTGACAGTAGACCTGCACGACGGGCTGAGCGGCCACCTGGCGTCGATCATCGCCCTGGCCGAGCGCGAGCGGTCGGCCGGCATCGAGCGCACCGCACGCGAGGCGTTGGACGACCTGCGGCTGGTGATCCATTCGCTGGACATCGGCGACCGCGAACTGATGGCCGCGCTCTCGGGCCTGCGCGAGCGGCTCGAGCCCCTGCTCAAGCGCCTGGGCGTGGAACTGGAATGGTCGATGCTGCGCTTGCCGGAGGTCTCGGGCGTCACGCCGGCGCATGCGCTGAACGTGCTGCGCATCGTGCAGGAAGCGGTCACCAACGCCTTGCGCCACGGCCCGGCCGCGCACATCGCGGTGCGCGGCCTCGCCGGCCCGGGCGGCGAAGCGCTGATCGTCATCGATAACGACGGCGTGCCTTACGCGCAGGCGGGCAACGGCGGAGCAGGCATCCACAACATGCGCCGGCGCGCCGCCTTCCTGGGCGGCACCCTGCGCATCGAGCCCCTGGCGCGCGGCACGCGGGTCACCCTGGCGCTGCCGCTGCGGCTGTCCGGCGAAGCGGCGGACAGTTCCCACGGCCCGTAGTGTTGCGGGCGCGGGCCGGCACGGTCACGGGTACTGCGCGTGCCAAGGATGAAGCCGTTCGTAATAGCTGGCGGCGCGATAGATCGTGGCTTCGTCGAAATGATGGCCCACGATCTGCGCGGCCAAGGGCATGCCGGTCAGCGTCGAGAATCCGGTCGGCAGCACCAGCGCGGGATGGCCGGTCAGGTTGAAAGGCATCCGCACCTGGCGTTCGTATGTCTTGAGGAAACCTTCCCGGTCGTTGACTTTGGGGGTGGCGTCGTAGCCGGATGCGGTAACCAGCAGGTCCGCGCCGGACAAGAGCGCCGAGAGTTCCGCGGTGTACTGCCTGCGCAGCTCGTTGGCGCGGGCATGGTCGGCGGCCGTCAGGAAAGCGCCCTGCAACAGGCGTTCCCGGCACCGCGTGCCGTAGCTTTGCGGCTCTGAACGCAGCCAGGGCTCATGGATGGCGTAAGCCTCGATACTGAGCAAGAGCCGCGAAAGCAGGTTGTACTTCCGAAGCGCCGGGATGCGCACTTCCCGCACGATGGCGCCGCCGTCGGCCAGCACCCGGACCAGTTCTTCGATGCCCCGCACCTGCTCGGGGTCCGCCGCCGGGTCTTCCATATAGACATTGCGCGCGACCGCGATACGCAGTCCCCCCACGCCGGCTGCCAATCCAGCGAGGACGTCGCCGTCGGGGCGGTTCATAGTGGCCGGATCGGCGGGATCGCTTCCCATGATGGCCTGCAGCGCCAGGGCATTGTCCTGCACCGTGCGTGTCATGGGGCCGACATGGTCCATGGTCGGCGCCAGCGGGATGACGCCATGCCGGCTGACGCGGCCATAAGTGGGCTTGATTCCCACGATACCGCAGCGCGCGGCCGGGTTGCGTATCGACCCGTTGGTATCCGTGCCCAGCGACAAGGGCACCATGCGCGCGGCAACCGCGACCGCGCTACCGCTGGAAGACCCCGCGGTCACGTACTCGGGATTCCAGGGGTTCCTGGGCGCGGGCCAGGGGCAGTCGACGGGATACCCGCCGCAGGCGAATTCGTCGGTGCTCAGTTTCCCCAGCAGGATGGCCCCCTGGTTCTTGAGTTTCCGGACGACCCCGGCATCGGCTTGGGCGATGTTGCGCGCCAACAGCCGGGACTGCGCCGTGGTGGGAACGCCCGCGTAGTCGATGATGTCCTTCAGGGCATATGGCATGCCGTGCAACGGGCCGCGCCACTTGCCGGCGCTGATCTCTTTTTCGGCGGCCGACGCCTCGTCCAGCGCGATATCCGCGGTAACGCCGATGAACGCATGAAGCCGGTCATCTTCCCGGGCAATCCGGTCCAGCAGCGCCTGCGTGTAGCGCACGGGGGATAGATCCTGGCTGCGCATCAGCCGGGAGGCATCGGACAGGCTGAGCAGGCAAAGCTCGGCGTCGCTCACTTCGACAACCTCCAGGTAGGCCGGGACGGCCCGGCCCTGCCGGACATGTCGTCCTGCAGGGCCAGCAGGGTGCGGCGAGCCGCCGCGGCCGCCTGGGCGACCTGCTCGGGATACTGGTGCACGGCTTTGTCCAGCCCCGCGCGGCGCGCGGCCTGCCATGCCCAGGCCGGCAGGTCCTGTTCAGGCACGGCGGCCAGGGGGCCGCATGGGTCGGCCGGCATACGGTTCGTCATGAAGGCTCCTGTCAGGACGGCTGTGTCCGCAATGGCGTCAGTTCGCCGTGGCGCCGGACGCCTTGACCACTTTGCCCCAGATGTCCACTTCGGACTGGATGTACTGGCCGAACTGTTGCGGCGTCGTCGGCGCCGCAACCGCGCCCATCGCGTCGAAGCGCTCGCGCACGGCCGGCATGGCCAGCACCTGGTTCAGGGCGGTGTTGAGCTTTTCAATGACATCGCCGGGAGTACCGGCGGGGGCCACCAGGCCGAACCAGGCAGAGACATCGAAATCGGGAAAGCCGGATTCCGCCATCGACGGCAGGTCGGGCGCGCTGGCCGAACGATCTTTGGTGGTGACCGCGAGCGCGCGCAGTTTGCCGCTCTGCACGTGCTGCCAGGCCGAAGGCATGTTGTCGAAGCTCAGCTGGACCTGGCCGCCGATCAGGTCCGTCATCGCGGGAGCGCTGCCCCGATAGGGCACGTGCAGCATGTCGATGCCGGCCTGCAGCTTGAACAGTTCGCCGGCCATGTGGGTCGAGCCGCCGGTGCCCGCCGAGGCGAAGGCCAGCTTGCCGGGGTTCTTCTTGGCGTAGTCCACCAGTTCCTGGACGTTGTTGACGGGCAGGGACGGGTTGACCACCAGCACGTTGGGCGAGCGTATCAGCAGCCCGACCGGCGCGAAATCCTTGACGATATCGAAGGTCAGGTTCTTGTACAGCGTCTGGTTGATCGCCGAGGTGACAGCCACCACGAACAGGGTATAACCGTCGGCCGTCGACCGCGCCACATAGTCGGCGGCCAGGTTGCTGCCGGCGCCGGGTCGGTTTTCCACGACGAACGGCTGCTTCAGGATGTTGCCCAGCTCGGCCGCGACCACGCGCGCCGCGATATCGGTCGCCCCGCCGGGCGAGAATCCCACCACCAGGCGCACGGGTTTTTCCGGATAGGCGGCCAGGGCCGGGCTGGCGCACAGCCACGCAAAGGCGCCCACCAACAGCGACTTCCACAGCCGCGAAGCATTGCTTGAAATGAAGGTCATGATCGATTCCCCTGTGTTCGAGAAGTGCATTTAGTTCAATGCGCAGTGCGCAAGGACTTTAGTTGCGTTGATGAAGTCTTCGATGCGCATGGCTTCGTCGACGTTGTGGCTGCCGTGCTGGTTGCGCACCAGGATCATTCCGGTCGGAACGCCCAGTTGCGCGAACATGGCGGCATCGTGTCCCACGGTGGGCATCCGAAGCGATTTCATCCCCAGGCCGGCCGCCGCGTTTTCCGCCACGCCGATCAAGCCCTGGTCGAGATGGATCGCCGCCGTGCCCACCTTGGAGCCGAAATCGAAACGCACCCGGAACGCTTCCTGTATGCGCTCGGCCTCGGCCAGAATCCGGCCATACAGCTTCTGGGCAACGTCATTGTTGGTGCCGGCGATGTTGAAGCTGAACTTCACTTCGCCAGGCACCTTGGTCATGGCGTGTTGCGCCGGATTGGTAGAGAAAATCCCGAAGTTGATGATGAGGTCGTCGTTTCCGCCTTCATCCAGGACTTCTTTCCAGAGCCTGTCCGCCGCGCAGACGAGCTGGGCCGTGGCAATCACGGCATCGCAGCGCAAATGCCGCGGGCTGGTCGACGAGTGGCCATAGACGCCCAGGCATTGCGCGAACGGGTGGCGGATATTGCCCCGTATCGCGGTTGCCAGGCCGATCGGGATGCCCATATCCTCGAGCACCGGCCCCTGCTCGATGTGCAGTTCCAGGTACGCGTGGATCGCTTCGTGCCTGAGGCGCTTGTCGCGGATGGCGGCCTCGTCGGCCTGGACGCCCAGCGCCCGCAGGTGGCTGGCCAGCGACTGCTTCGTACGCAAGTGCGTCAGCTCGTTGAGCTCTTTGTCGGTAAGCTTTCCCAGGGCCAGCTTGCTGCCCAGGTAGGCCGTGCCGAACCAGGGGCTTTCTTCGCCGCGAAAACCCAGCGTCCTCAGGCGGCGCGGCGGAACAATGCCGGCGCGCTTGCAGGCCGCTTGCACCAGGGTTCCCGCCACGACGCCCGCAAGGCCGTCGTAATTCCCGCCGACCGGCACGGAATCGAGATGGGATGCCATGACGGTCATGGTCCGCGTGTCTTGCCCTTCCAGGTCATACTGGAAGTTGCCACCCCCGTCCATGCCGCATGCCAGGCCCTCGGCCTGGGCAAACTGCCTGATCAGCTCGCCCGCCGCCGTTTCTTCCGCGCAATAGGCGGGGCGGCTGATGCCCGCCCCCTCGCGGGATGCCTGGGCGATGGCATCGAACAAAGCATCCGCCGTGGCCGACAGCCGGTCGATTTCCTGGTTCAAGCGGTCATGCATGGGAAGGCTCCATGTCCCGCACGGCGCGGATCGCGATATCGATGGCGCTGTCGATCTGCTGGACGTCATCCGCCGTCATGGGCGTGGAAAGTGCCATCAACCCATAGCCCGACGGCAGGATGCCATTGCCGATCAGTGTTTGATTGAACAGCCGCAGCTTCGACGCTTCGACCGGGGTGGGATAGACGGCGCGGTAATCCGTGGGCTGGCGATCCGTGAAATGGACCTTCAGCAAGGACCCCATCCCCACCACGATGCCGGGTACGCCATGGCGCGCCAGGGATTCGTTGGCGGCTTTCCGGACCTGGTCGCCGATCTTCGCAAGATGCACGAAGGCCGGCTCGTCCAGGAACTCCAGCGCTGCCAGGCCCGCCCGCATGGTGATCGGATTGGCGGAAAACGTTCCGCCATGAGGCAAGGCGGGCTTGCCCGAGGACGGGTCGAATACCGCCATGACGTCGCGCCTTCCGCCTACCGCCCCAACGGGGAAGCCACCGCCGATGACCTTGCCCAGCGTGGTGAGATCCGGGGAAACAGAGAACAATCCCTGCGCCCCACCATGGCTGAGGCGAAAAGAGATCACTTCATCGAAGATGACGAGCGCGCCGACGGCATCGGCCGCTTCGCGTATGGCGCGCAGGAAAGCTTCCGAAGCGGGGATCAGGCCTGCCCGGTTCGGCAGGGGGTCGATCAGGATGGCGGCCAGGTCCTTGCCATGCAGCGCGATCAGCTCTCTTGCCTTCTGCGGATCGTTGAACGGCAGCACGATGACGCCATCGACGATGCTTGCCGGTGTTCCCTTCGCATAAGGCACCGGATTGGGGGTCTTGTCGCCCCAATGCTGGGGCCCCGGATCCAGGCTGATCTCGGCGGGGTCGTAGCTGCCGTGGTAGGCGCCTTCCACTTTGGCGATCTTGGGGCGCCCGGTGTAGGCACGCGCCGCCTTGATGGCCATCATGACCGCTTCCGTTCCCGAATTGGTGAAACGGACGGTCTCTACCGAATCCAGCCGGCTTACCAGTTCCCTGGCCAGCAAAATCTCGGATTCGGTCGGCATGCCAAAGCACGTGCCTTGCTCCATCTGCCGCAGCACCGCCTGGTGAATGCCGGGATGCGCGTGTCCATGGATCATGGCCGTGTAGTTATTGATGCAGTCGATGCGCCGGTTGCCGTCCACGTCCCATACATGGCAACCCTTGCCGTGCGAGGCGTACAGCGGGAAGGGTTTCTCGAATACCGTCGTGCGGGTATTGCCGCCGGGAAGATACTGTTTCGCCTCTGCGTATAACGCATGCGATGCGGGATACTTGTTTGCGTCGTACATGGTTTGCTCTGGTTCGGATCCGGGATGAAATCTTGGCCGTCAGTCGCGGCAGAAATGGGCAATCACATTACCCAGCAGCGTGGAAATGGCGTTGTCGAAGTTGTTCCACGGCAAGCTGCCGCAGAATGTGATGGAACCGACCGAGAACACCGCGCCTTGCCGGTCGTTTTCGAAATAGACGATCTCGGCGCGCACCAGCGATGCCGCCTTGTCGCCTTCCTTGTAGGCCGGCGGCGCGATCAGTTCTTCCAGGGTGGCCCCGAAGGTCGAGGAATGCCCTTCGGAACGGCACAGCACCGTCGTCTGCGGCGGCGTGCCCAGCAAGGGATCGGCGCGATCGAGCTCGAAGCCGGCCGCCCCGCCGCCCGAATAGCCGAAGTCGCCCAGGCGCTCGTCCTGGATACCTTGGAACATCCAGGCAAATCGCGGATCGTAGGAGGCCTCCAGGCGCTTGTAGTAAGAGCCCTCGAATTTTCCTTGCGCGCTGAAGCCCACGCCAACCAGTTGCTGCGGCGCGCGTCCATTGTTGCGCCACAGCCCGCCATAGCTGCCATCGAAGGCGTGGTAGTACTCGCCGGGCTGGGCAATCCACGAACGCACGCCGGTTTCGGCGCGGCGCACTTCCAGCGTGCCGGGCACCGCCCCGCTGGTCGCGACACGCCAGTAGAAGCCGTTGCCGCCCAGATAGGCCAGGCGGCCGCCGCCGTGGATATAGTCGCGAAAGGCGTTCAATGTGGCCTGGGATTGGTATTCGGGATGCGTGCCGGTCAGCACGGCCTGGTAGGCTTGCAGCGCGCCCACGCCTTCTTTTTCGAGTTCATGGTCCGTCAGGATGTCGAACTCGATGCCCTTGGCTTCCAGCCAGGCAACAATGTGCATATCCGCGGCGAAGTGGCGCAGCCCGGACCCTCGCAGGTCGGTATAGGCGATGTAGGCCGGGCGCATCGTCAGGATGGGCCGGCGCGCCGTGGAAAAGGTCACTCCGCTGCCATCGGCATGCAAGTTGTAGCAAGACAGGCCGAACTGCTTGTTCTGTGCCGGGTGATGCGGATACGTTCCCCACGCGGCGATCCGGGCTTTCAGCGTGTCGTCGTAGTTCTTCCGGTCGTAGTTCGCGTAGATCTGGTAGGTATAGGTGGGCAGCACCAGCGCCACCCGCGCCCGCGGGCCAGCCGGCTGGGGAACCACGAAAACGGGCACGATGTCTTGCGCGCCGCCGGCGCCGTCCGAACGTTCCCGCAGGCGTATCCCGTATACGCCGCTGCCCAGGTCCGGCGGGATGGCGAACTCGAAGTCCGTGGCCCAGTCGCAGTCGTACAGGTCGTCTTCATGGAAGTGGACAGCGGCATATTCCCCGGGCGCCTGCTTCCAGCTCATGCTGTCGCCCGTCCAGAACGGGCCGCGCACCGCCCGGGTGGGCAGGTTGACCATCCTGCCGTGGCACTGGAATGGCCCCCGGTCGGATATGCGCAAGGATTCGATGTCCTGGCTGAAATCCCACCACGCGCGCAAGGTGGGATACAGGTAGGCCTGTGGCGCCAGGGCGGCGGGCGCGGCGTGCACGCCCTCGAGCCAGAACGGGTGCTCGATACGGCCGTTGAAATGCTTGTGGACCGCGGCCGCCCGATTCCGGGGTTCCGCCGCGAACACGACCAATGCCGCCTGGCCCAGCGGGCCAGCCACTTCCAGCGAGGCCACGCTGGGCGACGGCCCGAGGGCACCCGCGGATAGCGGGGTCTGCATCAACTGGATGCGGCCCTGGTCGCCGATCAGGCGCAGCTCGTACCATTGCCGTTCGTGCAAGGGCGCGGAGATCTCGCACTGTGCCTGGCCAACCCGCAGCCGGGTCCCGCCGCGGCGCATCACGACGGACAGCAGCTGGTCGGCCTGGATGCTAAGCACCGCCTGCTCGCGCTCGTCCAGCAGCCAGGGCTGGACTCTGATACACAGCGTCCACTGGCCCTCAAGATGCAGGCCGGTCGGCGCGACCATGCCGTACGAACCGGCATGGATCTCTTTCTTGACGGACGGATACTCCCCCGCGAACGCGGCGGGCACTGCCTCGACGACGACGCCCGGGCCATCGGGATTCGGGTCGGCGCTATGAATGCGCACCAGGTCCGCGTAGTACGGCGTTGTCAGGTCGCTCGACACCTTGACGCCGATTTTTTCGCCCGGCCGCGCCGAGAATTTATCCGTATATCCAACCAATGAAATCATCGCGGCTGCTTCCTCCACACGCTTGTCGTCTACGTCCAAGAGCCAGCAAGGATGGTAAATTGAATACTCCAAAATATGAATTTTCGGATTAAATACTCCATTTCTAGATTTCGAAGGCGCCCGGACGGTGGCGTCGCAGCGGGGATATATGACAAAGCAACAGGCCGTGCAGGAACAGTTGCGCCATCAGTACGAAAACCTGTCTCGTACTTTGCGGCGAACCGCCAGCTGGATTCTGGCCAACCCCGGAGAAGTGGCGACGCGGCCGCTGAACGAGCTATCGGCGCTATCGGGACATTCGAGCGCGTCGTTCATCCGGCTGGCCCAGGAACTGGGCTACGACGGGTGGAAAGGGCTGCGGGAAGGCTTCGCGCAGATATTGCGCGACGGGCCTACGGATTCGATGTTCGCCGAGCGGCTGGCCACCTTCAATTCGGCGGCGCGGCCGCAGACGATGCTGCGCACCGAGCTGAAAAACGTACAGTCCTGCTATACGCCGGAAAACGCCGACGTCATTAACGAAGCCGTCGAACACATGGCCAAGGCGCGCCGCATCGCGCTGATCGGCCGCAGGTCTTGCACGCCGGTCATGACGTGGCTGCACTACCTGCTTCGGATCACCTGCCCGGGCGCCGTCCTGGCCGACGACCGGGGCGGCGCGTTCGGCCTGGACCTGCTGGGCCTGGACAAGCAGGACATGGTCATTTCCGCGTCGTTCAGCCCGTGCAGCCGGGAAACGGTCGGCGCGACATCGCGCGCCAGGCAAGCCGGCGCTTGGACGCTTGGCATCGTCGACGCGCCGCTCAATGCCCTGGCGCGGGTGACGGACAAGCATCTGCTGGTCAGCAAGGAGGCGGACGCCTTCTTCGATTCCATGGTGGGCGCCATGGCGATCGTGCAGTGGTTGGCATCCGCCTGGGCCTTGCGCCTGGGCAGCGGAGCGCTGGAACGCGCGAAAGCGTATCAGAAGCTGATGGTCGAAACCGGCGCTTTTGCGCCGGAAGAGTGACGCGGGGCCGCGTCCTCTTGGCGACGAGGCGGCCATGTCGTGAGGCTCGCCGCCGGCCAAACGCGGCGGCGGCCCCTACGCTTCGAACTTCTGCAAGTACCCGAGCAAGTCATCCACCGGCACGACGTCGGCGAACTGCCGATCCATGTCGAACAGGCTGATGGCGTGCGAGATCGCGATGCGGTCGAACACCGCTTCCTGGGGAACGATGGTGCGGAAGTTATAAGACGACGAATCGAACACCGTGGCGCGGATGCAGTTGCTGGTGGCGCCGCCCACCACGATCACGGTGTCTATCCGGCGTTCGACCAGGTAGCCCAGCAGGGGCGTGCCGTGAAAGCCGCTGGGCTTCTTCTTGACGAACACCAGGTCCCGTTCGCCGGGCACGAGCTGGGGCGCCAGTTGCGCCCCCGGCGTGCCGGCCAGGCACCAGTGCGGGCTGTCGAGCAGGTCGCGCTTGCGTCCGTAGACGCCGATGTCGCTGCCGCGGGGGTCGAGCTCGAACAGCGTGAAGAAGCACGGGATGCCGCTATGCTGCGCCTGGACGACCACGCGCTGGATCTGGCCCAGGGCGGCGCGCCCCACCGCGCCGCAGCTGGAAGGCCAGTGCTCGTCGTTGCCTTCCTCGCCCACCATGTAGCGCTGGGCGTCGATGACGACGACCGCGGGACGGCTGCCGTAGCCCATGCGGCGGGCAAAGCGCCCGCGCTCCAGCACGGCCCGGTCGGCTTCGCCCAGGTACTGTTCCCATGGTTTCATCGTGGTTTCCATCCGCTCAATGCATGAAGTAGGTTCGATTCAACGTGCGCGAATTCAGGCCTGCGACATCTGGTGCGCGAAGGCCAGCAGCCGCGCCTCGCCCAGCGGCCTGCCGATCAGCTGGGCGCCCACCGGCATGCCGTTGCTGTCCAGGCCGATGGGCATGGTCAACACCGGCAGGCCCAGGTAGCTGAAGGGTCGCGTCAGGCGCGTGATTTCGGTAACCACGCTGAACACGCTGCCCTTCTTTTCCATATCGGCGTCGGCGCGCAACGGCACCGGGATGGGGATGGTCGGGCACAACAGGATATCGGCATCCGCCATGGGCCCGGCCAGGAACTCGCGCAGGATGCGGGCGCGCACCATCGTGGCCTCCAGGTAGCGGGCGGCGGGCACGTGCAGGCCCGGCTCCGTACGCGAGTACACCGCCTGGGAATAGGCCTGGGAATTGGCGCGCATCCATTGGCTGTGCAGCGTGGCCGCCTCTACCTTCGAGATGATGTCGCCCATGGCGTAGCAGGCCGACAGCTGCGGGAACCCCGCTACGCGCACTTCCCCGAACAAGCGGGCGGCACGCTCGGCGAAGTCGTTGAAGACGGCGGCGATTTCCGGGCTGCAGGCGTCCTTGCCCGCCAGGCTCATGACCGCCACGCGGCTCTTTTCGGCGGCCACGTCCAGCAAGGCCGGGTATTGCGGCACGGCGGCATCCAGCGAAGACGGGTCTTCCGGGTCGCGCCCCGCCACGGCTTGCAGGACGATGGCGCAGTCTTCGGCCGTGCGCGCCAGGGGGCCGGCGCAATCCAGCGAGAACGCCCGGGGAAAGCAGCCGCCGCGCGAGATGCGGCCATACGTGGGCTTCAGGCCGAACAGGCCGTGCACCGATGCCGGCAGGCGAATCGACCCGCCGGTATCGCTGCCCAGGGACGCAAAGACCGCGCCCGAGGCCACCGCCGCGCCGGAACCGCTGGACGAGCCGCCCGAGATCCGCGCCGGATCCAGGGCGTTGCAGCAGTCGCCGAAAATGGGATTCTGGCCGGTGGGCCCGGCCACCATTTCATTCAGGTTCAGCACGCCCACCGTGACCGCGCCCGCCTCGTTCAGCAGCTGGATCGCGCGCGCGTCGCCGGTCGCCCGCACGGCCGGGCGCGCCCGCGATCCGATGGTGGCGGCGTGGCCCTCGATCTCGAAGCAATCCTTGTGGGCCAGCGGAATGCCATGCAACGGGCCGCGCACTTTGCCGCGGGCCCGCTCGGCATCGGCGGCCCGGGCCTGCGCCATGGCTTTGTCGGCCCAGATCTCGATGAACGCATTCAGGCTGGGCTGGCATTCGGTGGCGCGGGCGATGGCCTGGGCCACCAACTGCTCGGCGCTGGTCTCGCCGCTGGCCAGCTGCCGCGCGGCCTGCGCCAGTGTCAGAGGGGCGCCCGCCGACGCCCTGCCCCGCGCCATTTCCACCGCGGCGCCGCCAGGGGCGGCATCGTTGGTGGGGTCGCGTTCCTGAAGCAGCGCGCGCGGGTAGTCGGCCGGCTGGGCATAGGGACTGAGATTGCCGGCGCTGGCGCGCACCGCCGAGTTCAGGCGGTCCAACTCGGCGGCCAGGATGGCCGGATCCGTGCGGGAAGGCACATCATGCAGGCGCATGGTGCTGGCGGCCAGGTACTGCGCGGTCTGCCTGGCAGCGTCCTGCTCGTCTTGCGCGCCTGCGCCGGGGGCTTGGGTCATGGTTACTCCACGCGGATGCCCGCGGCCTTCGCGGTTTCCGTCCATTGGTCCAGGTCGGATGCCAGCAGCTTCTGCAGCGTTTCGGGAGACGACGGCTGGGGCCGCGCGCCGACCGACTCCAGGAACTTGGCGAAATCCTCGGTCGAGATGGCCTTCTTGATTTCGGCATTGAGCCTGTCGCGGGCCTCGGGGTTGACCCCCTTCGGGCCGAACACCCCCCACCAGACATTCACCACGTAATCCAGGCCGGTGGCTTCCTTCACGGTCGGGATGTCGGGAAAATCCGGTTCGCGCTGCGCGCCGGTGAAGGCCAGCTTGGGCAGCTTGTCGGTCGGGGTGCCGCGTATGGATGCCATGGTGGTGATGATCATGTCCAGGCGCCCGGCGACCAGGTCCATCTGGGCGGGCGAGATTCCCTTGTAGCCCACCGTCTGCATTTTGACACCCGCCTTATTGGCCAGCAGCTCGGTGGCCATCTGGGAACTGTCGCCCAGCCCGGCGCTGCCGAAGTTGATGACGCCGGGATTGTCCTTGGCGTACTTCAGCAGGCCGTTGATGTCCTTGGCCGGGAAGTTGTCGCGCGTAATGACCACGAACGGAGCGCTGGCCACCAGCGACACCGCGTCGAACGCCGTCTTGGCGTCGTAGGGCGTCTTCTGGACGGCGGCGGAAGTCGCCAGCGAACCCGAGATGAACAGGAACGTATAGCCGTCGGGCGCCGACGAGGCCACGTAGCCCGAGCCCACGACGCCGCCGGCCCCCGCCTTGTTCTCGATGACGAACGTCTGGCCGGTGCTCTTGCTGATGCTGTCGGCCAGCTTGCGGGCAATGACGTCGTTGCTGCCGCCCGGCGCGAACGGCACGACCAGGCGAACGGGGCGTTCGGGCCATTGCGCGGCGGCGGCCGTGCCGGCGGCCGACAACGCCATTGCAGCGGTTACCGAGCCCATCAGGGCCAGGCAGGAAAGAACCTTCAGAGCTTCGCGTTTCGACATGATGGCCTCCTTGCGAGGTTGAGCCTACAACTGGAAACTGGAGAAAACCTTCCGGACAGCGGATCGGAAAGCGGTGAATACTGCGTCAGGCGATGACACCCCGTTGCGCGATGGCGTCCTCGATCTCGGCGTCCGAATAGCCCAGCTCGCGCATCAGCTCGCGCGTATGCTGGCCCAGGCCGGGCGCGCTGCGCAGCTGACGGCGCTGGCTTGCCAGCCCGAACGAAACCGGATTGGCAATCGTCTTGTACCGGCCGATGCCGGGATGGACATGCTCGCCGACCAGGCCCTGCGCTTGTACCTGTGCGTCCTCGAATACGTCCTCGACCTTGCGCACCACCGAGCACGGCACCTGGTCGCCGAACAGCCGTTCCCATTCGTCGGCCGTCTTGGCCAGCAGGGCCGAGCGCAGCATGGGCACCAGTTCGTCCACGCGGGCAGCGCGCTTCTTGACGGTGTCGTAGCGCTCGTCGTCGGCCAGCGCCGGCAGGCCGACCAGCTGGCACAACGACCGCCAGAAATGCGGCGTGTTGGCGGAAATGTACAGATGGCCCTGGCGGGTGGGATGGATGCCGGTGATGCCGCCCGAGCGCATGTCGCGGTTCACGTCGCGCGGCTCGTCTTCGGCCACGACCAGCCGGGCGGCCTGCATGGCCAGGGCGCTGCTCAGCAACGACACGGAAACATGCTGCCCCTGGCCGGTCCGTTCGCGCTGCAGCAGCGCCGCGGTGACGCCATTGGCCAGCATGGCCGCGCCGTAATAGTCCACGACGGACCCATAGACGATCCGGGGATCGTCCGGGGTTCCCTGCGATGCGCAGATGCCCGTCCGGGCCTGCAGCACCTGGTCGTAGCCGGCCCGGTTGGCCAGCGGCCCGCTCTGCCCGTAGCCCGTCAGGGAACAATAGACCAGCCTGGGGTTGTGGGCCCGCAGGGTGTCGTAATCGATGCGCAGCCGGGGCGGCACCGACGGCCGGAAATTGTGGACGATCACGTCGGCCTGCCGGGCCAGCCGCATGAACACGTCATAGCCCCACTCGCTTTTCAGGTCCAGGCAGACCCCCTGCTTGCCCCGGTTCACGCCCAGGAAGGCACGGCTTTCGCCCGGCAGGGTGGACGGGTACCTGCGCAGGTTGTCGCCCTCGGGCGGCTCGATCTTGATGACCTCGGCGCCCATGTCGGCCAGCAGATTGCATCCGTACGGGCCGGCAATATAGGCGCTCAGGTCCAGCACTTTGATACCGGACAGGGGGTAGTCGCTGCTCATCGTTGTATTCGCCAGAAAATCCAGGATTTCATCGGGCCGGCCCACGCTGTCGGGGCCGGCATGTCGTTCAGGTGGCGGCCTGCGCCAGGATCGCGCGCGCCCGCTCGATGAAGGGGCCGTCGATCATCTTGCCGTCGAGCATGTAGGCGCCATTGACGTCGTTCTGCTCGGCCGATTCCACTACCTTGGCGGCCCAGCGGATCTCTTGCTCGGTGGGGCTGAACACGTCGTTCGCGATGGCGACCTGGCTGGGGTGGATGCAGGTCTTGCCAAGAAACCCCAGCTGGCGCGCGCGCCAGGCTTCCTGGCGATAGCCATCGGCATTCGAGACATTGGTGTAGGCGGTGTCGTAGGCGGCCTTGCCCGAAGCGCCGGCGGCCAGGCGCATGGCGATCATGACCGCGTGCACGTTCTGCGCATCGTCGCGGGCGATGCCCAGCGGCTCGAACAAGTCCCCCAGGCCCAGTTGCAGCCCCCAGACCTTGTCGTGCGCGGCGGCGATGGCCGCCGCGTTCAGCATGGCGCGGGCGGTTTCGATGTTCGCCAGCACGCGCGCATTCAGCGCCGGTTCCGCGCCGCCCGAGGCGCGCGCTTCCTGCGCCTGCAGCAGGGCCACGAACTGCAGCACGTTCTCGGCCGTCTCGGCTTTCGGGATGTTGATGATGTCGACGCCGCGCGCGCAGGCGGCGGCCAGGTCGGCTTCGGTATGGCCGGTGTCCATCGCGTTGACTCGCACCAGGATGCTCTTGCGGCCTTCCTGACGCAGCGCCTGAAATTCGTCGGTCGCCAGAAAGCGCGCCAACTCGTCCCGCGCGTACTGCTTGCGGCTTTCCAGCACGGCGTCTTCAAGGTCGAAGCAGATGGCGTCGGCCGGGCTGCGCAGGGCCTTGACGAACAGTTCGGGCCGGGAAGCGGGTACGAATAGCTTGCTGCGCATAATGGTCTCTTGTTTCACGAGTGTGTTCATAGTACCGATGCGCGGCCTTCGATGAGCCGCTTGCGCGTATCATCAGAAGATAGCTATCCTATCTTATGAACACGCGATTGCTGAACACCTTGCTGGCCGTGCACCGTTATGGGTCGATGGCCGAAGCCGCCCGGCGCCTGAACCTGACGCACGGCGCCGTGGCGCAGCAGATCCGGGCACTGGAAAGCGAACTGCGCGTCAACCTGGTGCGCCGCGCAGGCAAGGTCGTGCACCTGACGCAGGCGGCCCACCGGATCCTGGACACCTCGCAGCGCATCCTGACCGACGTCGACGCCCTGGCGGCGCTGGCCAACGCCAACGAATTGCGCGGCGAGCTCAGCCTGGGCACCGGCAATACCGTCCTGGCCGGGAAGGTTCCCGACATCCTGGAAACCCTGGGGTCGCGCTACCCGGAAATACGCGTGAACATCACGTCCGGGCAATCGTCGGACTTCCACGCCCAGGTCGAACGCGGCGCGCTGGACGCGGCCATTGCCATGGAACCGTCGTTCACGCCCTCGAAGGTAATGGGGTGGCACCAACTGAGCGAAGAGCCGTTCGTGCTGATCGCCTCGCGCCGGCACGAAGACGCGGACCCCCACCTGCTGCTCGAGCGCGAGCCGTTCATCCGCTACCACCGCGAAAGCTGGGCCGGCCAGCAGATCGACGCCTACCTGCGGCAGAACAATATCGTGCCCCGCGAGCGCTTCGAACTGGCCTCCACCGAAGCCATCACCCGCCTCGTGCACAAAGACCTGGGCGTGGCGATCGTGCCCAGCGCCTGGCACCAGTGGCAAGGCGGCCTGAATGTGATCAGCCTGCCCCTGAAGACGCCGTGCAAGCCGCGGCGGTTCGGGCTGATCTGGCTGCGGTCGTCGCCACGGCTGCAACTGATCGAGGCGCTGCTCGAGGCGGCGATCATGGTCTATACGCGCGACGCCGCGGCATAAGCGCCACCGGCGCGGGCCTTGCCCCGTGAAGACGATAGTGTTGTCGCCATTGGATGATAAGAATCCTATGGTCTGAAAGCGCTGTACTGTCATGCGCGGTGATAGGATCGACGGCAATGGGCATCCGCCTGGAATCGTCACGCCGCCTTCATGAACCCTGCCCCCTTTTCCGCGCCACCCCAGAAACCCTTGCGCATGCTGGCCGCCACGGCCTGTATCGGCTACGGCTTCACCGAAACCGCGTTGAATCGCGCGCTGGACCTGGGCGTGGATTTCATCGGCGCGGACGCCGGCTCGATGGACCCGGGCCCCTACTATCTGGGCGCGGGCAAGCCGTATGTATCGCCCGAAGCCATCGAGCGCGACCTGCGGCTGCTGCTGAAGGCCGCGCGCCGCCACGATATTCCGCTGATCATCGGCTCGTCCGGCGGCAGCGGCGGCACGCCGCACCTGCAGTTGACGCGCGAGATCGTCGAACGCATCGTCGAACAGGAAGGCCTGGATGCCAGGCTGGCGATTATCGGCGCCGAGCCGCCGCGCGACCTGATCGCCCGGCGCCTGGCGGAAAACCGCATACATGGCCTGTGGCCCGAACTGCCGCTGGACGAGCAGACCATACGCGACAGCGAACGCATCGTGGCCATGATGGGCGCCGAACCCCTGCAGCAGGCCCTGCGGCAGGGCGCCAATGTCATCCTGGCGGGGCGCTGCAGCGACAGCGCGATCTACGCGGCGATTCCCGTCATGCTGGGCTATGACCCCGCGCTGGCGTGGCACCTGGGCAAGACGATCGAATGCGGCGCCACCATCGCCAGCCCCAAGACCGGCCAGGACTGCATCATCGGCACATTGGGGCCGGACTACTTCACTGTCGAGCCCGGCCACCCGGACAAGCGCTGCACGCCGTCCAAGGTGGCCGCGCACACCATGTACGAGAACCCGTCGCCGTACGAATTCGTCGAGCCCTCCGGCATCGTGGATACGCAGGAATGCACTTACGAAGCGGTGGACGACCGCATCGTCAAGGTGCGCGGCACGACGTTCCAGCATGCGCGAACCTACACCGTCAAGCTGGAAGGCGCCATGCACGCCGGCTGGCGAGCCATCGTGTTCGCCGGCGTCCGGGACCCCATCCTGATTTCCCGCATCCGCGCCTTCTCGCAACAAATCCACGAGCGCACGCGTGCCGAGGCGATCGCGCTGGGCATCGACCCGTCGCAATACACGCTGACGATCCGGCGCTACGGGCTGGATGCCGTGCTGGGCGACGCCGAACCGCAAGCAGACGAGGCGCCGCACGAGATCGGGCTGATGCTGGACGTCGTGGCCGGCACCGAACGCCAGGCGCAAGCCGTGCTGGCCAAGGCCCGGTACATTGCCATGCATACCGAGTTCGAAGGCCGGCTGTGCACCGCCGGCAACCTTGCCATGCCCTTTTCGCCGTCGGACATCCCGGTGGGCCCAGCCTACCGGTTCAGTGTGTGGCATGCCATGGAACTGGACGACCCGCTGGAAATATTTCCGATCGACATCGTGGAGCTCGGCTCCAGGGAGACGGCCTGATGGCGCAGTTGAAGGATATCGCGCTGGTACTGCGCTCGAAGAACGCTGGCGCGTTCGTGCTGACCGTCGACGTCATTTTCAAGACCCAGGACGACTACGACCGGATCGTCGGCGCCCACGCGCTGCAGCCGGACCAGATCGCCGCGGCCTATCGCCTGCGGCCATCCGACGTGCAGGTGATTCCTTATCCCAAGGTGCTGTCGGTCAAGGTCACCATGCCGCGGCGGGTGGGTTCCGGCGACCTGGCCGATGCCGATGTCTATGGCGCGCAGCAGCACGTGCCGCTGATGCTGATGGAAGTCCCGGCCGCGGCGGCGTGAAGCCGGGCCGCCGCGGCCGCGCGCCTTCCCCCCTGCCCCCTTGCTAGCCGGCCGCCGCTTCGGCCACGGCGTCTTGCCCCGCATGGCCCGGCAGCGATTCCAGGTATTGAATGACGTCCGTGTCCGCCACCACGTCGGCGAACTGCCTGTCCATGTCGAACAGCGAAATGGCGTGCGAAATCGGGATGCGGTCGAAGACGCCCTCGCGCACCACGATGGTACGGAAGTTATAAGACGACGCGTCGAACACGGTCGCGCGCACGCAGTTGCTGGTGGACCCGCCCATGATGATGACGGTGTCGACCTGACGCTCGACCAGGTAGCCCAGCAAGGGCGTGCCGTGAAAGCCGCTGGGCTTTTTCTTCACGAAGACGATATCGTCCTGGTCCACTTCCAGCTCGGGCAGCAACTCGGCCCCCTTGCTGCCCGCCAGGCACCAGTTCCCGGTATCGAGCAGGTCGCGCTTGCGCCGGTAGACCCCCATGTCCTTGCCGCTGGGGTCGATCTCGAACGCGGCGAAGAAGCATGGCACGCCGCCGGCCCGGGCTGCGCGCAGCACCGCCTGGATGTGGGGAATGGCCGCATGGCCTTGCGGGCCGCTATTGGACGGCCATTGTCCCGGCGCATCCGCCTGGCCGATCATGAACTTCTGGACGTCGATGACGACAATAGCGGGCCTGGCGCCAAACCCCATCCGGCGGCTGAACTTGGCGCGCTGGATAACGGCGCGGTCGTCATCCGACAAATACGATTCCCACGGATTCATGCATTGCTTCCTTGTGACCGGGCGGGACAGCCATCGCCGGGGGCCGCCCCCGCCCCCGGCGGCGATGATTCACTTGCTGGCGATACTGATGCCGCTGCGCCGGGCCGTCTGCGTGAATATCTCGACGTCCTGCTTCAGCTGCGCCGTCATTTCCGCACGGGTGGACGGCGACGAGTTGGCGCCCAGGCCGGCCAGGAAAGTCTTGAATTCCGGCAGCGCGACAATGCGCGTCACTTCCTTGTTCAGCTTGTCCAGCACCGGGTCGGGCGTGCCGCTGGGGGCGAACAGGCCCCACCACACATTCACTTCATAGTCCAGGCCGGTGGCTTCGCGCACGGTGGGCACGGACGCGAACTCGGGTTCGCGCGCATGGCCGGTGAAGGCCAGCTTCGGCAATTCCGCCGCCGGCGTGCCGCCGATGGAAGCCAGGGTGGTGATCATGTAGTCCAGGCGCCCCGCGACCAGGTCCATCTGCGCCGGGCCCATGCCCTTGTAGCCGACCTGCTGCATCTTGATGCCCGACATCGAGCTGAACAGTTCGGTCAGCAGGTGACCGCTGTCGCCCGCCCCCGTGGTGCCGTAGTTGATCTCGCCGGGATGCGCCTTGGCATACTTGATGAAATCGGGCAGCGTCGTGGCCGGGAAGCCCTTGCGCGTCAACATCACGAACGGCGCTTCCGCGACGCGAGCCACGGCATCGAACGACTTCAGGGTGTCATACGGCGGGTTCTGCGTGGCGGCGCTGGTTGCCAGCGTCGCCGATACGAACAGGTAGGTGTAGCCGTCCGGCGCCGAGTTGGCGACCATGGCCGACCCCACCACCCCGGCGGCGCCACCCTTGTTCTCGACCACGACGCTCTGGCCCAGCGATTCCGACAGCGATTGGGCCAGCCGGCGGGCGATATGGTCGTTGCTACCCCCGGGCGAGAAAGGCACCACGATGCGAACCGGCTTGTTCGGCCAGTTCGCCGCGGAACTTGCCTCGGCCGCCCGGATCGGCAGCACGAACGCCAGGGAACAAGCCGCGGCGGCGGCCATCGTCAATGCCCTGCCGATAGGGGCGCTCAAGCCGGTCCGGCGCGCTTTGCGTGTCATCCTCTCTCTCCTTGTCTTGATAGTGCTGACGCTGCATGAAACGAGTTCTTGGTAATGGGTGATGCGTCTTGCTGGCCGGTTTGCGGCGCGTTATCCAGGCTGGCGCGATGCCGCCAGGGGCCTGAAGATATAATGACATCATTATGATTGCGGAGAATAGGCCGGTCAAGAAGGGATTGCCTTGGGGTAGAATCGGCGCAGCCTGAAGGCCCCGACGGGGCGCCTGCCATATTCACCACGGGACAGAACGCATGGCATCCACTTCAAGCGCCTCGTCTTCGGGGCGCGCCCGCTACCTCATCGTGACGGACACTCTGGTTCGCGAGATCGGCGCCGGCCGCTATCCGACCGGCACGCTGCTGCCGCGCGAAGCGGAACTGATCGAACGGTTCCAGGTCAGCCGCACCACCATCAGGGAAGCCCTGAAACGGCTTTCTACCATGGGCCTGGTTTCCACGCTGCACGGCGTCGGCACTCGCGTGGAAGCCCGGGAAGTGCGCACCAGCTACCTGGTGGCCATGCGATCGCTCAACGATGTCCTGCAATACGAAGGGGAGCAGACCCGCTTCCAGATCGAACAGCGCTCGGACCTGATCGCCACCGAAGACGACAAGAGCCTGCTGAAATGCGCGCCGGGCCAGAAGTGGAAGGTCATCAAGGGCCAGAACCTGTCGTCCACCGGCCCGTACCGGGCATTTGCCGACGCCACGATCCACATCCGCGCGCCTTACGACGACGCCCTGACGCGCAAGTCGCGCTATGACGCGCCCTTTTATTCCCTGATCAGCGAAAAGCACGGCATCCAGATCGTGCGCATCGAGCAGGAACTGGAAGCCATCGCGCTGGACGAGCGCCAGGCCCAGGTGCTCGAGGCGGAACCGGGGTCACCCGGGCTGCGGATCGTGCGCCGCTACTACTGCGAAGAGAACGAGCCCTTCGAAGTGACGGTCAATATCCATCCCGCCAAGCGCTTCACCTACAAGATGAGCCTGGACCGCAAGGCCCACTGAACCCGCGCTGCCCCGCGGCGGCTGCCGCCATGGTCCTCTCACGTCCATCTAGATATAATGATATCATGATGACAACAAGGAGGAGACGATGGCTGGACACAGCATTTCCGAGCTCAGGGCGGCCGCCGGCTCGCACCCCCCTACCAAGGCGTGCGCGCACTTCGCCGCCCACCTGCAGTGGGCGCACCTGGATGCCGATGCGCGCCTGCATGCACGGCGGCATTTCCTGGACACACTGGGTTCGGCCATCGCCGGCGCGACGCAAAGCGCCACCGAAACCGTCGCCGCCACGCTGAAACTGGCCGGCGAGACCGGCAGCGATCGCCCGACGCGCATACCGGGCCGGCCCGCCGACGGTACCGGACTGCTGGCCGCCGCTCACTTGATGGGGACGGCCACGCACGGATTGGAACTGGACGACGGCTATCGCCCCGGCATGATGCATCCGGGGTGCGTGGTCGTGCCCGTGGCCCTGCTGCTGGGCGCGCGCTTGCACAAATCGGGCCGGGACATGTTGACGGCCATTGCGGCCGGCTATGAAATCGCCTGCCGGCTGTCCGCGGCGACGCATCCCCGCGCGCGCTGGCGCGGCTTTCATCCGACCTCGGCCGCGGGCGTGTTCGCGGCCGCCATGACGGCCGGCAAGCTGTTGCAGCTGGATGCCGGCCAGATGGAAAGCGCAATGGGCATCGCCGCCAGCTCGTCGGCCGGCCTGTTCACCTTCCTGGACGGCGGCGACGTCAAGCGGTTGCATGGCGGCCTGGGCGCGCGCGAAGGGCTTTTCGCCGCGCTGCTGGCCAGCCAAGGCCTGGTCGGCCCGCCCGACGCGCTGGAATCGGCGAACGGCTATCTACATTCCCATGCCGGCGGCGACGTGCCGGGCAACGATTATTCCGGCCTGAAGATTCTCGAGGCCGGCGGATTCGCCGACAGTTTTTCCGTGGCGCAGTGCTACCTGAAGCCCTATGCCAGTTGCCGCCATATCCATGGCCCGGTGGAAATGCTGCTGGCGTTGCGGGCCGAGCACGGCCTGACCATCACCGACGTGGAATCCATACACGTATCCACCTATGCCGTGGCCGCCGCGCACGGCACGCCCGGCTGGAGCGAGATGACGACCGCCCAGATGAGCATGCCCTATTCGCTGGCCGTGGCGCTGGCGCGCGGCAAGCTGACGCCCGCCGAATTCAGCGCCGCAGAACGCGCCGACGCCGCCGTCACGGCGTTCTGCGCCCGCATCAAGACCACGGTGGACGACGAGTGCGAATCGAAATATCCGGGCTTGCGTCCGGCAAAGCTTCGGGTAGCCCTGAAGGATGGCCGCATCCTGACGGCCCAGGTCGACGAGCCGCCGGGCGAACCCGGCCGCCGCATGAGCGATGCGGACGTGGACGAGAAATTCATGCATCTCGCGGCCCCGGTGCTGGGTGAAGCCGCCGCCGGACGGCTGGCGCAACGGGTGCGCGGCCTGGCCGATTGCCCGGATGTCGATGAACTGCTTCAGCTTTGCCTTCCCCCCTTGGCCCAGGGAAACCCGCAGACGGTCGCCGCATGAGCCACCGCCCCCGGAAACTTCAATGACGACAATGACCATCGAGAATAGTGACCACCTTCCCGCGAAGCAGTTCGACGCTGGCGCGCGGGGCCCGCTGCAGGGCGTGCGCGTCGTGGACCTGTCCCGGCTGGTGGCCGGCAATATGCTGACCTTGCAGCTGGCCGATTTCGGCGCGGATGTCATCAAGGTAGAGCCCCGCACCGGCGACACCCTGCGGGCCTTCCAGTCGGGCGGCATCGAGACTTTCTGGAAGGTCTACGCCCGCAACAAGCGCAGTGTATGCCTGGACTTCCATCACCCCGAGGCCGTCGGCATCATCAAGAAGATGGTCGAATCGGCCGACGTGCTGGTAGAGAGCTTCCGGCCCGGGGTGCTGGAAGAGATCGGCCTGGGGCCGCAGGTGCTGCACGCGATCAACGAAAAGCTGGTCGTGGTGCGCGTTTCCGGCTGGGGACAGACCGGCCCCTACCGGCGCAAGCCCGGCTTCGGCACCCTGGTGGAAGGCTATTCCGGTTTCGCCGCCATGAACGGCTTTTCGGACCGCGAGCCCGTGCTGCCGCCCTTCTTCCTGGGCGACATGGCGTCGGGGCTGTACGGCGCCCACGCCACCATGGTCGCGTTGTGGCACAGCCGCGTGAACGACGGCCCCGGCCAGGTCATCGACCTGTCGCTGTTCGAACCCATCATTTCGCTGCTGGGCCCCCAGGCGGCCAGCTACAAGATCACCGGCAAGGTCAAGGCCCGCACGGGCAGCCGTTCCAGCACGACGGCGCCGCGCAATACTTATCGCACCCAGGACAGCCAATGGGTATGCGTGTCCACGTCGACGGCCAGCATGTCGGCGCGGCTGTTCAAGACAATCGGCCGCGACGATGTCGTCGCCAATCCGCGCTACGCCACCGTGGCGGATCGCCTGAAGCACGTCGAGGAAGTCGATGCCATCGTCGGCGAGTTCGTGGGCCGCCACACGCTGGAAGAGAACCTGCGCATCTTCGAAGCCGCCGACGTGACCGTAGGGCCGGTGTTCGACGCGTCGCACTTGATGACCGACCGCTATGTCATCGAACGGGAAAGCCTGGTGCAACTGCCGGACGAGGACATCGGCCTCATGCCCATGCACAACGTGGTGCCCCGCCTGTCCGCCACGCCCGGCACCTTCCGCCGCCGCGCGCCGCGCAAGGGCGAGCACAGCGCGGAATGCCTGGCGCCGCTGGTGGGCGCCGAACGATTCGAACAGCTGGTGGCCGCCGGCGCGGTGTTCCCGCACGCGCCCACGGAATCGGCCGAGGAAGGCTGTCTTGCCCTGGCCGCGAACGAACGCTAATGAACCCCGCTTGAACACTGATTTGGAGGAACGCATCATGAGCAAGATCGGCACCCAGCTCTCGGGCCCGGGCGTATGGAAAGGCCCCGAGATCGACTGGATGAAAGAAGGGCTGCACGTGCTGTCGGATGCCGAGCTCAAGGAAATCGACCTTGCGCTCAAGCACCTGCTGGCACTGGGGGATGTGGATTTTCCCGACATCACGCCCGAGGCCTTTCCGCTGGACAAGGTGGGCGACCTGATGCGCGACCTGCCGGTGCGCCTGCGCACGGGCCGCGGCTTCCTGATGCTGCGCGGGCTGCCGCGCGCGCAGTATTCCGACGACGACATGACCCGCATCTACTTCGGCCTGGGCTCGTACATCGGCAGGCCGATGACGCAGTCCTACCTGGGCGACATGCTGGGCCACGTCATGGACGTAAGCGACTACGAGCCGAAATCCCGCGGCTATCGGAAGGGCGGCGGGCAGCTGATGCATACGGACTCGTGCGACATCATCGGGCTGATGTGCCTGAAATCGGCGATATCCGGCGGCGAAAGCCGCATCGCCAGCGCGCTGGCCGTGCACAACGTCATGGCCGAACAATATCCCGAATTGCTGCAGGTGCTGGCCCGCGGCCTGTACCTGAAGCGCGCCGACGAAGACGGCCGCCGCGCCACGCGCACCTTCAGCAAGGACCGCGTGCCGTTCTTCCACGACGAGAATGGCGAAGTCACCTGCTATCTGCCCACGGGCTACGCCCGGCTGGCCGAGAAAAGCAACCAGATCCCGTTCAGCCAGGAAGAATCCGACGCCCTGTACCGGGTCCGCAAGGTGGCGGCCTCGCCCGAACTGTACCTGGACATGGGGTTCAAGGAAGGCGACATCCAGTTCCTGAACAATCGCATGATGGTCCATGGCCGCACCGACTACCAGGACGCCCCCGAACTGGAAAACCGCCGGCACTTGCTGCGGCTGTGGTACGAGGTGCCCACCTGGCCGGCCATGCCGCAAGCCCAGGTGTTCCATACCGCCGAAGACCGCGCCCTGTGGAGCCAGTACCGGCAGCCGCTGATCGAGCTGCCGTCGATTCACTATCAGAAACTGCTGGAAGGCTCGCTGTCGAAAATGGTGGATTGACCGGGCGGTCGGACACGCCCTTCGAGCGACCCGGTTACGCATCACCCGGGTCAGGCGCCCGCATCCTGGCGTCCCCGCGCCATGCCATCCGGCATGGCGCGGGGACGCTTTTTTGCGTGCGGGCAGCGCGGCGACCCGCCCCACACCCTAGGGTTTATATCTAGAAGAAAACGGTTGACCCGTTTCCGCGCCAGTCATAGCATTCGATAAGGAAAACGTTTTCCTTAGGAATTTCCTGCGATTTTCCGAATCGTCTTCCCTAGCGACCCTGGAGCATCGATGAAAGTCATTCCCGGCGTGTTGTTGCGGCGCGACCCCAGCGGAGCTGGCGCGCCGGTCGTCTACGACATCCCGCGCAGCGGCACGTGGTACCCCTGCGAGTTCATTGCCGCCGCGGCGTTCACGGACCTGCACCAGTCGGTATCCATGCACGTCCAGGACCTGTACGGCGACGTGGTCGACAGCGGCGCCGGGTGGCTGTATGCCACCTTTCCCAACACCTACATCGATGCCAATCGGCACGAGGCCGATATCGACCCCGACTTGCTGGACGCCCCGTGGCCGGGAACCCTGGAGACCACCGGGAAATCGCGCCTGGGCATCGGCCTGATCCATTCGAAGTGCGGCAAGCGCGGCGTGCCGGTCTACGACGGCAAACTGCCGGTGCGCGACGTCCAGCACCGCCTGGACCGCTATTACTGGCCCTATCACAACGAGCTGTCCGGCATGCTGGCCGAGCGGAAGAAAAAGTTCGGCATTGCGTATCACATCAGCTGCCACAGCATGGCATCGGTGGGCGGGCCCTCCACCCTGGATCGCGGCAAACCGCGCTCGGATTTCGATATCGGCGACCGCCATGGCGCATCTTGCGACCCGGCGCTGAGCGAGCTGGTCATCTCGACGCTAAGCAGCTTCGGCTATCGCGTCACCCACAATTTCCACTATGCCGGCGCCGAGTCGGTACGCAAGCACGCCCAGCCCGCGCAGGGCGTGCACAGCCTGCAGATCGAGATCAAGCGCGGGCTGTACATGAACGAGGACACTTTCGAGCCCACCGACAACTTCCCGGCGGTCAGGAAGCACCTGGGCGAACTGGCCCGCGTCGTTTCGCGCTTCGCGCTGGACAACGCGCCCATCAAGAACGCGCAGTCTTAGCCGGATCCACGCAACGGCACCGTGCAGAGTGGCCGTCCACAAGGGGTAACGAACCATGAAGACGCTTTTTCGCATTGCCAGCCTGTTGACGGCAGCCACCCTGCCGCTGGCCGTGGCGCCGACGGCAGCCGCGGCGCCCAAGACGGAACTGGTCGCCACGATCAATTCCAATGTGAATTTCTTCTATCCCGGCCGCGGCGTCGCCGCGGAAGACTACAACTTCGGCGTGCTGGTTTATAACGGCCTGGTCGGCATCAACGAAAAGCTCGAGCTGGTGCCCGAGCTGGCCACCAGCTGGACTTCGGATAGCGCCGCGAAAGAATGGACGTTCAAGTTGCGCGAAGGCGTGACCTTCTCGGACGGCAAGCCGTTCGAGGCCGCCGACGTCGTGCACACCTTCGCGCTGCTGGCCGATCCGGCGCTGGCGTCGCGGGCGCGCTCGACCGCCGAGATGGTCGATCATATCGAGACCCCCGATCCGCATACCGTGAAGTTCGTGCTGAAGGAGCCCTACGGCGCCTGGCCCAGCATGCTGATCGAGCGGCAATTGAAGATCGTGCCCGATGGCCACACGGCCGAGCAGCTGATGAAACAGCCGGTCGGCACCGGGCCCTTCATGCTGGACAGCTACACCCCGGGCGACCGCCTGGTGGTGAAGAAGAACCCCCGCTACTGGGAAAAGGGCCTGCCGCGCCTGGACCGCGTGACCTTGCGCATCATGCCGGAAGATGCTGCCAAGATCGCCGCCCTGTCGGCCGGCGACGTGGATATCCTGTGGAACGTGCCGCTTGAGTCCATCCAGGAACTGAAGGGCATGTCGAATATCCACGTGGACGAGGCCGCGACGTCCACCTGGGACGGATTCGTGCTGAACAACCAGCTCAAGCCGTTCGACGATGTGCGCGTGCGCCGCGCATTCCAGAAGGCCGTGGACAAGAAGAAGCTGGTGCAGTTCGCGCTGTTCGGCGCGGGCGCTCCCACGCACACCCCGGTCGCGCCCAACAGCCCCGCGTTCAATTCCGCCCTGACCTTCACCCCCGATATCGCGGGCGCCAAGAAACTGCTGGCCGAAGCCGGCTATCCCGACGGCTTCGCCATCACCCTGAATGTGCCGGTGGGCCGCCCCACGCGCGAGCGCGCCGCCGTGGCGCTGCAACAGATGCTGAAGGACGCGGGCATCCGCGTGAAGCTGGAACGGGTGCCGTACAGCCGCTGGGGCGCCACCATCGCCGGCAAGGCGCCGTTCTACATGGATGGCTACCTGGCGCGCCCCACCCTGGATACCGCCACCTACCCCTGGTATCACAGCTCCGGTTCGTGGAACAAGCAGATGTGGCATTTCAAGAGCGAGCGCATCGACCGGGTGCTGGACGAGGCGCGCCTGGCCACGGACCCGGCCAAGCAGGTCGCGCTCTACAAGACCTTCCAGGAATACGCGGTGGAAGACGTGCCCGGCGTGGTGATGTACACCATCAATTTCGCCACGGCGTATCCGGATTCGCTGAAGGGCTACCGCACCCATCCCTATTCCTGGATGGACCTGCGCCACGCTCATTTCGAGTAGGCGCGGGCGCCCGCCCCGCCAGCCTGACGCGACCTTGGAGGCCCCATGCTGGAGTACGTGATCAAGCGGCTGTGCTATGTGGTCGCGACCCTGCTGGTCATGTCGGTGCTGATCTTCCTGATCACCCAGATCATGCCCGGCAATATCGCCCACCTGATCCTGGGGGATTTCGCCAGCCCGGCCGACATCGCCACGCTCGAGGCCCAGCTCGGCCTGAACGACCCCTGGTATGTGCAATACCTGCGTTGGGCCGGCGCGATGCTGCACGGGGACATGGGAATGTCCCTGTCCATGAACCAGCCGGTCTCCGGGATCATCTGGGGGGCCGTGGGGCGCTCGGCGCTGCTGGCCGGCATTTCCATCGTGCTGGTGGCCATCCTGGGAATCTGGCTGGGTGTCTACGCGGGCGTGCGGCGCGGGTCGAAGTCGGACCACGCCATCTCGATGATTACTTACGTGAACATCGCCATTCCCGAGTTCTTCTGGGCCATCGTGATCATCATGCTGTTCGCCGGCTACCTGCGCATCCTGCCCGCCACGGGCTATGCCAGCCTGGATGAAGGGGTCTGGAACTGGATGCGCCACCTGATCCTGCCGGTATTCACGCTGGTGACCGGGCTGATCGCGCACGTATCGCGGTTGACGCGGTCGAGCGTGATCGACGTGATGAACACCCAGTACATCCGCGCGGCGCGGGCGCGCGGGCTGTCCGAGAAGCGCGTCATCCGCGAACACGCGCTGCGCAATGCCCTGCTGCCGGCCATCACGGTGCTGGCGATCGACATCGGCGTGCTGATGGGCGGCGTCGTGGTGGCCGAGACCATCTTCTCGTACCCGGGGCTGGGACGCACCCTGATCTATGCCATCCAGCACATGGACCTGCCACTGCTGCAGGCCAGCATGATGGTCGTCACCTTCGTGTATGCCATGGCCAACCTGAGCGCTGACCTGCTTTATGCCTTCCTTAATCCGAAGATCCGATACGGGCGTGGCCGCGATGCCTGAGCGCCGGAACATCCGCAAGATCACGGGCCTGCACGTCGGGCTGGCGCTGCTGCTGTTCATCGTGGCCATCGCGGTGATCGGGCCCAGCGTCTCGCCTTACGAAATGGATGCCACCTCGCTGGAACAGCGGCTGGCCGCGCCCAGCGCCATGCACTGGCTGGGCACCGACGAGTTCGGCCGGGACGTGCTCAGCCGCATGCTGAACGGCGCGCGGTCCTCGCTGGTCATGGGGTTCGGCGCCACGCTGTTCAGCGTGCTGCTGGGCGTGCCGCTGGGGCTGGCGGCGGGCTACTTCAAGGGCTACACCGACGACATCATCATGCGCGTGATCGACGTGATGATCTCGATCCCGCCGGTCATCCTGGGGCTGCTGATCCTGTCGTTCACCCCGCCCAGCCTGTGGAAGACCACGCTGGCGGTCGGCCTGGTCTACGTCCCCATCATGGTGCGCCTGACCCGCAGCGTCACGCTGGAAGTCTGCGGCGAGGAATACGTGCAATCGGCGCGGGCGCGTGCCGAATACAACTGGTACATCCTGTTCTCGGAAATCCTGCCCAACGCCTGGCCGGCCATCATCGTCGAATCCGCCCTGCGCGTGACGTTCGCCATCCTGCTGGGCGCCGCGCTGAGCTTCCTGGGGCTGGGCGTGCAGCCGCCGGCATCCGACTGGGGGCTGATGATCGCCGAGGCGCGGCCGTTCATCGCATCGGCACCCTGGATCGCCTGTGCGCCGGGCATTGCCCTGTGCCTGACGGTCATGGCCATCAACCTGATCGGCGACGGCCTGCGCGAACGCCTGGACCCCCGCCTGAACCGGAGCCGCGCATGACCGCCGCCTTGCTTTCGGTGCGCAACCTTTGCATCGATTTCGTGACCGGCGATACGCCATCGCAGGCCTTGCGCAACATCAGCTTCGACATCGAGCCGGGCCGGGCCCTGGGCCTGGTCGGCGAATCGGGGTCGGGCAAGAGCACGCTGGCGCTGGCCGCGCTGGGCCTGCTGGACAAAGAGGCGCGCATCCGCGAGGGTTCGGTGACGTTCCGAGGCGCGGACCTGTACGCGATGACAGAAGACGGACGCCGCGCGCTGCGGGGCGACAAGATCAGCATCGTCTTCCAGGACCCCTTCACCAGCCTGAATCCGTCGTTGCGGGTCGGCCGGCAGATTGCCGAACCGCTGCTGGTGCATCGCGGCTTCACCCCGCAGCAGGCCGACGCCGAATGCATCCGCCTGCTGGAGGAGGTGGGCATCCGCGAACCTCGCAAGATGATGCGCAGCTATCCGCACCAGCTTTCGGGAGGCATGAAGCAGCGGGCGCTGATCGCCGCGGCGCTGGCCTGCGATCCGGAACTGCTGATCCTGGACGAGCCGACCACCGCGCTGGATGTCACCGTCGAGGCCCAGATCCTGGAACTGCTCAAGCAGCTGCGCGCCACCCGCAACCTGTCGATGCTGTTCATCAGCCACAACCTGGGCGTGATCGCCCGGGTGTGCGACGACGTCTGCGTGCTGTATGCCGGCGAAGTGCTGGAACAGGGCCCCACCCACCGCGTGCTGGTCGATCCGCGGCATCCCTACACCAAGGGCCTGCTGGCGTCCCTGCCGCAATTGGGCGGCCGGCGCCATCGCCTGGTGCCCATTCCGGGCCGCCTGCCGCATCCCTCGGCGCGCCCGGCGGGGTGCGTGTTTTCGGACCGGTGCGCATTCGCGCAGCAAGAATTCTGTGCGCAACCCCAGTCGATGGCCACCCAGGCGCCCGGCCATGCCAGCCGGTGCTGGCGGTCGCTGGAACTGGCCGGCCAGGGCTGGCGCACGGCCACGCTGGAACAGGCGCCACCCGCGCCACGCCCCGCCCCGAGCCAGGGCTCGCCCATGGTTACCGTGCAAGGCCTGGAACGAACGTTCGACGTGGGCGGATGGCGCAACCCGCTGGCACGCTTGCTGCGCGGCCGCGACGCGCAGGCAGCGGACCTGTCGCGCATCAAGGCCGTGGACGGCGTATCGCTGAGTGTCGGGGCAGGCGAGGTGGTGGGCCTGGTGGGCGAAAGCGGCTGCGGCAAGACGACCCTGGGCCGCTGCCTGATCAACCTGGTGCACCCATCGGCGGGCCAGATCCGGATCGACGGCAAGGACTTGGTCAGCGCCGATGCGCGGGCCCGGCGCGCCATCCTGAAAGACGCGCAGATGGTCTTCCAGAACCCGGATTCGTCGCTCAACCCGCGCAAGACGGTGCGCGAGATCCTGGCGCGCCCCATGCAGCTGTTCGGCCTGGCCGGTTCGGCGGCCGAGCTGGACCGGCAGGTACTGAAACTGCTGGACACCGTGCGCCTGGGCGCGCACTACGCGGATCGCTATCCGCACCAGATGAGCGGGGGCGAAAAGCAGCGCATCGGCATCGCCCGCGCGCTGGCCACCCGCCCGCGCTTCATCGTCTGCGACGA
>Ga0182737_1000570_pt1 | contig 49877 bp, 49 predicted proteins | sample eDN5th30CBELigOP_FD_128878 | JGI IMG/M metagenome (GOLD analysis project Ga0182737, IMG submission 128878) | Enriched Organic Plus compost microbial communities from Emeryville, California, USA - eDNA 5th pass 30_C BE-Lig OP (version 2) (version 2) ...
GCCCCGGGCGGCGTTGCAAATCCTCGTGATAGCTTGGGCTATCCCTGCGGTTTGCGCCTTGCCCCGCGCACGAATCCATCGATTTCATCATGACGACGGACTTGCGGGACACGACACTAGCCGGCCAGGGCACGCATCGGATACGTGAACAGGCCGTAGTGCAGCGTGTTCAGGCCCAGGTGGGCCAGCACCGCCGCGGCCAGGCCGCCGTACCGGTACGCCACGCCGTAGGCCACGCCCGCCAGCCCGGCCAGTACAGCCCAGGGCGCGCCGCCCGCGATATGGGCCAGCCCGAACAGCGCCGCCGCCACCGCGATGGCCAGCGCCGCGCCGCCGCGCCGATGGGCCCAGCGCGCGCTCAATTGCTGCTGCAGATAGCCCCGGAACAGGGCTTCCTCGGCCAGGGTCACAAGTAGCGCGTTGTTGGCCAGCCACAGCCAGCCCGACCCGGGCCATTTCGGCGCCCAGCCCACCAGGCCCAGGCCCAGCGCCACGCCCAGGCACACTACGGAGGCCGCGGCGCAGGCGGCCAGGGCCGCGCCCAGCGTCGCCGGGGCATTTCGGCCGGCCATGGGCGGCGCCAGCGCCAGCACGACCCAGAACGCCGCCAGCGGCTTGTCCAGGTTCAGGTACATGCTGAAGGGCGCCGCATCGCCGCTGTAGCGGGCGGCGACAATGGCAGGCAGGTTGTGGAAGCCCGGCAGCGCGTGCAGGCTCAGCCCCACGGCCAGCGCCACGAACAGCGCGTGCGCGCCGGCGCGCCGCCATGCCGGGCCCGGCGTCCGCACGGCCAGCCCGGCGGCCAGCAGCAGCGCCAGCCACCATAGCGCCACCGCGTCCAGCGCGCCGTGCGCCAGCGCCCAGGCGTACCCCGCGGCCAGGGGGACCAGGGCATGGCGCCGGGTGGCGGGGGGCCACAGCAGGGCGGCGGCCAGGCACACGGACAGCCAGGGAAGCAGGGCGGACAAGGACCAGGTCATGGTGGCGGCAAGGCAACGGCGACGGCAAGCGTACCGCCAAACCCGCCGCGCCGCGAACCGGCTGGTTTACAGTCGAAGGCGTTTCCTTGTCGCGCACCCGGGACTGCCATGACGACCCTGACCTGCCTGATGCTGGCGGCGGCACTGCTGCCCGCCCTGACTGCCGTGGCCGCCAAGGCCGGCGGCCGCGCTTTCGACAACAACGAGCCGCGCGCCTGGCTGGCCAGCCAGCAAGGCTGGCGCGCGCGGGCCAATGCGGCCCAGGCCAATGCGTTCGAGGCGCTGCCGTTTTTCTTTGCGGCCTTGCTGCTGGCGCTGCACAACGGCGCCGCCGCCTCGTACCTGGCCGCGCTGGCCGGTGCGTGGCTGGCGCTGCGCGTGGCCTATGCCGCCCTGTACATCGCCGGCCTGGGCACCTGGCGCTCGATCGTATGGGCGCTGGCGCTGGCCGTGAACATCGTCATGCTGTTCGCGGCCGCCTGAGCCGGGCGCCCCGGAGCGGCGCGTCAGGCGCTCCAGGTGAAGGTCTGGCGCACGGTGCCATGGCCGGATACCGAGACCTGGCGGGTCTGCTCGCGGTCGTTGAAGCGGGCGGATATCTTGTAATGGCCCGCCGGCAGCTTCACCAGCAGGTACGGGCCGTCGGATGCCGTGCTGAGCACGGTATTGCCTTGCGCATCCGTGATGGTGACCTGCACGTTGGCCAGGTAGGCGCCGCCCTGGCTGGCGGCGAAGGTCAGCGCCAGGGGGTAGCGGCCGCTGGCCGCCTTGATGGCTTCGGATTCGTCGTGGCCGACGCCGCCGCTCAGGTATTGCACTTGGCCTTGCTGTTGCTCGGCGGGCAGGGCGGATTCGGGTTGCGCGGCGGCGATGCCGGCGGCCAGCGCCAGGCTTCCGGCCGCCAGCGCGGCGGCCATGCGGGAACGTTCGTGACCTTTGTTCATGGGCGTGCTCCTGAAAGCCCGGCGCTTGGCCGCGGCCGGGCCGGGCGGAATCCCGGGTTCGGGACAAGAGGTTTAGAGCCTGGCGCGGCGGCGAAGTTCGCCGTCCGTCCCCGGATCAGGCGTGCCAGCGGAACGCCAGGTCGCTGTCGCCCACGGGTTCGCCGTCGGGGCCGTAGCGGCGCTCGTGCAGTTCGCCCCGGCCGTCGGCATGCAGCGCCAGCACCGTGGAGCCGCGCGTGCCGTACTCGGGGCTGACGATGAAGGGACTGCTCAGCAGCCGTTCGCGCGCCAGGCCGATGCCGGTGTCGGGCAGGGTATGGTCGTCGGCCGGGGTGCGGTCGGCCAGCGTGGCGTACAGCGCCGGCAGGTCCGGCTGCGGCGCGGCATGCAGCACTTGCTGGAACGCGGCCTTGGTGCGCGCCAGCTTGGGCCAGGGCGTGTCCAGCAGGTGATTCGACAGCGCATAGATGCCGGGCGGCAGCGCGCACGGCGCGCCGTCGCGGTTGCTGGCGTACCAGGCGGCCCCGGCGTCGCCCACGATCAGGTTGAAGCCGTTGTAGCGCGCGCCCCGCGCGTGCACTCCGGCCAGGTAGTCGGCCGGCGGCATATCGCCGCGCAGGTAGTCCTCCACCAGGGCCCCGCGCGAGGGCGCATCGGCCTGCAGGTTCAAGGGGTCGCGGAAATTGGTGACCACGGCGTAGCGACCGCGCTCGTCCACGCCCATCCAGGTGCCGCCGGCGCGCAGGTCGCGGCCGGCGTAGATGGCGGGCCGGCCCGGCCAGGCGGCTGCGGGCTGGGTGGGGCGGGCGTGGAATTCATCGCGGTTGGCCGCGATCAGCACCGGCACGCCGGCGATGTGGTGCAGGGCCAGGACGGCAAGGCACATGGCGATCCTTCAGGGGTGCACGAACGGCGCCTGCATGGGCTGCGCCAGGCGGAAGTAGTCGTCGGTGCGCATCAGGATGGACGCGTCGAGCCTGCCGGCATTGAAGACGATTTCGTCGTGCCGTTCGCGCAGGCTGGGGTCCACCAGCAGCGCCAAGTCGCGATTGAACGAGAAGGGCGGAATGGCGCCGATTTCGCAGCCGGTCAGTTCGCGCGCCTGCTCGTGCGAGGCCAGCGAGGCCTTCTTGCCGCCGGCGGCCAGGGCGATGGCGGCCAGGTCGGCCTGCTTGTCGGCCGGGAAGACCGCCAGCACATGCTTGCGCTGGTTCGAGGTGATTTTCACGCGGCACACCAGCGCCTTGGCGCCCTGGCTGACGGCCGTGCCGCGGATGGCGGCCACTTCTTCGGATTTGCCCGCCGGCTCGTGCCGCAGCAGGCGGTAGGCGATCTGGTGTTCAGTCAGCAGGGCTTGCAGTTGCAGGAAGACATCCATGGCAGGCGGGCGGGCGCGACGGCGAATGGGAAGATGATACGCCCTCTGGCGCCTCGTTCCACCAGCCGCCGCCCAGCGCCTGCAGCAAGGCGGCCGTGTCGGCGTAGCGGTCGGCCTGGGCCTGGATGCGTTCGGCGCGGGTGCGCAGCTGTTCGCGCTGGGCATCGAGCAGCGCCCATTGGCTGACGCCGCCGGCCGCGTGCTGCCGTGCCGTGATGTCGTAGGCTGCCTGCGCCTGCCGTTCGGCGTCCGCCCTGGCCTGCAGCGTCGCGGCGTCGGCCTGCACCGCCCGCAGCGCATCGGCCACTTGCTGGAACCCTTGCAGCACCGTGTCCCGGTATGCCGCCGCCGCGCCCTGGTAGGCGGCCTCGGCGGCCCGTTGGCGCGCCCGCAGTTCGCCGCCGCGGAACAGCGGCTGGGCCAGGCCCAGCGCCAGGTTCCAGACGTTGACGCCGTCGGCGACATCGCCGGCGCGAGTGCGTTGCGAGCCGAAGCTGCCGGTCAGGGTGAAGCGCGGGTAGCGGTTGGCCGTGGCCACGCCCACGTCGGCGGCGGCCCGGTGCCACAGGGCTTCGGCCGCCAGGATGTCGGGGCGCTGTCGTGTCAGCTGCGCGGGCACGCCCAGCGGCACGTCCAGCGGCAGTTGCAGCGAGTCGAGTGTCAGCGGGGGCAATTCGGCCTGCGCGGGCAGGCGCCCCAGATAGACGCCCAGTTGGTGCCGGGTGCGGTCGCGCTGCTGCCGCAAGGCGGGCAGCGTGGCGCGCGTCTGCGCCAGCAGCGATTCCTGGTTGCGCACATCCAGTGCCGCCACGCCGCCGGCCTGCCGGCGCTGGCGCATGATGGCCAACTGGCGTTCCTGGGCCTGCAGCAGCGCCTGCGTGGCGTCCAGGCGGGCCTGCAGCCCGGCCTGGCGAATGGCGGCCGTCACCACGTTGGCCGCCAGCGCCATGCGCGCGGCCTGCAGTTCGTGGGCGCGGTAATCCACCTGCGCGCGCAGGCCTTCCAGCGCGCGCCGTTCGGCGCCGAAGACGTCCAGCGTGTAGGACACGTCGATCGAGGCGTTGTACAGGGTAAAGGGCGGCGGCTGTTCGGTGACGGACACGCCGAAAGCGGACGGGTCCACCTTCTGGCGCCCGGCGGACAGGTTCGCGTCGACCGACGGCAGCGTGCGGGCGCCGGTTTCGGCGTTCAGTTCTTCCTGTGCCTGGCGCAGGCGCGCGCGTGCCTGTTGCAGGGTGGGGCTGGTTGCCAGCGCGTCGCGCACCAGCCGGTCGAGCTCGGGCGAGCGGAACAGCGTCCACCATTGCGCCGGGATGTCGGCGCCGGGATGCAGGCGCTGCGCGGGCACATGGGCATCGCCGGCGGTGGCCGCGGGCGCGGGGGCGCCCGTGTAGCGGTCGGCGGCAGGCGCGGCGGGGCGTTCGAAATCGGGGCCCACGGCGCAGCCGGCCAGTGCCAGCAGCCACCCCGCCAGCGTGGCGGGCAGGCGGAAACGGCGCGGCGGGTAGACGGGAATCGGCATGGCTTCAGTCCAGCGTGCGACGATAGAACTTCACGGCCAGCGCCATGATCAGTACGGTGAAGACCAGCAGCGGCCAGACATTGGGCCACAGGTCGGCCCAGCCGTTGCCCTTGAGCAGGATGCCGCGGATCAGGCGGTTGAAGTACGTCAGAGGCAGCAGGTTGCCCAGGTACTGGGCCCATACCGGCATGCCCTTGAACGGGAACATGAAGCCCGACAACAGGATGTTGGGCAGGAAATAGAACATGGTCAGCTGCATGGCCTGCAGCTGGTTCTGCGCCAGCGACGACAGGGTGATGCCCACCGTCAGGTTGGCCGCCACGAACAACAGCGCCGCCAGGTAGACCGCCAGCAGGCTGCCCATGAACGGCACGTGGAAGACATAGCGCGCCGCCAGCAGGATGATGGTGGCCTGCAGCAGGCCGATGGCGATGTAGGGCACGATCTTGCCCGTCATGACCTCCAGCGGGCGCACGGGCGTGGCCAGCAGGTTTTCCATGGTGCCGCGCTCGCGTTCGCGCGTCATGGCCAGCCCCGTCATCATCACCAGCGTCATGCTCAGGATCACGCCCATCAGCCCGGGCACCGTGTTGTACTGCGCGATCTGTTCTTCGTTGTACAGCCGGTGCACGCGCACCTCGAAGGGCGGTTGGCCGCCGGCCAGGCGCGCCAGCGGGCCGGCCAGGTCCTTGCGCGCCACCGCCTGGCTGAGCTGCGTGGCCGCGCCCACCGCCATGCCGGTGGCCATGGGGTCGGTGGCATCGGCCTCGATCAGCAGCGCGGGCCGTTCGCCGCGCAACAGGCGGCGCGTGAAATCGGGCGGAATGGTCAGCACGAACAGCACGCGCCCCTGTGCCAGCGCCGCGCGGCCGGCTTCTTCGTCGGGCAGTTCCTCGACGATGTCGAAGTAGTCCGAGGCCTTCATGGCCGCCACGAAGGTGCGCGTAAATTCGCTGTGGTCGGACACGATCACCGCGGTGGGCATCTGCTTCGGGTCGGTGTTGATGGCGTAGCCGAACAGCGCCAATTGCATGATCGGGATGCCGACGATCATGCCGAACGTGATGCGGTCGCGCCGCAGTTGCAGGAATTCCTTGAGCACCATGCTCCACCAGCGCGTCCAGGAAAACCGCCGTTCGCGTGCCGTCATGGGCGGCTCCCGAAGTTGTCGGCCGAGCGGTTCATCAAGTAGATGAACACGTCTTCCAGGCTGGTGTCGACCGGCTCGATGCGCAGGTCGCTGCCTTGCACGGCCTGGCGCAGCGTGCGTTCGAGCAGGGCGTGGTCTTTGCCGCTGACATGCAGCGACGAGCCGAACGCCACGGTCTGGTCCACGCCGGGGCTGCCGCGCAGGCGCTGCCCCAGCGGCACCAGGTTGTGCCCGTGGATGGCCCAGGTGGCCAGCCCCTGTTCGGCGGTGACGCTTTCGGCGGTGCCCTGCGTCAACAGGCGCCCGTAGGCCAGGTAGGCCAGCTTGTGGCAGCGCTCGGCCTCGTCCATGTAGTGGGTGCTGACCAGCACCGAAATGCCGCGCGCGGCCAGCGCGTGCAGTTCTTCCCAGAAATCGCGGCGCGCGGTCGGGTCCACGCCGGCGGTGGGTTCGTCCAGCAGCAGCAGTTGCGGTTCGTGCAGCAGGCAGGCGGCCAGGGCCAGGCGCTGCTTCCAGCCGCCCGACAGCGCGCCGGTGAGCTGGTCGGCGCGGCTTTGCAGTCCCAGACCCTCCAGGGCCTGTTCCACCGCCTGGCGCCGATCGGGCATTTCGTACATGCGGGCGACAAAATCCAGGTTCTCGCGGATGGTCAGGTCTTCCCAGTACGAGAATTTCTGCGTCATGTAGCCGACGTGGCGCTTGATGTCGGCGCTTTGCGTCAGGATGTCGTAGCCCAGGCAGGTGCCGCTGCCCGAGTCGGGCGTCAGCAGGCCGCACATCAGGCGGATGCAGGTGGTCTTGCCGCTGCCGTTGGGGCCCAGGAAGCCGTAGATCTCGCCGCGCCGCACCTGCAGCGATACGTCGTTGACCACGTGCTTGTCGCCGAAATGCTTGTTCAGGCCTCGCACGTCGATGACCGCTTCGCCGGTGGCGGCAGTTTGGCTCATGGCAGCGTGACCTCTACCGGCTGGCCCGGGTGCAGGCGCGCCGCGTCCTGCGGCGCCGGGCGGGCCTCGATCATGTAGACCAGCTTGCTGCGGCTGTCGCGGCTGTAGATGACGGGTGGCGTGTATTCGGCTTCTTGCGAGATGTAGCTGATCGAGGCCGCTATCGGCTCGCCGCAGGCATCGCAGCGGACGGTGACGGAATCGCCCGCATGCAGCGCGCCCAGCGCGGTTTCGGGCACGAAGAAGCGCAGCTTGATGTTGCCGGGCGGCAGCAGGCGCACCACGGGGCTGCCCGCCGGCACCCATTCGCCCAGGCGGTACAGGGTGTCGTACACGCGGCCCGCCTGCACGGCGGCCACCTGCTTTTGCGCCAGGGCCCAGTCGGCCTGGGCCAGCGCGGCGCGGGCGGCGTCGACCTGGGCCCGCTGGGCCCGCGACTGCTCGTCCCGGCCGGGCAGGGCCGCCACGTCCAGCTGCGCCTGCAATTCGCGCACGCGGGCAGCGCCGGACTGCGCCTGCGCGCGGCTGTTGTCGAGCTGGGCGCGCGCGATGCCGCCGGCCTGGAATTGCACGCGGTCGCGCGCGTACTGCGCGGCGGCGCGCTGCGCTTCGGCCTGGGCCTGCGTCAACTGGGCGCGCACCACCTCGACTTCGGCCGGGCGCTTGCCGGTGGCCAGGTCGCGCAGCTGCGCCTGGGCGGCTTGCAGGCGGGCGGCGGCTTCGCGCTGGGCGTCCGCCTCGGGGTCGGCTTGCAGGGCGAACAAGGGCGCGTCGGCCTGCACTTGCTGGCCGCGCGCCACATGCAGCACTTGCAGGCGGCCGGCCCGCGAGGCCGCCATGTAGACGAATTCGCCCTCGACGTAGCCCTGGTAGAACGGCGGCGCGTCGTTGCCGCAGGCGGCCGCCAGCAGGGGCAGCAGTGCCGCCGCAACCAGGCGGCACAGGCGGGAAAAACCAGGCAGGGCGAACAAGTGTGGGGCGGGCATGGCGTCAGGATCCGGGCCGGGACAGAGAGCGGCGCGCGGCGCGGCGCCGTGCGGGAGTGGCGGGCGCGAACAGCCCGCCGGTCAGCAGGGCGATCGCGTGCGCGGCGATGGCATCGGCATCCAGGTCGGCCGCGCCGCCGCGATCGGCCCAGATGCGCTGCCACAGGTTGGCGGTGGCCAGCGGCAGCAGGGTCATGCCCAGGATGGACAAGAACACCAGGCGGGGTTCGATGCCGGGGTTGACCGCGCCGGCCTGGCGGCCTTGCGCGATCAGCGCGGCGAAAGCGTGCAGGCGGTCGGCCGGCAGATAGCGGAACACTTGTTCGCGCAGCTGGCCGCCTTCGTTGACGACTTCGCGCATCCACAGCGGCGCCAGCCAGGGGCGTTCGCCGGCGCACTGCATGATGCGCGCCACCACTTGCGCGACCATGGCGCGCGGGTCGGGCGGTGCGTCGGCGCCCGGGTCGGCCGGCGCCCAGACGAACGCGATGACCGGCGCCAGCCGCTCGGCCACCACGACATCGATGAGTTGTTCGCGGTTCTTGAAGTAGTAGTGCACCATGGCCGGCGTCACGCCGGCGCGCCGGGCGATGTGCGCGATCTTGGTGGCCGCCACCCCCTGGCTGGCGAACAGCGCGGTGGCGACGTCCAGCATGGCGTCGCGGCTGTCGGCGCCCGGCGGGCGGGCGGGGCGGCCGATCTTGCGGGGAGTGCGGGCGACAGTCATGCCGGCATTCTAATTAATGATTTAATTAATTAAAAGCAAAAAAATGCCCCCAGGCTTGTTGTTTCTCAAGGGGCGAGGCGTGCGGGCCTCGCTGCCGGGGTCAGTCGAGCCGGTAATGCCGGGCCGTGCGGGCGAAGTCTTCCACCGTGGCGCGCTGCCAGGCGGCATCGTGGCCCAGTTCTTCGGCCAGGATGCGCGCCACTTCGGGCGCGGCCAGGCTGGCCGCCTCGCTGTCCAGGAACAGCGCGCGGTTGCGGCGCGCCAGCACGTCTTCGGCGCTGCGCGCCAGTTCGTGGCGCGCGGCGAAGCGCACGTGGGCTTCGGTCAGGCCGCTGGCCTTGACCAGGATGTGCTCCAGGCCGGGCAGGGCGCGCAGCGCCGGCAGGTCGGTGCCGTAGTAGCTGTCGGGTGTGCCGTGCGGCGGCGCGTCGGGCGCGGCGCCGGCGCCGTGCAGCGGCAGGTCGGCGGTGCGGCAGCGGGCCTGCGGCAGCATCTGGTGCTGGATGGCCGTGTCGATCACGTCCTGCGCCATCTTGCGGTAGGTGGTCCATTTGCCGCCGGTGACGGTCACCAGGCCGGCGCGCGACACCACGATGGTGTGTTCGCGCGACAAGGTCTTGGTGGCGGCTTCGCCGGTGGCCTTGACCAGCGGGCGCAGGCCCGCCCAGACGCTGGCTACGTCGGCGCGCGTGGGCTTGCGGCTGAGATAGCGCGCCGCCGTGCGCAGGATGAAATCGACTTCGGACGGCAACGCGGGGGGATCGAGCGGCAGGTCGTCGCGCGGGGTGTCGGTGGTGCCCACGATGGTGCGGCCGTTCCAGGGCACCACGAACAGCACGCGGCCGTCGTCGGTCTTGGGAACCAGGATGGCCTTGTCGCCCGGCAGGAATTCGCGCGGCAGGGTCAGGTGCACGCCCTGGCTGGGCGCCACCATGGTCTGCGCCTGCGCGTCGTCCATGCGGCGCACGCTGTCGACCCATACGCCGGTGGCATTGACCACGCAGCGCGCACGCAAGGTGTACTGGCCGTCGCCCAGCGCATCGCGCACGACCACGCCGTCGATGGCGCCGCTGTCGCCGCGCGTCAGGCCGGTGGCGCGCAGGTAGTTGACGGCGGTGCCGCCCAGGTCGAACAGGGTGCGCATCAGCGCCACGGCCAGCCGCGCGTCGTCGAACTGGCCGTCGTAGTACAGCACGCCGCCGCGCAGGCCGCGCCCGGCCACCGACGGCGCCACCGTGGCGGCCTGCGCCAGCGTTTCGGCGCGCGACAGCCAGCGGCTGGGCGCCAGGTTCAGCTTGCCCGCCAGCATGTCGTACATTTTCAGGCCCACGCCGTAGAACGGCTGGTCCAGCAGGCCGTAGGCGGGCACCACGAAGCCCAGCGGCCATACCAGGTGCGGCGCGTTGCGGTTGAGCAGGCCGCGTTCGTGCAGCGCCTCGCGCACCAGGCTGACGTTGCCCTGGGCCAGGTAGCGCACGCCGCCGTGCACCAGCTTGGTGGCCTTGCTGGAGGTGCCCTTGGCGAAATCGTCGGCCTCGACCAGCAAGGTGCGGTAGCCGCGCGCGGCCGCATCCACCGCGGTGCCCAGCCCGGTGGCGCCGCCGCCGATCACGATGACGTCCCAGGCGGCGGTATCGTTCAGCGCATCCAGCAGGGCAGCGCGGCTGGGCATGGGCGTAGAGGCGGAAGGCGGGTTCATGTCACGAAGATGGCGTGGGCCGGGAAAGAAGGAAAGAAGTCACGGCCGGGCGGGCGGCGCGGCGCGGTCGTCGTCGGCCGCCGGTTCGGCATCCGCGTCGGCGGCGGCGATTTCGCAGCGCACGCCGGATTCCTGCAGCACTTGCGCCAGCGGCGCCTGCGGATGCGCGTCGGTGAAGAAGCGGTCGACCTGCGAGATGTGGGCCAGTTCCACCATGGCCTGGCGCTGGAACTTGCTGCTGTCGGCAGCCAGCCAGACTTCGCGGGATTGCTCGATGATGCAGCGGGCCACCCGCACTTCGCGGAAGTCGTAGTCGCGCAGGGTGCCGTCGGCCTCGATGCCCGAGATGCCGATCAGCCCGATGTCCACTTTGAACTGGCGGATGAAATCGATGGTGGCTTCGCCGACGATGCCGCGGTCGCGCGGGCGCACCACGCCGCCGGCCACGATGACTTCGCAATCGGGGTTGTCGGACAGGATGTCGGCCACGTGCAGGTTGTTGGTGATCACCCGCAGGCCGCGATGGCGCAGCAGCGCGCGGGCGATGGCCTCGGTGGTGGTGCCGATGTTCAGGATCAGCGAACAGCCGTCGGGCACCGCCTGCGCCACCGCCTGCGCGATGCGCTGCTTGGCCTCGGCGTGCAGGCCCTGGCGCTTGCGGTAGGCGATATTCTCGATGGTGGAGGCCTCGATCCGCACGCCGCCGTGAAAACGCGACAGCAGCCCGGCCTCGGCCAGCAGGTTGACGTCGCGTCGCACAGTCTGCAGCGTGACGTCGAAATGGCGGGCCAGGGCTTCGATGGTGGCCGACCCCTGGGTCCGGACCATCTCGACCAGCGCGCTTTGGCGGGGATTCAGTGTCATATTCGAATCATAAAACAACAAAATCGAAAAAGAACGCCGCGACTCAAGATTGTTTTCTTTCGCTTCGGCGAAGAAACGCAAAAAAGCAAAAAAACAACGGAAGCGAAGCGCGCTCGCCGCAGCCTGCCCGCGCCGCGCGCCGGGTTGGCGGCGGGCGGGCTGCCGGGTGGATCAGGGCTTGGGGAAGGCCGATGCCGGTCAGGCCGCCGCGGCGCTGGGCGCGGGCACGTCCGGCAAGACGATTTGCGCCGTGCCCGGCAATATCCATCGGGCACATTCCCGCGTCGCGTCGATGCAGCCGCCTTCGGCGTACACGCCCTGCGGGTCGCGCCGGCGCAGCATGCGCGCCAGCACGGCCTGCACCGCCGCGGGATCGCGCAGGGTCTGCGCCACGCGCTCTTCGACGATGGATTCGTCCAGTATCAGGCGCCCCTGCGCGTCTTCGCGCGCGCCGTCGCGCCAATGATAGATTTCCACGCACTTGGCCGTCAGCGTGTAGGGCTGGTCGCGCTTCCAGAAGTTGTTGAACAGCCCGTTGCCCAGGTAGAACACCCAGGATCCCTCGTAGCCTTCCACGTTGGAAGAGTGGGCGTCGGGGTTGCGGAACCACAGCCGGTCGCCCGGCACGTAATACTTGGGCGGCAGCGGCGCATCCATCGTGCCGTACTCGCGCAGGAACACATCGTGGAACGGCCCGGACATGATCGCCCGCGTTTCCCATTGGCGCTGCAGGCCGGCGTACAGCGCGGGATGGGCCACCTGCAGTTCCTGGGCAATGCCCAGCAGCGTGACGTATTCGGTGGCGCGATAGCACGAGAACGAATACAGCTTGCCGGAGGCCTCGGGCTGGGTGGCCTTCTGCAGGGCCTCGATCAGCGATACGCCCGGCTCGATCGTGAAGCCGCGCGCTTCGTCGTAGCGCCAGTATCCGGCGGGGCGCTCGGCCTGTTCGGTGTCGAAGGCCAGGGCGGTCTTGCGGGCGGCCTGCACGATGTGCTGGCGGATGCGCACGGCGCTGCGCAGTTCGGCGGCGCCGGGAAACGGAAAGGCGACCGGCCCCAGCACCATGGCCAGCACGATTTCGCGCGCCAGGTCGTCGGGGCGGGTGTCGGTATCCAGTCCCAGCGCGCCGCACAACCCGGTGGTATCGCGCTGCGGCGCCACCGCCAGCAGGGCGGCCGAGGGTTCGACATGCAGCGCGCGGGGGCCGTCGGCCACCGCCGTCACGTACTGCTCCAGGCCCAGCGCCCGCAGCATGTCGTGCACGGCGCGGGCTTCGGCCTGCAGGGTGTCGGGGGTGGTCGCGGCAATGCGGATGCCTTGGCGCGGGGCAGGCTCGCGTGGCGATTCGGGTGAGGGCATGCGTCGGCTCCGTGGACCGGTGCGCGCCCGGGATGGGCCGGATGGCAACGCGCGCCGTCAGGCGGCAGATTCTACTGCCGCGGCAAGGTTTGCGGCACGCCGGCGGGCAGCAGGCGGGCCAGGGCTTCGGCGTCCAGGAAGCGGATATTGTGGCGGGCGGCATATTCGCTGGCAGCGGCCGACGCCGCGCCCAGCGCGACATAGATGCCTTCGCTGGCGCCGGCCCCGGCACGGGCGGCCTCCAGGCGCTGCAGCGGCTCGACCCCGGTGTGCGCGGCCTTCCAGCGGCGCGCCGTCATCAGCGCCCGCCCGCCGCCGGCGCGCGTGAGCTCGAAATCGGCGGCTGCGCCATTCAGGCGCCTGACCTCGCAGCCGTCGCGGCGCAGGGCCGCTTCCAGCAAGTCGGCGAAGGCCGGCCACGGCAGGGCCAGCAAGGCCTGCGCGGTTTGTTCGACGCGGGCCTGCGTCGGCTTGCCGCGCTGCTTCCAGGCCGCGACGCCGGCGATCACCACGAACGGAATGGCGGCAAACACCGGGAAGGGCGCATAGGCCGGCGGCAGCGCGCCGAAGCCCACCACGACCAGCGCGGCGGCCACCAGCAGGCTGATCCACCATGGCGAACGCAGCAAGATGGCGAACAGCGAATTCTTGGCCATGAATTTCATGGGATGTTCCTGGGGGCGTGGCTCGTGGCGGGTTCAGGGGGCCGGCGTGCCGGATGGCGACGCGGGCGGATGGGAAGCGTCCGGCGGGGCGGGCGGCGGTGGCGGCGGCGCGGGGCGCGCGGCCGCGGGAGCGTCGCCCTGCGCGCGCGCCATCCAGGCAATCAGCGAGGCGCGCATGGCTTCCTCGACCGACATGTCGATGGGTTGTACCCAGTCGACCGGCACGAACACGGTGTAGCCGCCGATCATGTAGCCCATGGGCAGGTACACCGCCACCCGCTCGCCGGGCAGGAAGCCGACGGGCAGCCCGTCGGTGCCGTGCCGCGTGATCAGGCCCACCAGTTCCAGCGGCTGGCCCGGAATGCGCAGCACCACCACGTGCTGCGTGTCGGTCTTGGCGCTGGGCGAGAAATAATCGGCGAAGCTTTTCAGCGACGAGTAGATGCTCTTGACGACCGGCAGGTTGGTAAACGGCATTTCCACCAGGTGGAATATGCGTTGCACCCGCTCTTTCGAGACCAGGTAGCCGATCAGCAGGATGCCCAGGATGCCCAGCACCAGGCCCATGCCGGGAATGTAGAAGCTGCCGATGAACGGGCTGAGCAGCGCCAGCGCGGCGCGTTCGGTCCAGGCCAGGAAGATGTACAGCAGGTAGATCGTCAGCGCGATCGGCAGTACGGTGATCAGCCCGCGGAAAAAGTATCGGTACAGGCGCGTCATGGTACGAATCTCCGGTAAGGCAAGGATTAGTGGCCGGTGGTGGGCAGGAACAGGGTTTCCTTGATTTCCTCCATGACCACGTAGCTGCGCGACTCGGCCGAGGCCGGCAGGCGCTTCAGGATTTCACCCAGCAGGCGGCGGTATTCGTTCATTTCGGTCAGGCGGGCCTTGACCAGGTAGTCGAAATCGCCCGACACCAGGTGGCATTCCATGACTTCGGGCACGTACAGCAGTTCCTGCTTGACCTTGTCGAACACGTCGCCCGATTTGGCCGACAGCTTGATTTCCAGGAATACCAGCAAGTTTCGGCCCAGGGCGGCGGGATTGACGCGCGCATGATACCCGGCGATGACGCCTTCGCGTTCCAGCCGCTTGACCCGCTCGGAGCAGGGGGTGGCCGACAGGCTGATGCGCTCGGCCAGGTCGGTGATGGAAATCCGCCCGTCGCGCTGCAGGATGTCGAGGATTTTCAGGTCGATACGGTCGAGTTCGCGCATTTCACTCTTGCAAGGCCGCTGCGGGCCATGCCACCAGTAGAAAAGTGGATCAGAGAAGGCGATTTTAGTGCTTTTCACTGCCAGCCCGCTTCTAGACTATTTGAATATTCGCGTGACTAGTCAAAATCGGGGAATTCTCATGCACGTCATCGTCCTGGGCAGCGGCGTGATCGGCACCACCACTGCTTACTACCTGGCCCGGCAGGGGGCCCGGGTCACCGTGCTGGACCGCCAGCCCGAGGCTGCCTGCGAAACCAGCTACGCAAACGCCGGCCAGGTGTCGCCCGGCTATTCCACCCCCTGGGCCGCGCCCGGCATCCCGCTCAAGGCGCTGAAATGGATGTTCCAGAAAGACGCGCCGCTGGCCATCCGGCCCGACGGCACGCTGTATCAATGGCGCTGGATGGCCGCCATGCTGGCCAACTGCTCCGCCGGCCGCTATACCGTCAATAAAGAACGCATGCTGCGCCTGGCGGAATACAGCCGCGATTGCCTGCGCGACTTGCGCGCCGATACCGGCATCCAGTACGAGGCCCGCACCCGCGGCACGCTGCAGCTGTTCCGCACCGCCGCCCAGTACGAAGCCGCCCAGCGCGACATCCAGGTGCTGGAAGCCTGCGGGGTGCCCTACGAATTGCTCGACAGCAGTCGCCTGCAGACGGCCGAGCCCGCGCTGGCGCGCACCGCGCACAAACTGACCGGCGGCCTGCGCCTGCCCAACGACGAAACCGGCGATTGCCGCCTGTTCACCCGCCGGCTGGCGCAACTGGCGGCCGGGCTGGGCGTGCAGTTCCGCTACGGCCAGGCGGTCGACGGCATGCAAGTGCAGGGGGGCGAGGTCACCGGCGTGCGCGTCGGCGGCGAACTGCTCGCCGCCGACCGCTATGTCGCGGCCTTCGGCAGCTACACGCGCGGTTTCCTGGCGCCGCTGGGGCTGGACCTGCCTGTCTATCCGGTGAAGGGCTATTCGCTCACGATTCCGCTGACCCGCGCGGAGGCCGCGCCGGTGTCCACGGTGCTGGACGAAACCTACAAGGTGGCGGTCACGCGCTTCGACGACCGCATCCGCGTGGGCGGCATGGCCGAGCTGGCCGGCTTCGACCTGCGCCTGAACCCGGCGCGCCGGCGGACGCTCGAGCACGTGGTCAACGACCTGTACCCCGGCAGCGGCGACGTGGCGCGCGCCGAATTCTGGACCGGCCTGCGCCCCATGACGCCCGACAGCACGCCCATCGTCGGCGCCACGCGCTACGCCAACCTGTTCCTGAACACCGGCCACGGCACCCTGGGCTGGACCATGGCGTGCGGCTCGGGCAAGCTGGTGGCCGACCTGGTCGCCGGCCAGCGGCCCGCCATCCGCGCCGACGACCTGGCCTTGTCGCGCTATGGCGCGCCGCGCGCGCGCCGCGCCGGCATGGCCCTGGGCGAACGCTCGACCGCCTGAGGCCCGCCTGTCCGCCAGTGCCGGGCGCGTGGGGCGTTGTGCCACAATCGCGGGCATGACCGCCACCGTGGCGCGGCACTTGCGGGACACTCGTGATTCATCTCATCCATACCGCCGACTGGCAGATCGGGCGGCAGTACGGCCAGTTCGATACCGATGACGCGGCCATGCTGGCCGAGGCACGCTACGAGGCCGTGGCGCGCATCGCCGCGCTGGCCGCCGAGCGCCAGGCCGATGCGGTGCTGGTGGCCGGCGACGTGTTCGATACCCAGGCGGTGTCCGATCGCAGCATCCGCCGCCTGTTCGATGCGCTGGCCGCCTATGCCGGCCCCTGGGTGCTGATCGCCGGCAACCACGATGCGGCGCTGGCCGACAGTGTCTGGTCGCGCGCGCATCAGCTTGGCTGCATCGGCCCCAACGTGCATGTGCCGCTGCGGCCGGGCACGGTCGACCTGCCCGAACTCGACCTGGCGGTGCTGGCCGCGCCGCTGACCCAGCGCCATACCTACGACGACACGACCGCCATCTTCGATACGCTGGATACGGCGCCCGGCCGCCAGCGCGTGGGCCTGGCCCACGGCAGTGTCTCGGGCTGGCTGCCCGACACGGTGGATTCGGCCAATCCCATTGCCGCCGATCGCGCGGCGCGCGCGCGGCTCGATTACCTGGCGCTGGGCGACTGGCATGGCAGCCTGCAGGTGGACGCCCGCACCTGGTACGCGGGCACGCCCGAGCCCGACCGCTTTCGCGCCAACGCCTCGGGCTGCGTGCTGGACGTGCGGTTGCCGGGCGCCGGCGCCGAGCCGGTGGTCGAGGCCGTGCCGGTGGGCCGTTATCGCTGGGCCCATTGGGCCGAATCGCTGCTGCTGGCGTCGGACGCCGAGGCGCTGGCCCATCGCTTGCAGGATGCCGGCCCCGACGACGTGCTGCGCCTGGAATTGTCGGGCCAATTGCCGCTGGATGCCTGGGATGCCCTGCAAGACGCCATCGCGCGGGCCACGGCACGCGCGCGCGCCTTGCTGCTGGACACCGCCGGGCTGTCGCTGGTGCCCGATGCGCAAGACCTGGCGGCGCTGGGCGCCAGCGGTTATGTACAGGAAGTGGCGGCGCAGCTGCAAGCCCTGCAGGACGACCCGGCCCAGGCCGCCGCGGCCCGCCAGGCCTTGCGGCTGCTGGTGCAGTTCCAGCGCGAACGCACGGAGACGCCATGAAGCTGCGCCGCGTCGCCCTGCAGGAATTCCGCAAGTTCCGCGATCCCGTCGTGCTGGACGAACTGGCCGACGGCCTGAACGTGATCGCCGGCCCCAACGAGGCCGGCAAGAGCACGCTGGCCGCCGCCATTCGCGCCGCTTTCCTGGAACGCTACAAGACCACCAAGGTGGCCGACCTGGCCCCGTGGGGCATGCCGGGCGCCCGGCCCTCGGTCGAAATCGAGTTCGAGCACGGTGGCCACGGCTACCTGCTGCGCAAGTCGTTTCTCAGCCGCGCGCGCTGCGAGCTGCTGGTCGACGGCGGCGCCGAACGCCACGAAGGCGAGGCCGCCGAACAGGCGCTGGCCGCGCTGCTGGGGTTCGATCTGCCGGCCAAGGGGCACAGCCGTCCCGAGCACGGCGGCATTCCGGGCTTGTTGTGGATCCAGCAAGGCGAAGGGCAGAACCTGGTGGAACCGGCCGGCCATGCGCAAAGCCATCTGCGCGAAGCGCTGACGCGCCTGACCGGCGAACTGACTTCGGCGCAGGGCGACTATCTGTACGAACGGGTCGAGGCCGAACGCGCCGCGTTGCGCGATGCCCGCAGCGGCCGCCCCAAGGGCGCCTATAAAGAAGCCGAGGACGCCTGCGCGCGGGCGCAGCAGGCCGCCGACACGCTGGCCGTCGCCAAGCAGGCGCTGGACGCCGACGTCGACCGGCTGGCGGCGCTGCGCCGCGATTACGACAAGGCCCAGCAAGAGCAGCCGTGGCTGGACATGGAACAGCGCGCCGCGCAGGCCCGCGCGCGGCTGGCCGAAATCGGCCGCGAACGCGAAGCGCTGGCGGGCCTGCGGCGCGAACTGGCGCAGGCCGACGACACGCTGGCGCTGCTGCATGAGCAGGTCGAGCGCGACCAGCGCGATGCCGCGGCGCTGCAGGCGTTGCGGGCCGAGGCCGATGCCGCGGCGGCGGAACTGGAGCCGGCGCGCGTGGCGCTGGCGCGCGCGCAGCAGGCGCAGCAGCGCGCCGCCGAACGCCAGGCGCAAGGCCACGCGCAGGTCGCGGCGGCGCAGCAGGCGGCCCAGCGGCAGGATTGCGACGCCCAGATCGCCCGCCTGGACCAGGAACTCCAGCGCGCGCAGGATGCCATCGCGCAGGCCGGGCAGCTGGCTGAGCAGGTCCAGGCCCTGCAGCGCGCCGCCGCCGACGCGTCGATCGATGGCGAAGGCTTGCGCGCGCTGCGCGAACTGGAACAGCGCATCGCGCAATTGCAGGTCAGGCAGCGCGCCGGGGCGACGCGCCTGCATCATCGCCTGGCCCCCGGGCAAAGCCTGCGGCTCGATGGCGTCGAGCTGGCGGGCGAGGGCGAGGCACTGCTGGCCGAGGCGGCCGAACTGTCGATTGCCGGGGTGGGGGTGCTGCGCATCGAACCCGGCGGCAGCGACCTGCCCGCCGTGCGCACGGCCCTGCAGGAAGCCGGCGCCGAGCGCATCGCCTTGCTGGGCCGGCTGGGTGCGGCCACGCTGGCCCAGGCCGAGGCGCGCGCCGCGGCCCACGAGCAGGCGCGCCGCGAGCTGGACGTGGCGCGCCAGCACCTGCGCATCCAGGCGCCGGAGGGCATCGAGGCGCTGCGCGCGACCCATGCCGAGGGGCAGGCCCGGCGCGCGCGACTCGACGCCCTGCGTGCCAGCCTGTCGGCGGCTCCCGCGCCGCTGGACCTGGCCCCGGCACAGCAGGAATTGCGCACCGCCAGCGCCGAAGCCGAGCATGCCGTCCAGGCGGTCGCGGCCGCCCGCAGCGCGCTCGACAGCCAGCAGGCGAGGGCGCAATTGCTGCAGGCCCAATGGGACGCCCGCCAGGGCGAGTTCGCCGCCGCCGGCCGCGCCGGGCAGCGCGAACAGCGCGGCGCCCGGCTGGTCGAGGCGCGCGCGCGCCGCGACACGCTGGCGCAGCGTTGCCAGGCGGCACAAGCGGCCCTGCAGGCGCACCAGCCGGAATTGATCGAGCAGGACGCGCAACGCTTCGAACAGTCGGCCCGGCTGGCGCGCGATGTGCAACAGCGGCGCCATGCCGAACTATTGCAGCTGCAGGGCAAGCTGGAGCAGGCGCAGGCCCAGGGCGTGGGCGAACAGCTGTTGCAGGCGCAGGCCGATGCACAGCGCCTGGCCCGGCGGCGCGACGAGTTCGCCACGCGGGCCCAGGCGCTGGACTTGTTGTGGCAACTGCTGGGCGAGCGCCGCGCCGCGGCCACGCAGCGCCTGCTCGACCCGCTGGCGCGCCGCCTGCAGCATTACGTGGGGCTGCTTTTCCCCGGCGCCCAATGGCGGTTGGACGATGCCCTGATGCCGGCCGCGCTGGCGCGCGGCGGCGGCGACGGCGCCTTGCAGGCGCTCAGTTTCGGCACGCGCGAACAGCTCGGCGTGCTGGCGCGGCTGGCCTATGCCGACCTGCTGCAGCAGGCTGGCCGGCCGACCTTGCTGGTACTGGACGATACGCTGGTGCACGCCGACGAAGGCCGCCGCGAATTGATGAAACGGGCCTTGTACGACGCCGCGTCGCGTCACCAGGTGCTGCTGTTCACCTGCCACGGCGAAGCGTGGCAGGACATGGGGGTGGGGATCCGCGGCGTGCCGTGAGCCGGCCAGCGGGGGCGTTATTGGATCGTGCGAACCTTACAAGAATCTGATATTTTTCGGGGTGGATTCCTGGCCGGCACTGTCGACGCCCTGGCGCCGCGGCCGCGGTGTCGCTGCAACGGCGCGCCATGCCAGGCTTCCGAGTAACGTCATCCCGGCTTTATGCTTGGCTCACGCCCAAGAGCCAAGTTGCCGGCCCTCCCGGAACGCCATGTCGCTGATTCTCATCCTCGCTCTGCCGTTTGCCGGCAGCCTGTGCGCCGCGCTGCTGCCGTCCAACGCCCGCAATGCCGAGGCATGGCTGGCCGGCCTGACCGCGCTGGCGTGCACCGTGCTGGTGGCCAGCCTGTACCCGCAGGTGGCCGACGGCGGCGTCATACGCGCCGACCTGGCCTGGGCGCCCGCGCTGGGCCTGCAGTTCACTTTGCGCATGGACGGCTTCGCCTGGCTGTTCGCCCTGATCGTCTCGGCCATGGGGGCGCTGGTCGTGCTGTATGCGCGCTACTACATGTCGCCCGAAGACCCGGTGCCGCGCTTCTTCTCGTTTTTCCAGGCCTTCATGGCAGCCATGCTGGGCGTGGTGCTGTCGGGCAACCTAATCCAGCTGGTGCTGTTCTGGGAAATGACCAGCTTGGCCTCGTTCATGCTGATCGCCTACTGGCACCACCGCCTGGATGCCCGGCGGGGCGCCCGCATGGCGCTGACGGTCACCGGCGCGGGCGGGCTGTGCCTGCTGGCCGGGGTGCTGATCCTGGGCCATATCGTCGGCAGCTACGACCTCGACCGCGTGCTGGCCGCCGGCGAACAAGTGCGGGCCGACCCCTGGTACCCGGCCGTGGTGGCGCTGGTGGCCCTGGGCGCGCTGACCAAGAGCGCGCAGTTCCCATTCCAGTTCTGGCTGCCCAATGCGATGGCGGCCCCCACGCCGGTGTCGGCCTACCTGCATTCGGCCACCATGGTGAAGGCCGGGGTGTTCCTGCTGGCGCGCTTCTGGCCGGTGCTGGCCGGCACCGAAGAATGGTTCTGGATCATCGGCGGGGCGGGGCTGTGTTCGCTGGTGCTGGGCGCCTATGCGGCGATCTTCCAGCAGGACATGAAAGGCGTGCTGGCCTATTCCACCATCAGCCACCTGGGCCTGATCACGCTGCTGCTGGGCATGAACAGTTCGCTGGGGCTGGTGGCGGCCATTTTCCACATGGTCAACCACGCCACCTTCAAGGCCTCGCTGTTCATGGCCGCGGGCATCGTCGACCACGAAACCGGCACGCGCGATCTCGGCCGGCTCAGCGGCCTGCGGCGCGCCATGCCGATCACCGCCACGCTGGCGGTCGTGGCGGCCGCCGCCATGGCCGGCGTGCCGCTGCTCAACGGCTTCATCTCGAAAGAAATGTTCTTCGCCGAGACCACTTTCGTCAGCGGCGACCCCGTCATCCAGTACGGCCTGCCCGCCATGGCCGTGGTGGCCAGCGCGTTCAGCGTGGCGTATTCGCTGCGGTTCATCCTGCAGGTGTTCTACGGCCCGCCGGCGCAAGACCTGCCGCGCGCGCCGCACGAGCCGCCGCGCTGGATGCTGGTGCCCAGCGGCCTGCTGGTGCTCTGTTGCCTGGTCGTGGGCGTGATTCCCGGCATCACGGTCGGGCCGTTCCTGAATACCGCCGCCCACAGCGTGCTGGGCGCCGACATGCCCGCCTACAGCCTGGCGGTATGGCATGGGCTGAACCTGCCGCTGGTCATGAGCTTCGTGGCCATGGTGGCGGGCGTGCTGCTGTACCTGGCGCTGCGGGCGCGCCAGCGCGCCTTGCCCGGCCGCGTCCCGTTCATCTACCGGCTCGACGGCCGGCGCTCGTTCGAGTTCCTGCTCGACTATTCCAGCGTGGCGGCCGGCTGGCTGCTGGCGCGCATTTCGTCGCCGCGCCTACAAGTGCAGATGGTGCTGATCGTGCTGGGCGCGCTGCTGGTGGCCTGGCTGCCGCTGCATCGCGGCGAATGGAACGACGCGCCGGGGCCCATCACGCCGCTGGACCCGGCCTTCGCGGTGCTGTGGATCGTCGGCGCCGTCTGCGCCGTGGGCACGGCCTTCCAGGCCAAGTACCATCGGCTGGCCGCCCTGATCCTGGCGGGCGGAGCCGGCCTGGCCACCTGCCTGACGTTCGTCTGGTTCTCGGCGCCCGACCTGGCCTTGACGCAACTGGCCGTCGAGGTCGTCACGGTCGTGCTGCTGCTGCTGGGGCTGCGCTGGCTGCCGCGCCGCATCGAAGGCGGCACCGACGGCGAGGCGCACAGCGCGCGCGCCCGCCTGCGCCGCGCCCGCGACGTGGCCATCGCCGCCATTGCCGGCACCTCCATCGCGGCGCTGGCCTACGCCATGCTGACGCGTCCGCCGGGCCAGACCATCTCGTCGTTCTTCGTCGACATGGCGCTGCCCGAAGGCGGCGGCACCAACGTGGTCAACGTGATCCTGGTCGATTTCCGCGGCTTCGACACCCTGGGCGAGATCACGGTGGTGGGCATCGTGGCCCTGACCGTCTACGCCTTGCTGCGCCGCTTCCGCCCCGCGCCCGAAAGCGCCGACCTGCCGCAGCAGCAGCGCGACCAGGGCGGCACCATTACCGTATCGCCCGACATCCAGGCCCTGTTGCCCGACGATGCCATGGCGCTGCCGGCCGTGCTGGTGCGCCTGCTGCTGCCCATTGCCGCCATGGCGTCAGCCTACCTGCTGCTGCGCGGCCACAACCTGCCGGGCGGCGGCTTCGTCGGCGGCCTGGTGATGGCCACCGCGGTGATCCTGCAATACATGGTGGGTGGCGTGTACTGGGTCGAGTCGCGCAGCCGCCTGAACCCGCAGCACTGGATCGGCCTGGGCCTGCTGTGCGCCGGCGCCACCGCGGCGTCGGCCTGGCTGGCGGGCCGGCCGTTCCTGTCGGCGCTGGCCGCCGACGTTGCCTTGCCGCTGGTCGGGCACGTGCATCTTTCCAGCGTGCTGCTGTTCGACGTGGGCGTCTACATGCTCGTGGTGGGCGGCACGGTGCTGGTGCTGGTGGCGCTGGCCCACCAATCGCTGCGCGCGCAACGCAAGGCGGCCGCCGATGCCCAGGCGGCCGCGCAATCCGGGAGTACTGCCTGATGGAATTGATTTACGCCGCGGCAATCGGCGTGCTGGCCGGATCGGGCGTGTGGCTGATCCTGCGGCCGCGCACCTTCCAGGTCATCATGGGCCTGACGCTGGTGTCGTATGCCGTCAACCTGTTCATTTTCGGCATGGGCCGCCTGACGGTCGGGCGGCCGCCCATCGTCGATGCCTCGGTCGCGCCGGATCCGGCCGCGCTGGCCGATCCCTTGCCGCAAGCCCTGGTGCTGACGGCCATCGTCATCGGCTTTGCCACCACCGCCTTGTTCCTGGTGGTGTTGCTGGCCTCGCGCGGCTTGACCGGCACCGATCACGTCGACGGCAGGGAGTCGGAATCTTGATCGACTGGCTGCAACACGCGCCCATCTACCCGATTGCCGTGCCCCTGATCGCCGGGGCGGCGATGCTGCTGCTGGCCGATACGCGACGCGGCACGCGCGCCGCCATCGCGCTGGCCTCCTGCCTGGCGCAGCTGGCCGCCGCCATCGCGCTGCTGGCGCTGGCCGCCGGGGCAGGCGGGGTGTGGCCCGACGGCATCGGCGTCTACCTGCCCGGCGACTGGCCGGCCCCGTTCGGCATCGTGCTGGTGGTCGACCGGCTGGCCGCCATCATGCTGGGCCTGACGGCGGTGCTGGGCCTGGCTTCGCTGATCTATTCGCTGGCGCGCTGGGACCGCCTGGGGGTGCATTTCCACTCGCTGTTCCAGTTCCTGCTGATGGGCCTGAACGGCGCCTTCCTGACCGGCGACCTGTTCAACCTGTTCGTGTTCTTCGAGGTGCTGCTGGCCGCGTCGTACGGCTTGCTGCTGCACGGTTCGGGGGTGGCGCGGGTCAGCGCCGGGCTGCAATACATCGCCGTCAACCTGGTGGCCTCGTTCCTGCTGCTGATCAGCATCGCGCTCATCTACGGTGTCGCCGGCACCCTGAACCTGGCCGACCTGGCCGTGCGCGCCGGCACGCTGCGCGGCAGCGAACGGCTGCTGTTCGAGGCCGGTGCGGCCGTGCTGGGCCTGGCGTTCCTGGTCAAGGCCGGCGCCTGGCCGCTGAACTTCTGGCTGGTGCGCGGCTACGGGTCCGCCAGCGCGCCGGTGGCCGCCGTGTTCTCGGTCATGACCAAGGTGGGCATCTATGCCTTGCTGCGCATCGGCTCGCTGCTGCTGCCCACCGGCGCGCCCGCCGCGTTCAGCCTGGACTGGATGTTCGCCGCCGGGCTGGCCACGCTGGTCTTCGGCGCCATCGGGCTGCTGGCCACGCAGCAGCTCGAGCAACTGGTGGGGTACTGCGTCATCATTTCGGCCGGCACGCTGCTGACCGCGCTGGGCATGCCCGGCGTCACGCTGACCGGGCCGGCGCTGTTCTACCTGCTCAGCTCGGTGCTGACCACCGGCGCCTTTTTCATGCTGGTCGAACTGATCGAGCGCACCCGCACCTTCGGCGCCAACGTGCTGGCAGTCACCATGGACATGTTCGACCTGGACGATCCCGAAACCCCCAACCGGTCCGACGACGTGGTGGGCGTCGCCATTCCGGCGGCCATGGCCTTCCTGGGGCTGGCCTTCGTGGCCTGTGCGCTGCTGGTCACCGGCCTGCCGCCGCTGTCGGGCTTCGTGGCGAAGTTCTCGCTGCTGTCGGCCGCCGTGACGGCGGCCAACGCCTCGCTGCAGCCCGCCGACGCCTGGATCCTGGTGGCCGTCGTGCTGGCCTCGGGCCTGGCCGGCATCGTGGCGTTCGGGCGTGCCGGCATACGCATCTTCTGGAGCGCCGACGAACGCAGCACGCCGCGCCTGCGCGTCAGCGAAGCCGGCCCGGTGGCGGTGCTGATCCTGCTGTGCGTGGGGTTGGCGGCCGGGGCGGGGCCGGTATCGGCCTACCTGGACGACGCGGCGCGCGCGCTCGACCAGCCGGCGCAGTACATCGACGCCGTGCTGTCGGCCCGGACGGCGCGCCCGCTGGAGAGCCACTGATGCGGCGCGCATACCTGTTCCTGCTGCCCGCAGTGCTGCTGTTGCTGTGGGTGCTGCTCAACGAATCGCTGTCCGCCGGGCAACTGGCGCTGGGCGTCGGCCTGGCGCTCTGGCTGGGGTTCGCCTCCAGCCGGCTGCGCCCGTTGCGCAGCCGGCCCCACAAGCTGTGGCTGCTGCCGGGCCTGGCCTGGCGCGTGGCGGTCGACATCGTGCGCTCGAACATCGCCGTGGCCAGGCTGATCGTCGCGTACCGGCGCGACTTCACGCCCGGCTACGTGCATGTGCCGCTGGACCTGCGCGACCCGCATGGCCGCGCGCTGCTGGGCTGCATCCTGACCTACACCCCGGGCACCGTGTGGGTGGACGTGTCCGACACGGTGTTGACGCTGCATGTCCTGGACCTGGAAAACGAACAGGCCTGGATCGACCTGGTCAAGCAGCGCTACGAGCGCACCCTGATGGAGATCTTCGAATGAACGTCGTCTTGTTCTGGGCCGCGTCGTTCGCCTTGCTGTGCTTCATGCTGGCCATGGCGTGCGCGGTCGTGCGGCTGGTGCGCGGGCCTACCGCGCAGGATCGCGTGCTGGGGCTGGATGCCCTGTATATCAACGGCATGCTGGTCATGCTGGCCTTCGGCATCCGCTCGGGCACGCCGGTGTATTTCGACGTGGCGCTGCTGATCGCCTTGTTCGGCTTTGTCGGCTCGACCGCCATGGCCAAGTTCCTGTTGCGCGGCGAGGTGATCGAGCCATGAATGTCGATATCCCCCTGTGGGCCGCCATTCCCGCCAGCATCCTGCTGGTGGCCGGCGGGCTGCTGGCCCTGGTCGGCTCGATCGGCCTGCTGCGCTTCAACAATTTCTTCTGCCGCATCCACGCGCCCACGCTGGGCAACACCATGGGGGCGGGCTGCGTGCTGGTGGCCTCGATCCTGATGTTCTCGGCGGTGCAGCAGCGCCCGGTGGTGCACGAAATCCTGATCACGCTGCTGCTGTTCATTTCGTCGCCCGTCACGGCCATGCTGCTGATGCGCGCGGCGATCTACCGCGGGCAGCGCAAGCGCGGCGACCTGGTTCAGTAGGGGGCCGAATCGTATCCGGGCGCTACTTCCCCGGGGCGCGGTTACGGCCAGATGAATTTGTAACATCTGCATTCCCAACCGCCGCGGGCTTTCCCGTACCGTTAAAAGACCGCTGCGCGCTTGCCGCGCGGCACAGCTTTCAGTCTTAAGGAGCGGAAGATGAACATGCGACGTATGCAAAAACTGTACTGCGCCCTGATCGTGGGCGCGGCGGGCGTGGCCGGCATGGCCGGCGCCCAGGCAGCGGGCGCGCAGGCGTCCGGCTCCATCCAGTCCCAGTACCAGCTCGACGTGCAGCGCTGCAACACCGGCCAGACCAACCAGGATCGCGCCACGTGCCTGCGCGAGGCCGGCGCGGCGCGCGAAGAGGCCCAGCGCAACCGGCTGGACAACGGCCAGTCGGCCAACTACGACACCAATGCGCTGGCCCGCTGCAACAAGCTGCCGCAGACGCAGCGCGAAGACTGCCTGCGCCAGATGTCGGCGCCCAGCAGCGTGAAGGGCAGCGTGGAAAGCGGCGGCGTGCTGCGCGAAACGGTGATTCCGGTGCCGGCCCAGCCGTCCGGCAGCATGCCGGGCACCACGGCGCCCAGCACCGCCCCGAGCGTGCCGGGCGCCACGCCGGGCACCACCATGCCGGGCTCGCCGGCCACGCCGGTGCCGCTGCAATAGCGGGCGGCGGACATGGCCCAGCGGCCGCGGCGCACCGCCTGCGGCCGCAATCAGGCAAAATGTCGCCTATTCACGACTTTGCGCCGCATCCATGTCCGACGTCATCGCCCTGATATTCGACTTCGACGACACGCTGGCCCCCGACAGCACCTCGGGCTTCCTCGACAGCCTGGGGGTGGACACGGCCGCGTTCTGGAAAGACAAGGTGGGCCCGCTGCTGTCCGACCAGGACTGGGACCCCGTGCCGGCCTACCTGTACCAGATGATCGAGCTTTCGCGCAGCGGCGCCCACGGCCCGATCACCCAGCAGGGCCTGGCGCAATGGGGCGCGCGCTTGCCGCTGCACGATGGCGTGCCGACGCTGTTCCAGCGCCTGCGGGCCGCGGTACGTGCCGAGCACCCGCAGGTGCAGCTCGAGTTCTACCTGATTTCCAGCGGGATCGGCGATGTGGTGCGTGCCACGCCCATCGCGCACGAGTTCACCGAGATCTGGGCATCCGAATTCGTCTACGGGCCGGACGGCGGCATCGTGTTCCCGCGCCGGCTGGTCAGCTTCACCGACAAGACCCGCTACCTGTTCCACATCCAGAAGGGCATCATCGGCCGCGAGTTCCGCAACAAGCCCTTCGAGGTCAACCGCAAGGTGCCCGAAGAGCGCCTGCGCGTGCCGTTCGACCAGATGGTGTTCGTGGGCGACGGCTATACCGACATCCCGTGCTTTTCCCTGATCCGCCGTGCCGGCGGCTTCGCCTTCGGCGTATGGGACCCGAAGCATCGCGACAAGCGCAGCCGGGCCTGGGGCTTCATCGAGGAAGGGCGCGTGTCCAACCTGAACCAGGCCCGCTACGACGAGGACGCCGAGCTGTACCAGTGGCTGGAAGAGGCCGTCACCAGCCTGGCCGGCCGCATCGCCCTGAAATCGCGGGTGTACCGTGGCTGACGCCGGCCTGGCGCCGTCGCCGGCCGCACCGCTGCCCGGCGACGGCGCCCTGATGGCGCTGGCCTTGCAGCAGGCCGAGGCGGCCTGGCGCGGCGGCGAAGTGCCGGTGGGCGCCATCGTCGTCGATGCCGACGGCCAGGTGGTGGGCGCGGGCTATAACCGCACCATCACCGACAGCGACCCCACCGCGCATGCCGAGATCGTGGCCCTGCGGGCGGCCGCGCGGCAGTTGGGCAATTACCGGCTGCCCGGCCTCAGCCTGTATGTCACGCTGGAACCCTGCGTCATGTGCATCGGCGCCATGCTGCACGCGCGGCTGGCGCGCGTGGTCTACGGCGCGTCCGATCCCAAGACCGGCGCCTGCGGCAGCGTGCTCGACGTGGGCGCGGTCGTGCGCCTCAATCATCACACCACCATCACCGGCGGCGTGCTGGCCGAACCGTGCGGCGACCTGCTGCGCCGGTTCTTCCGCGAACGCCGCGCCAAGGAATCCCTCTCATGAGCACTCCGCACCGCCCCGCGCACGGGCAGCACGGACACGTCTGCGCCGACGACTGCGGCCACGACCATCATCACGCCCCGGCCGCCGGCGGCATCTACCTGGTGTCGCCCTCGTCGGCGGTGCGCGACCCGGCCAGCGTCGAACTGGCCTGCCGGCGCCTGGCGCAGGAAGGCTTCAAGACCTCGGTCGACCGCGCCGCGCTGGCCGTGCACCAGCGCTTCGCCGGCACGGAAAAGCAGCGCCTGGCGGGCCTGGCGCGCGCCATTGGCCAGAAGCATCCCATCGTGATGGTGACGCGCGGCGGCTACGGCCTGAGCCGGCTGCTGCCCGACATCGACTGGCGCGCCATGGCCGACAGCGGCAAGCGTTTCGTGGGCATGAGCGATTTCACCGCGTTCAATCTGGCGCTGCTGGCCCGGACGGGCGCGGTCAGCTATTCGGGCGCCACGGCGGTGGCCGATTTCGGCGGCGATTCGTTCGACGACCTGACCGCCGCGCTGTTCGGCGAGCTGATGCGCGGCGAACTGGAGATCCTGAGTTTCGAGACGCCCGACGCGGACCCGGTCGATTGCCGTGGCGTGTTGTGGGGCGGCAACCTGGCCACGCTGGCCTCGCTGCTGGGCACGCCGTACATGCCGCGCGTGCGCGGCGGCATCCTGTTCCTGGAAGACGTGGCCGAACACCCGTACCGGGTCGAGCGCATGCTGGCGCAGCTGTGGCAGGCCGGCATCCTGCAGCGCCAGAAAGCCATCGTGTTCGGGCATTTCACCAACTACCGGCTGGCGCCGCACGACGCGGGCTACGACATGCCGGCGGTAGTGCAGTGGCTGCGCCGCACCGTGAAAGTGCCGGTGGTCACCGGGCTGCCCTACGGCCACATCGCCACCAAGGCCACGCTGCCCATCGGGCAGAAAGTGGGCCTGGCCACCGAACCGGGCATGGCGCACCTGGTGATCGACGAACACCGCCACTGATCCGGGCCGGGCAGCCAGGCCGCTATTGCGGCTCTTGCGGCACCCAGCCCGGCGCGCGCTTTTCCAGGAAGGCCGCGATGCCTTCGCGCCCGTCTTCGCTGGCGCGTTGCGCCGCCAGGCGCGCCGCGGTGTCTTCCATCAGCGCGGCATCGATGGGCCGGCCCGTCATGTCGCGGATCAGCCGCTTCGACTCGGCCACCGCATGCGGCGAGGCCAGCATGAAACTGCCCAGCAGCGCATTGATGCGCGCGTCCAGCTCGTTCGCCTCGCAAATCTCGTGCGCCAGGCCCAGGCGCCAGGCCTCGGCCGCATCGAAGCTCTCGGCGCTCAGGAACCAGCGGCTGGCCGCTCGCGCGCCGATGGCGCGCAGCACATAAGGCGAGATCATCGACGGGATCAGCCCCAGCCGGGTCTCGGTCAGGGCAAAGCGCGCTTCGCGGGCCGCCACGGCGATGTCGCAGGCGGCCACCAAGCCCATGCCGCCGGCCATGCAGGCGCCGTGCACGCGGGCGATGGTGGGCTTGGGGCAGGCATAGATCGTTTGCAGCAGCGTGGCCATGGCCAGCGCATCGGCGCGGTTGTCGGCCTCGCTGGCCGCGGCGCTCTTGCGCATGGCGTTCAGGTCGGCGCCGGCGCAGAAGGCCTTGCCGCGTCCGGCCAGCACGATGGCGCGCACGGAACTGTCGGCCGCCAGGGCCATGAACACTTCGGTCAGCTCGGCGATCAGGCGCGCATCCAGCGCATTGCGCACATCGGGCCGCGCCAGCCAGACCACCGCGGTCTGCGGCCCGTACGCCACTTCCAGGGTTTGCAGCATCTACAGCATCCTTCAATAGAGGGCACGAGCTTCAACGATACAACGTCGTGGGCAGCCACAGGCCGATCCCGGGGAACATGTACAGCAGGAAGATCGCCACCACCTGGATCAGCATGAACGGCATCATGCCCAGGAAGATCTGGTTCAGCGTCACGTGCGGCGGCGATATCCCCTTCAGGTAGAACGCCGACATGGCCACCGGCGGCGACAGGAACGCGGTCTGCAGGTTCAGCGCCACCAGCAGGCCGAACAGCAGCGGATCGATATCGAACGTGATCAGCAGCGGCACGAAGATCGGCATGAAGATCACGATGATCTCGGTCCACTCCAGCGGCCAGCCCAGCAAGAAGATGATCACCTGCGCCAGCAGCATGAACTGGATCTGCGTCAGCCCCAGCGACAGTACCCATTCCTCGATGATGCGCTGCCCGCCCAGCAAGGCGAACGCGGCCGAGAAAATCGACGAGCCCACGAATAGCCAGCACACCATGGCGCTGGTCTTGGCGGTGAGGAATACCGATTCCTTCAGCAGCGGCATGTTCAGGCGCCGGTAGGCCAGCGCCAGCAGGGCGCCGCCCATGGCGCCCATCGCGGCGGCCTCGCTGGGCGTGGCCAGCCCGAAGGTGATCGAGCCCAGCACCGCGGCGATCATCAGCGCCAGCGGGAAGAACGAGCCCATCAGCATCTTGAAGATCTCCAGCCGCGTCCAGGTCAGCAGCGCATAGAAGATCGCCAGCAATGCCGTGCATACGCCGAAGAAGATCCAGTATCCGCCCGGCGCCGGCAGCCGTTCGGGGACGGCATCGGCGGCGGCCGGCGCCGGCTCGGCGCTCGTGGCGGCGGGGTCGGCCGGCGTGCCGGGCGGTTCGGCCAGGCCGGTTTCGGCGGGCGGTTCGGCCAGCCCGCCCTCGGCCGGCGGCTCGGCCAGGCCGCTGCTGTAATCGTCGCCCCCGCCCAGGCGCAGTTCGTCGGGAATCTCGTACACCACGGGCGGCTCGGTCACCAGGTGATAGACCGAGCCCGTCAGCACCACGAACACCGCCAAGGGCGCCAGGGCCAGCATCATGTTGTGCGACAGGAACCGCATCGACACGGCGCTGTTGCGGCGACCCTTGAACAGCGCGGCCAGCATGCCCGCCATGGCGTGGGTGTAGCCCTGGCTGGCCAGGGCGGCCGAGCCGTCCGGCAGGGGGATCTGCCGTTGTTCCCTGGTCAGCGGCGGCGCCGATTCCGGGCGCAGCTTGGCCACGATCATCACGTACAGCACGTACATGCCGGCCAGCATCAGGCCGGGAAAGAATGCGCCGGCGTACAGCTGCACCACCGACACGCCGGTGGTGGCGCCGTAGACGATCAGCATCACCGACGGCGGCAGCAGGATGCCCAGGCATCCGCCGGCCGTGATCGACCCGGCGGTCAACCGTACGCTGTAGCCCGCCTTCAGCATGGCCGGCATGGCCAGCAGCCCCATCAGCGTGACCACCGCGCCCACGATGCCGGTGGCGGTGGCGAAGATGGCGCAAGTGGTCAGGGTGGCCACCGCCAGCGCCCCGGGCAGCCGCGCCAGCGCCAGGTGCATGGACCGGAACAGCTTTTCGATCAGGTTGGCCCGCTCGACCAGGTAGCCCATGAACACGAACAGGGGCACCGAGATCAGCGAATCGTTGGTCATGGTGGCGTACGTGCGCTGCACCATCAGGTCCAGCGTCTGGCGCACGGAATGCTGGATGTCCGGGTTCTGCAGGTAGTAGGCCAGGAAGGTGAACAGCACGCCCATGCCCATCAGCGTGAACGCGGTGGGAAAGCCCAGCATGATCGCCACCACGATCAGCGCCAGCATCAGCAGCCCCAGGTGCCCGGTGGTGATGTCGTGCCAGGGCGTCAAGAAGCCGATCATCGCCAGCACGATGCCGATGCAGCTCAGGCCGAACCACAGTGCCTTGTGGATCTTCATTTGGCCTTCTCCTCGTCGGTGACGTAGCGGTCCAGCTTGGCGATGTCCTCGTCTTTCACGTGCACCATTTCCTTGAGCTTGTCGACGTCCACTTCCTCGACGTCCTCGGCGCGCGTGGGCCAGGCGCCGTTGCGCAGGCACAGCACGCAGCGGGCGATCTCGGCCAGGCCCTGCAGCAGCAGGAAGGCGCCGGCGATGGGGATGAAGGATTTGAACGGGTAGATGGGCGGCCCGTCGGCCATCAGCGACGAATGCTCGCGGATGGCGATGGATTCGCCGGCGTAGTACCAGCCGGCCCACACCATGGCCACCACGCCGGGAATGAAGAAGGCGATGTACAGGATGATGTCCAGCCCGGCCTGCACCCGTGGCGGCAGGAAGCCGTACAGGATGTCGCCGCGCACGTGGCCGTTCTTGGCCAGGGTATAGGCGCCGGCCATCATGAACAGCACGCCGTAGTACATGAGCTGCAGGTCGAAGGCCCACGCGCTGGGGGTGTTGAACAAGTACCGGGCCATCACTTCCCAGCAGATGTGCACGGTCAGTATCACGATCAGCCAGGCGAAGGCCTGGCCCACGAAGGTGGACAGGCGGTCCACCATGCGTATCAGCTTGAGCATCGGACGCGATCCAGGTCAGAGAGCAGGGCGGCCGCAACGGCGCACCCGCCCGCGGCGCAGGACGCGGGGTCCGGCGCCGGCCAGGCGGGTGCGGGTGTGCGGCGTCGCATCAGCCGGCGGCAGGTCAGGCCGCCGGTTTGCGCGCGAAGTAGTGGTTGAACGCCATCCGGAAATTGACCGACGTATCGTTGTGCCAGCGTCCGGCCCGTTGCGCGAAGGCGCGCTGCGATTCCAGCACCTTCTTGAACAGCGGGTTCTCGGCCGAGCGCTTCTCGATCATGTCGTCCCAGATCTTGAGCTGCTGCTGCAAAATGGCGTCGGGCGTCTTGTAGAACTTGACGTTGTGGTCTTTCTGCAGCTTGATATAGTCGGCCGAATAACGGTCGGCCGCCTTCCACGACATATCGGCGCTGGCGGCCTGGGCGGCGTAGGTCAGGACGTGCTTCAGGTGCTTGGGCAGCGCTTCGTACCGGTTCTTGTTGAACAGGATCTCGAACTGCTCGGCGCTCTGGTGGAAGCTCTGCAGCATGCAGATCTTGGACACGTCCTGGAAGCCCAGCGCCAGGTCGGACGAGGCGTTGTTGAATTCGGCCCCGTCGAGCAGGCCGCGATCCAGCGCCGGCACGATTTCTCCGCCGGGCAGGGCATTGACCGCCGCGCCCATGGCCGAGTACATGTCGATGGCCAGGCCCACGGTACGGAATTTCAGCCCCTTGACGTCTTCGGACTTGGTCACGGGCTTCTTGAACCAGCCGAACGGCTGGGTCGGCATCGGGCCATACATCAGCGACGTCACATTCACGCCCATGGCTTTCTGGATCTCGGCCAGCAGCTCCTTGCCGCCGCCATACTCGTGCCAGGCCAGCAGCATGTTGGCGTCCATGCCGAACGACGGGCCGGACCCCCACAGGGCCACGGCGGTGTTCTTGCCGTACCAGTACGCCACCACGCCGTGGCCGCCGTCCAGCGTTCCCGCGGAGACGGCGTCCAGCAGGTCGAAGGCTTTCACCACCGCGCCGGCGGGCAGCACTTCGATCTTCAGCTGGCCCTCGGCCATGTCATTGACTTTGCGGGCGTAGTCCTGCGCGAATTCGTGGAAGATGTCGTTGGAAGGCCAGGTGCTCTGGAAACGCAGGGAAATGGGCGAGCCCTGGGCGCGCGTGATGGCGGGAAACCCCAGCGCCGCGGTGCCAGCGACGGTCGTGGCGCCCGTGATGAAACGGCGGCGGGAGGATGTGGCGTGTTGCATGGCTTGTTGTCTCCGGAGTGGACTGCATGAACCAGCTTGTTATGAGCTTGACGGTGCAGCAACAGCAAAGCGCAATGCATGAGGGCGTGCGGCCGGCGCCAGGAGAAGGGCGGGGAAATAGGGGACCGCATCGGGATTAAACCGTGCTGAACGGGTCCTGACAATTCCCTGACGCTCGGGAATAACCCGAATGGGGGTTGTAGGTGGGGTCGGTTTGTGTTCGGGCCCCGCCTGCCCGCCGGCTTTGCCGGTCCGCCAGCGTCGCCCCCTGAGGGGGATGAGCCCGTATGGCAGTCTCGTCAACAGCGGCGACTACGGCATGCGACCCACGTCATCGGAGTCTGAAGTACGTGCTCATGGGCGAACTGCTCCCCTGGCAACAGTTGGGGGTGCGCGTGGAGCCGCGGGTCCCACTGACACTCGGGCTGATCCCCGAAAAGGCCGTCTTGCTACACTATTAGGTTTACCTCTCGCGTCCCCCGGCGCTTCGCCTTTCATACACAGCCGTGATTTCTACCGCCAATCTCACTATTCAGTTCGGCCCCAAGCCCCTTTTCGAGAACGTCAGCGTCAAGTTCGGGGAAGGCAACCGGTACGGCCTGATCGGGGCCAACGGCTCGGGCAAGTCGACCTTCATGAAAATCATCGGCGGCGACCTCGAGTCGTCCGCCGGCAACGTGTCGCTCGAGCCGGGCGTGCGGCTGGGCAAGCTGCGCCAGGACCAGTTCGCCTTCGAAGACTACCGCGTGCTCGACGTGGTCATGATGGGCCACACCGAGATGTGGGCCGCCATGACCGAGCGCGACGCCATCTACGCCAACCCCGAGGCCACCGAAGACGACTACATGCGCGCCGCCGAGCTCGAGGCCAAGTTCGCCGAGTACGACGGCTACACCGCCGAGGCCCGCGCGGGCGAACTGCTGCTGGGCCTGGAGTTCGGCGTCGACCAGCACCAGCTGCCCATGCGCGAGATCGCGCCCGGCTGGAAGCTGCGCGTGCTGCTGGCGCAGGCGCTGTTCTCGAACCCCGACGTCCTGTTGCTGGACGAACCCACCAACAACCTGGACATCAACACCATCCGCTGGCTGGAAAACGTGCTCAATGGCTACCAGAGCACCATGATCATCATCAGCCACGACCGCCACTTCCTGAACCAGGTCTGCACCCACATGGCCGACCTGGACTATGGCGAGATCCGCATCTACCCCGGCAACTACGACGACTACATGCTGGCCTCCACCCAGGCGCGCGAACGCCTGGTGGCCAACAACGCCAAGGCCAAGGAACGCGTGGCCGAGCTGCAGGACTTCGTGCGCCGCTTCGCGGCCAACAAATCCAAGTCGCGCCAGGCTACGTCGCGCCTGAAGCAGATCGACCGCATCAAGGCCGAGCAAGTCGAAGTCAAGCCCTCGTCGCGCCAGAACCCCTACATCCGCTTCGAGCAGAACAAGGTCATGCACCGCCTGGCGGCCACCATCGAGGGGTTGTCCAAGTCGTACGACGCGCCCGTCATCCGCGATTTTTCGGCCATGATCGACGCGGGCGAGAAAATCGCCATCATCGGCGCCAACGGCGTGGGCAAGACCACGCTGCTGCGCATGCTGGCCGACGACCTGGCGCCCGATGCCGGCAGCGTGAAGTGGTCCGACAACGCCGACCGCGGCTACATGGCCCAGGACGTGTCCGACCAGTTCCAGCAGACCGACATCAACCTGTTCGACTGGATGAGCCATTACCGGCAGCCGGGCGACGACGACCAGTCCATCCGGTCGGTGCTGGGCCGCCTGCTGTTCTCGGCCGACGACCTGCCCAAGGCGCCCAAGGTGCTGTCGGGGGGCGAAAAGAACCGCATGACTTTCGGCCGCCTGATGTTGGGCCGGCACAACGTCATGCTGCTCGACGAGCCCACCAACCACCTGGACATGGAATCGATCGAGTCGCTGCAATTCGCCCTGGAAAAGTACCAGGGCACCCTGATTTTCGTGTCGCACGACCGCGAGTTCGTCTCCGGCCTGGCCACCCGCGTCATCGAGATCCTGCCCGACGGCGAGATCGTCGATTACCGCGGCGGCTACGAAGACTACCTGGCCTCGCGCGGCATCGAAGCCTGATGCCCGGCAGGCGGCACGGCCGCGCCCGAGCGCGGCCGTGCGCCATCCTGAAGCATTTCTATATAACTAGAAGTACTTAATGCATTATGAAAATATCGTTTGGCTTCATATAACAGGTTGTTAGATTAAGGTTTGTCTATTCCATCCGCCCCCGCGCGCGAGCCAAGCCCCATGAATCTCACTTTCGACCATGTCCACAAGAACTTCGGCGACTTGCAAGTCGTGGACGGGTTCTCCAGCGAATTCAAGACCGGCGAACTGGTGGCCCTGGTAGGCCCGTCCGGTTGCGGCAAGTCGACGTTGCTGCACATGGCCGCCGGCCTGGAACAACCCACCCAGGGGCAGGTGCGGGCCGACGGCAAGCCGGTGGCGGGCCCGCACCCCAGCCGCACCCTGGTCTTCCAGGAACACGCGCTGTACCCGTGGCTGACGCTGCGCGACAACGTCGCCCTGGCGCTGGAATTCCAGAACGTGGCCAAGGCCCAGGCGCGCGAGAAGGCGGTTGCCTGGCTGGCCCGGGTCGGCCTGGCCGGCTTCGAAAACTACTACCCGCAGCAGGTCTCCGGCGGCATGCGCCAGCGCGCCGCGCTGGCGCGCGCCTTCATCGCGCAGCCCAAGACCATGCTGATGGACGAGCCTTTCGGCGCGCTCGACGCGCTGACCCGCCTGAGCCTGCAGGACGTGCTGCGCCAGCTGATCCAGCAGGAAAAGCCGTCGGTGCTGCTGGTTACCCACGACGTCGACGAGGCCCTGTTCCTGGCCGACCGCATCGTGGTGTTCAGCCCGCGCCCGGCGCGGGTGCTGCGCGAATTCAACCTCAAGCATCGGCGCAAGACGCACGACCTGGCCGACCTGGCCGGCGAAAAGCGCGAGATCCTCAGCCTGCTGGGCATCCAGGTGGCCGAGGGCGACGTCGCGCTGGCGGCCTGACCTTCCCGCGCCCGCTTTCGCATCCGGCCCGCGCGCCCGCTCAAGGCGCGCCCGCCCATTCCATCGCCATACCTATATTTCCGCACTGGAGCACACTATGAAACTGAAGCAATGGCTGTCCCTGCCGCTGGCCGCGGCGCTGGTGGCGGCCGCCCCGGCCATGGCCGCCGAGAAATTCCGCGTCGGCTACCTGCGCGTCATGGACGATGCGCAGGCCATCGTGGCCCAGGAAGGCGACTTCTACAAGAAAGCCGGGCTGGACACCGAACTGATCGAATTCAAGTCGGGCACCGACCTGATCAAGGCCATCGTGGGCGGCCAGGCCGACATCGGCGTGCTGGGCTTCACCAATGCGGTGGCCTGGGCCTCGAAGGGCGCCGACCTGAAGGTGGTGGGCGGCGCGCAGCAGGGCTATCACTCGCTGGTCGTGCGCGACGACGCCGGCATCGAGAAGATCGCCGACCTGAAGGGCAAGACGCTGGCTTCGCAGAAAGAAGGCAGCACCGCCGACGTGGTGCTCAAGGGCGTGGTGCTGAAAGAAGGCAATCTGCAGCCGTCCGACGTGAACATCATGGGCGTCAGCCCCGCCGTGGCGGTGCAGTCCCTGGTGGGCCAGCGCGTCGACGCCGCGTTCCTGTTCGAACCCTACGACCGCATCGCCCAGCTGGTGGCGCCGGTCAAGCAGATCTACGAAGTGGGCCAGGCCTGGCCGTTCCCGTGCATGGTGGTGATCACCTCGGGCGACGTGCTCGACAAGCGCAAGGACGACGTCTGGAAGGCGCTGGATGCGCAGAAGGCCGCCATCGAGCTGCTGCAGAACGACCCGCAGCAGGCGTCCAAGCTGATCGCGTCCTACTTCATCGCCGAGCCCACGCTCAAGACGCGCGAACGCGGCGAGCTGCCGCGCGAGACGGTCATCGCCGAGGCCATCAAGACCCAGGTCTTCACCGCCAAGCTCACCCAGAAAGATACCGCGCGCATGCAGGAAATCGCCGGCATCCTGCAAGAGCAGGGTTCGCTGAAGACGCGCGACGGCAAGCCGTACGACGTGTCCGGCATCGTCGACCTGTCCTGGCAAGAGGCGCGCAAGCTTTGAGCTCCACGACCCGCGTAACCGGCCTGCGCAAGCACCTCGCCGGGGTGCTTGGCGTGGCCTTCATCTTCGTGCTGTGGCAGGCGGCCGCCTGGGCGCTGCCCGATTTCCTGATGCCCGGCGTGCCCACGGTGGTAAGCCGCCTGGTGCAGGACCTGGGCCAATCGGACTTTCACCAGAGCCTGCTGGGCACCCTGGGGCGGCTGGGCGCCGGCTACGGGCTGGCGCTGCTGGCGGGCATCGGCTTCGGCCTGGTCGCCGCGGTGCTGTATTTCTTCCGCGAAGTGCTGCGCAGCGCCATCGTCATCCTGCAGTCGATCCCGTCGATTGCCTGGGTGCCGCTGTTCCTGATCGTGATGGGCTTCGGCAACATGCCCATCATCGTCGTGGTGGCGCTGGCGGCGTTCTTCCCGGCCGCGCTCAGCGTCATGAACGCCACCGAATCGGTGCAGCGCGTGCATGTATCGGCCGCGCGCGTCATGGGCGCCACCCGCTGGGGGCTGATCAAGCGCGTCTACCTGCCCGCGGTCATGCCCGAGCTGATCACCGGCGCGCAACTGGCCTTCGGCAACGCATGGCGCGCGCTGATCTCGGCCGAGATGCTGATCGGCTTCGGCAAGGGCCTGGGCCGTTCGCTGGCGTATTCCGGCGAAATCGCCGACATGACCGGCGTGATGGCCAATATCCTGGTCATTGCCATCCTGGCCGCGCTGATCGACCAGTTCGTGCTCGAGAATCTCAAGCATCGCCTGCTGCGATATCAGTACGTGTAGAAGAGAAGGGCGGGCGCCGGCCCGCCCGCGTGCCATGATCCCGTCGCTGCGTTCCGTTTTTAGCACCTGCCGCCCCGCGCTGGCCGGAGCCGTGCTGGCCGCGGCTGCGCTGGCCGCGCCCGCCCACGCCGGCCAGCCGTTCGCCCAGGCCCGGGCGCGCGGCGCGCTGGTGGTGGGCATCCCTTACCTGGCGCCGGCTGCCGCGGCAGGCGCCAAGGTGCGCACGCCCGAACGCCTGGACACAGTCATGGCCGCGCGCCTGGGCGAGCAACTGGGCCTGCCCGTCAAGGTCGTGCAGGTCGAGCCGGCCGGGCGGGCCGCGGCGCTGGCCGGCGGTACGGTCGACCTGCTGCTGGCCGACCGGCTGGCCGGGCAATCGGTGCCGGGCCTGGACACGCCCGGCGTGGCGGTGGTGCCGGCCGGCTACGCGGCGCGGCCCAAGGCCGTCATTCGCAGCGACACGACGCTGCGCCACTGGCAGGAAGTCAAAGGCCGCAGCGTGTGCATGTCCACCGCGGCCTTCCAGGCGCAGGCGCTGGCCGCGCAATGGGGCGCGACGGTGCGGACCTTCCGGGTGCCTTCCGACGCGCTGGTGGCCGTGCGCGAGGGCGCCTGCGACATCGGGCTGATCGACGACGCCCAGTGGGGCCCCCTGATGCGATTTCCGGAATGGAAGAAGTTCTCGGCCACGCTGCCGGCCGCCGGCCCGCGCGCCGAACGCGTCTGGCTGGCGCGGGCCGGCGACGAATCGACCGTCGCCTGGCTGGCCGACGCCATGCGGCAGTGGCGCGGCCAGGGCACATTGCGCGCCATGATCGACAAGTGGTCGCGCGACGTGGCGTTCGACGTCTACCTGGACCAGGAAGTGCCCGACTGCCACGGCGGCTGAGACGCGCCGGCATCGTACCCGCCTACAATCGCGGCGTATGAGCGAAACATTGAGCGCGCCCTGCGCCTACCAGGAAGACATCAAGAAGAGCCGTTTCGCGGCCCATGCGGCACCCGTGGCCGGCGTGGACGAGGCCATGGCGTTCTTCGCCGCGCACAGCGACCCGGCCGCCACGCACAATTGCTGGGCCTACCGCATCGGCCAGGCCTATCGTTTCAACGATGACGGCGAACCGGGCGGCACCGCCGGCCGTCCCATCCTGCAGGCGATCGAGGGGCAGGGGCTGGACCGGGTGGCGGTGCTGGTGGTGCGCTGGTTCGGCGGCATCAAGCTGGGCGCCGGCGGGCTGGTGCGCGCCTATGGCGGTTGCGCCGCCCAGTGCCTGCGCCTGGGGCCGCGCGTGCCGATCGTCGATACCGTGGCGGTCAGTTGCCGCTGCGGCTACGCCGAACTGCCCCTGCTGAAGGCGCGCGCGGCGCAAGCGGGTGCCCGCGTCGACGCCGAGCAGTTCGACGGCGACGGCGTGGCCCTGACCCTGTCGGTGCCGCGCGCGGTGCTGGACGACCTGGCCCGCACCGCGGCCGACATCACGCGCGGACGCGCGCAATGGCAGCCGCTGGCGCCGCCGGCCGATTGAGGTCCGGGCTTATTTGTCGCCGCCGTCCTGGGCGGCGGCGATTTCCTGGTGCACCTTTTCCATATCCACCGCCTTGATTTTTTCCAGCAGCTCGTTGAGCTGGCCGGCCGACAGCGCGCCGGGCTGGGAAAACAGCAGCACGCGCTCGCGGAACACCATCAGGGTGGGGATCGAGCGTATGCCCAGGGCGCCCGCCAATTCCTGCTCGACATCGGTGTTGACCTTGGCGAAGGTCACATCGGGGTGCTGCTCGGCGGCCTGTTCGAAGACCGGCGCGAATCCCTTGCAGGGGCCGCACCAGGGGGCCCAGAAGTCGACGATCAGGGTGTTGTCGGGGGTGATGGCTTCCTGGAAGGAATCCTTGGTCAATTCGACGATGCTGCTCATGCTTGGCGTCCTTGCCGCCGGGTGGGCGGCGTTCGTGGCCATGGCGGCCGGTTGAGCGGGCCGGGTAGGCCCGCGCGGATGCCCGTCCCGCGGGGGACGGGCCGTTCAGGCCTATGCGGCAGCCTGAGTGGCCGTGCCGGCGCCGTGCTTCAGCGAGGCAAGTATTTCGTACGAACGCAGCCGGTCGGCATGGCGATAGAAGTCGGACACGATCATGACTTCGTCCGCCTCGGTCTGCGCGATCAGCGACTGCAGCCCCTGCTTGACCGTGTCGGGCCCGCCCACGATGGAGGCGGCCAGCTTCTGCTGGACGGCCTGCCGTTCCCATTCGTTCCACAGCCCGTCCATGCTGTCGACCGGCGGTTGCAGCGGCAGGCGGTTACCGCGGATCAGCGACAGGAACTTCAGCTGTTGCGTGGTGGCCAGGTGGCGGGCCTGCTCGTCGGTGTCGGCGGCGATGACCGGCACGCCGATCATGGCATAGGGGCGCGCCAGCGCGGCCGACGGCTTGAACAGGTGGCGGTACAGCCGCATGGCGGCCATGCCTTCGGGCGAGAAGTGCCCGGCGAACGAGAAGGGCAGCCCCAGTTCGGCGGCCAGGCGCGCGCTGAAATCGCTGGAGCCCAGCAGCCAGATGGGAATGTCCAGCCCGGCGCCCGGAATGGCGCGCACCGCCTGGCCCGGCCGTTCGGGGGCCAGCAGGGCGCGCAACTCGTCGAGCAGCGCGGGGAATTCCAGGCCGCTGCGCGGGCCGCGCCGCAGCGCGTGCTGGGTGGCGCCGTCGCTGCCCGGTGCGCGGCCCAGGCCCAGGTCGATGCGGCCGGGAAACAGGCTTTCCAGCGTGCCGAACTGTTCGGCGATGATCAGCGGGGCATGGTTGGGCAGCATGATGCCGCCCGAGCCCACCCGCAGTGTCTGCGTATGGGCGGCCACCTGGCCGATGATCACGGCCGTGGCGCTGCTGGCCACGCCCGTGATGTTGTGGTGCTCGGCCAGCCAGAAACGCCGGTAGCCCCAGCGCTCGACGTGCCGGGCCAGGTCGACGGTGTTGCGGAACGCGCCCGCGGCATTGCCGCCTTGCACGATGGGGGCAAGGTCGAGTACGGAAAACGGCACGCGGGCCAGGTCGGTCATGTTGCGGGTCTCCGGAATAAATGGCGCGAAGGCGCCGGCATTCATGCCGGCGCCTTCACTCTTACATGGAGAGTGTATCGGCGAAATCAACCCGCGGCCCGATCAACCTTGCGGTCGATCGGGTCGATAGCCTGGGTCAATCGGCAGGCCACGCAATCGGCGTGCCGGGGCGCGCGGCCCTATTCGGGGAAGAAAGCGTAGCGGATCACGAACAGCGCAGCCACCAGCCAAGTGGCCGCGTGGACTTCGCGCGCGCGCCCGGTGAAGGTCTTGAGCACCACATAGCTGATGAAGCCGAACGCCAGGCCGTTGGCAATGGAGTACGTGAACGGCATCACCAGCGCGGTCAGCGCGGCCGGCGTGGCTTCGGACACCTCGTTCCAGTCGATGTCGATCAGTTCGCGCATCATCAGGCCGGCCACGTAGAGCAGGGCGGGCGCGGTGGCGTAGGCCGGCACCGAGCCGGCCAGGGGCGAGATGAACAGCGCGGCCAGGAACAGCAGCCCCACCACCAGCGCCGTCATGCCGGTGCGCCCGCCGGCCTGCACGCCCGAGGCGCTTTCGACATAGGCCGTGGTGCTGCTGGTGCCCAGCACCGAGCCCGCGACGATGGCGGTGCTGTCGGCGAACAGCGCGCGGCCCAGGCGGTTGGGCCGGTTCTCGGGCACCAGCCCGGCGCGCTTGGCAATGCCCATCAGCGTGCCGGTGGCATCGAAGACCTCGACCAGCACGAACACCAGGATGACGTGCACGAAGCCGGTATGCAGCGCGCCCAGGATGTCCAGCTTCAGGAAGGTGGGCGCCAGGCTGGGCGGCGCCGCGAAGACGCCCTGGAATTCGTTGTAGCCCAGCGCCATCGACAGGAGCGTCACCGCCAGGATGCCGATCAGGATGGCGCCGCGCACGCGCAGCGCGTCCAGCGAGGCGATGATGAAGAAGCCCAGGATGGCGAACAGCGGCGCATGGCCGCGCAGGTCGCCCAGCGTCACCTTGGTGGCCGGGTGCGGCACCACGATGCCCGCGTTCGACAGCGCGATGATGGCCAGGAACAGCCCGATGCCGGCCGCGATGGCGCTGCGCAGCGAGTGCGGAATGCCCTTGATCAGCCAGGCCCGCACGCCGGTCACCGTGAGCAGCAGGAAGATCACGCCGGAGATGAACACCGCGCCCAGCGCCTGTTCCCAGGTGTAGCCCATGGTCTTGACGACCGTGAAGGCGAAGAACGCGTTCAGCCCCATGCCGGGCGCCATGCCGATGGGCCAGTTGGCCACCAGCGCCATGATCAGCGAGCCCAGCGCGGCCGCCAGGCACGTGGCCACGAACACGGCGTTGCGGTCCATGCCGGTCGACGACAGGATGTCGGGATTGACGAAGATGATGTAGGACATCGTCAGGAAGGTCGTCAGGCCGGCGACGATCTCGGTACGGGGATTCGTACCGTGTTCGCGCAATTGGAATAGCTTCTCCAGCATTTCAGGTCCCCGGTGGTTGATCGGTGGTTGGTATAAAGCCGCCATTTTCGCACCAGATGTAAACTGCCGGCATATGATCATTCTTGGTTTCGAAAGCTCGTGCGACGAGACCGGCGTGGCCGCCGTCAGCACCGAGCGCGGCCTGCTGGCCCACGCCCTGCACACCCAGATCGCCATGCACCAGGAATACGGCGGCGTGGTGCCCGAACTGGCCTCGCGCGACCACATCCGCCGGGCGGTGCCGCTGGCCCGCCAGGTGCTGGCCGAGGCCGGCCTGGGCCTGCAGGACGTCGACGCGGTGGCCTATACCGCTGGCCCGGGGCTGGCCGGGGCGCTGCTGGTGGGCGCCAGCGTGGCGCAGGCGTTCGCCTGGTCGCGCGGCCTGCCGGCCATCCCCATCCATCACCTGGAAGGCCACCTGCTGTCGCCGCTGCTGGACGACCCGCGCCCCGAGTTTCCTTTCGTGGCGCTGCTGGTGTCCGGGGGCCATACCCAATTGATGCGGGTCGACGGGGTGGGGCGCTACGCGCTGCTGGGCGAAACCCTGGACGACGCCGCGGGCGAAGCCTTCGACAAATCCGCCAAGCTGCTGGGCCTGGGCTATCCGGGCGGGCCGGCGCTGTCGCGCATGGCCGCCAGCGGCGACGCGCGCCGTTTCGTGCTGCCGCGGCCCATGCTGCACAGCGGCGACCTGGACTTCAGCTTCAGCGGCCTGAAAACCGCCGTGCTCACGCGCGTGAAAGACGTCGAGCGGGCCGGCGGCGCGCTCGACGAACAGACCCGGGCCGACCTGGCCGCGGCCACCCAGGCGGCCATCGTCGAGGTGCTGGCGGCCAAGGCGGTGAAGGCGCTGCGGCAAACCGGCCTGAAGCGGCTGGTGGTGGCCGGCGGCGTGGGGGCGAACCAGTTGCTGCGCGCCGAACTGGCGCGGGCGCTGCGGCCGCTGAAGGCGCGGGCCTATTTCCCGCCGCTGGCGTTGTGTACCGACAACGGTGCCATGATCGCCTTCGCGGCGGCCGAGCGGGTCAAGGCGGGCCTGGTAACCCTGCAGGCCGGCGAGCATGCCTTCACGGTCCGGCCGCGCTGGGACCTGGCCGATATCTGCGTGGCCGGGCCGTAGCGGCGCTATTTCTTCTTGGCGCCGATGCGGCTCTCGGTGCCGGCCAGCAGGCGCGCGATATTGGCGCGATGGCGATAGAACAGCAGCACGGTGATGGCGGCCAGCGCGACGCCCACCGGGGCCTGCGCGTACCACGCCACGCCCGAGCCGAACAGGTAATACACCGGCGCGAAGAAGGCGGCCACCAGGGCGGCCAGCGACGAATAGCGCGAGAACACGGCAATGATCAGCCAGGTGGCCGCGGTGGCCACCGCCAGCCAGGGGTGGACGGCCACCAGGATGCCCAGCGCCGTGGCCACCCCCTTGCCGCCCTTGAACCCCAGGAACACCGGGTACAGGTGGCCCAGGAAGACCGCCAGCGCCACCAGGGCGTACGCATTCCACGACAGGCCCGGCGCCAGGTACTGGGCCAGCCACAGGGCGAACCAGCCCTTGGCGGCGTCGCCCAGCAGCGTCAGGGCCGCGGCCGCCTTGTTGCCGGTGCGCAGCACATTGGTCGCGCCCGGATTCTTCGACCCGTAGCTGCGCGGATCCTGCAGGCCCATCAGCTTGCTGACCACCACCGCGAACGGAATCGACCCGATCAGGTAGGCCAGCGCCACAAGCGCGGCGCTGAAGAAGAGCGAGGGAGCGGTCTGCACCATGGGGAAGGTCCGTTGCGTAGAAGATCGTGGCGCGGATTCTACCGCGCGGGGCGGCGCGGCGGGTACGGGTTATCCATAGGACGCCCGGCGGCGCCGGGCAGGTGGGCGTGCGTCGGGCGGTTCATCTTCCGGCGGTACAATCGGTCGCGTTTCACCAAGCGGGTTTTCTTCTGGATGCACAATGCGAATTCTGGTTTCTAACGACGACGGCTACACCGCCCCGGGGCTCGAGGCGCTGGTGCAGGCGCTGCAAGGGCTGGGCGAACTCACCGTCGTGGCGCCCGAAACCAATCACAGCGGCGCCTCGAATTCGCTGACCCTGAATCGCCCCCTGACGGTGCGCACCGCGGCCAACGGCTTCGTGTGCGTCAACGGCACGCCTTCGGACTGCGTGCACGTCGCCCTGACCGGCCTGATGGACGCGCGCCCCGACCTGGTGGTGTCCGGCATCAACAACGGCGCCAACATGGGCGACGACACCCTGTATTCGGGCACCGTCGCCGCCGCGGCCGAAGGGTACCTGTTCGGCATTCCGTCGATTGCCTTCTCGCTGGCCGAAAAAGGCTGGGCCCACCTCGAGGCGGCCGCCCGCGCCGCGCGCCAGGTGGTCGAACGCCAGATCGCCCAGCCGCTGGCCGCGCCGGTGCTGTTGAACGTCAACATTCCCAGCCGGCCTTTCGACGCGCTGCAGGGCCTGCAGGTCACCCGGCTGGGCAAACGCCATCCGTCCGAGCCGGTGGTGCGCACCACCACGCCGTACGGCGACACGGTGTACTGGATCGGGCCGGTGGGGCTGGCCGCCGACGCCGCGCCGGGCACCGATTTCCACGCCGTGGCGCAGGGCAGTGTCTCGGTCACCCCGCTGCGCCTCGACCTGACCCAGCACAGCCAGCTGGACGAACTCCGGCAATGGGCCGAACCGCTATGCGCAAGCCAGTGAACCCGCCCCGGCCGCCGGGCCGCCCCGCCTCCGGTTACGGGTCGTCCGGCCTGGCGCCCGGCGTCACCGCCACCAACAGCAATACGCGCATCTCGCCGGCCACCCTGGCGCGGCCGGCGCCGGCCGGCGGCGCGCCGGGGCAGGGGGGCAACCTGGGCCTGAATTCCGACCGCCTGCGCCAGGCCATGGTGCAGCGCCTGCGCGCCCAGGGCATCAGCGACGAGCGCGTGCTCAATGCCATGGCCGCCGTGCCGCGCCACGTGTTCGTCGACGAAGCCCTGGCCAGCCGCGCCTATGAAGACGCCGCGCTGCCCATCGGGCATTCGCAGACGATCTCGCAGCCGTGGGTGGTGGCGCGCATGATCGCCGCCGCCTGCGAAGACCGCAGCCCCACCCGCGTACTCGAAGTGGGGGCCGGTTGCGGCTACCAGGCCGCGGTGCTGGCCCAGTTCGTGCGGGAAGTGCACGCCATCGAGCGCATCCGGGGCCTGTTCGAACTGGCCCGCAACCACTTGCGCGCCCTGAGGCTGGCCACGCGCGTGCGGCTGATCCACGGCGACGGCATGCTCGGCCTGCCCGGCGTGGCGCCGTTCGATGCTATTGTTGTGGCTGCGGCCGGTCTGGCCATCCCGCAAGCGCTGCTGGACCAGTTGGCGCCCGGCGGGCGTCTGATCGCCCCAGAAGGCGCATCCAACCAGAGGCTGGTGCTGATCGAGCGCACCGGCGCCTCGGCCTGGAAGCGCACCGAACTCGAAGCCGTACGTTTCGTGCCGCTGAGGGCCGGAATACAATCTTGAGCAACCAGGAGAAGCACATGCTCAACGGGCAGTTGCCACTGACCGACCTTCATTTCCCCCGGGCGCGCGCCGCGCGCCTGTCCCGCGCCGTACGGCTGGCGGGTGTGTTGGGCCTGGCCCTGCTGGCCGGCTGCTCGTTCACCAAGAATCGCGCGCCCGTGGTCGACCTGTCGAACCAGCCGGCATCCGCCCAGTCCAGCGGCGGCACCTATGTGGTCAAGCCTGGCGACACGCTGTACCAGGTGGCCCGCGCCAACAATGTCGATGTCGACAGCCTGAAGCGCTGGAACAACATCAGCGACCCGAACCAGCTGCGAGTGGGCCAGGTGCTCAAGCTGTCGGGCACGGCCGGCGCGCCGGCCGCCACGCCTTCGCCCACCCCGGTGGCCGAGCCCAAGCCGGTCCCGCTGGGCGAGCCCGAGACCCCGCCGCCGGCCACCGCGCCGGCCGAAAAGCCGGCCCCGGTGCCCACGCCGCCGCGCGCCTCCGACGCCAGCCTGATCAGCTGGGGCTGGCCGTCCAGCGGCCCGGTCACCCAGACCTTCAACAGCACCACCAAGGGCATCGATATCGGCGGCTCGCTGGGCGACCCGGTCTCCGCCGCCGCCGACGGCAAGGTCATGTACAGCGGCAACGGCGTGCGCGGGCTGGGCAACCTGATCATCATCAATCACCAGAACGGCTTCATCACCGCGTACGCGCACAACCAGACGCTGCTGGTCAAGACGGGCCAGACCGTCAAGCGCGGCGCCAAGATCGCCGAGGTCGGCCAGAGCGACACCACCTCGCCGCGCCTGCATTTCGAGATCCGGCGCCAGGGCACGCCGGTCGATCCCTTGCAGTACCTGCCGCCGCGATGACGCCCACCCTGGTCTTCGACCTGGAAACCCTGCCCGACGTCGACGGGCTGCGCAAGCTCAACGGGTGGGGCGCCGACGTGCCCGACGCCGAAGTGGCCGAACGGGCCTTCCAGGCGCGGCGCGAGGCGGTGGGGCACGATTTCCTGCCGCTGCACCTGCAGCGCGTGGCCGTCATCGGCTGCGTGTTCCGCGACGACCAGGGGTTCCGCGTCAAGACCCTGGGCCAGCCCGACGACCCCGAGGCCGCGCTGATCAACGGTTTTTTCAAGACGATCGAGCGCTATACGCCCCGGCTGGTCAGCTGGAACGGCTCGGGCTTCGACCTGCCCGTGCTGCACTACCGCAGCCTGATCCACGGCGTGCCGGCGCCACGCTACTGGGATACCGGCGAAGACGACCGCGAATTCAAGTTCAATAACTACATCGGGCGCTACCACACCCGCCACATCGACCTGATGGACTTGCTGGCCAAGTACAACGGGCGCGCCAATGCGCCGCTGGACGAACTGGCCAAGCTCTGCGGGTTCCCCGGCAAGCTGGGCATGGACGGCAGCCAGGTATGGCCGGCATGGCAGGCCGGGCGCGCCGACGAAGTGCGCGCCTATTGCGAAACCGACGTGGTCAATACCTGGCTGGTGTATTGCCGCTTCCGATTCCTGCGGGGCGAGCTGGACGCGGCGTCCTACCAGGCCGAGGTCGACCTGGTGCGCCAGACGCTGTCGGCCAGCGACGCGCCGCACTGGCGCGAATACCTGGCCACCTGGGACGCGGCGGCGGCATAAGGTCCAGGGCGCGTTTGCCGCGGGGCGGATGGCCCGCAACCGACTGAAATATCGGCGCCTGCCAGGAAATCCGTCCGTAACGGACGCGATCGCACAATGGTCTCGCGTTCCACTCTTTCAGGAGACCACTATGTCCCGATACGCGATCCGTTCCTCCCTGGCTGCCCTGGGTTTCATTGTTGCCGCCGGCGGCCTGGCCGGCACGGCGGTGGCCGCGCCGGAGGCCGATATGGTGCGCCCGGCGCACGGCAAGCACCACGACGCCAAGCATGGCCATCATCGCGGCGGCATGATGATGCGCGACGGTTTCTGGGTGCCCGGCGTGGGCCCGCTGTCTACGAAGCAGGTCGAGTCGCTCAAGCTCGACGCCAAGCAGCAGGCGGCCTTCGATGCGGCCAGGCAGGCGCAGGGCGCGCTGCACCAGTCCATGCGCGAAGCCGGCGGCAAGCGCCACGAGCTGTTGGCCAGCCAGCTGGAAAGCGGCAAGCTCGATCCGCACGCCCTGGCGGCGCGCGAAGACCAGGGGCGCGACCAGTTCCGTCAGCAGGCCGAGCAAGTGCGCGGCAAGTGGCTGGCCGCCTGGGATAGCCTGAACGACGGCCAGCGCCAGCAGGTCACCGAATGGGTCAAGGCGCGCCAGGCGAAAATGCAGGAACGCCACGCCCGCATGCAGGAGCGCCGTGCCGGCAAGCAGGCCGAAGCCAAGCAACCCGCGCCCGCCAACTGAGCGCGTTTTGATCGCTCGCGCGGCCTTCGGGCCGCGCTTTTTTCGCCAACTTGGCGCATGCGGCGGCACGCCATGCGCTGGAATCGTGCCCGCCCGCGTGCGTCGCGCACCGGCACGGTGCGGGGCGCGGCCCGCCGGCGCGGCCCGGCGCGGGGCGCCAGAGTTGGCACGAAAGGTGCTTCATGCGGAACGAGCCGGTGTCATTTTCATGAAAAGAACCCGGCCAGTTCCCGACCCGGCAGTCCCGCCGGCGCCGGTTCCTTCCGCACAGGATCCGCACCATGAAACGATCGCTGCTTGGCTTGACCTTCGCGTTCTCCGCCGGCTTCGCCGCCCTTGTCCACGCCGAGCCCACCGACCTGGGCGCCGGCTTCTCGTTGAGCGGCAACGCCGCCATCGTCAGCGACTACCGGTTTCGCGGTTATTCGCAGACCAATTTCCGGCCTGCCGTGCAGGTGGGCTTCGACCTGGCGCACAGCTCGGGCTTCTATCTGGGCAACTGGAACTCGAATGTGTCGGATTTCGTGTTTCCGGAAGGCAACCTGGAAATGGACTTCTACGGCGGCTGGAAGGGCGACCTGGGCGGCGGACTGGGCCTGGACGTGGGTGCGCTCTATTACTACTATCCCGGCTCGTCCTCGCCCAAGGGCGGCAACTACAACAACACCGACCTGTACCTGGGCCTGAGCTACGGCAGCTATACGCTGAAGTATTCCTATACGCCCAGCGACTTCTTCAGCACCCCCGACAGCAAGGGCACCTGGTACCTGGACGGCACCGCCAATTTCGACCTGGGCGACGGCTGGGGCCTGGTGGCGCACGTCGGCTACCAGAAGCTGAAGAAGCAGGTCGACATGGACGGCGATTCCATCGGCCATTACGTGGACTACAAGCTGGGCGTCACCGAGGACCTGGACGGCTGGGTGCTGGGCGTGGCCGCGGTGGGCGCCACCGCCGACAATTGGCTGCCCA
>Ga0182737_1000573_pt1 | contig 49749 bp, 46 predicted proteins | sample eDN5th30CBELigOP_FD_128878 | JGI IMG/M metagenome (GOLD analysis project Ga0182737, IMG submission 128878) | Enriched Organic Plus compost microbial communities from Emeryville, California, USA - eDNA 5th pass 30_C BE-Lig OP (version 2) (version 2) ...
ACCGCGGTTGCCCGGCAGCCGTCGCGAACTCTTTGCCTGCTTCGCAACCGCCAGCCGACGCACCGCGCCCGGCACCACTGGCTCTGGCTTCCGACGTTGCGGCCCCGGGGGCATCATCCATGAGCTCCGCCCCGGCCTTCCCGCTCCGTCCCCGGACACCGGCCACCGCCATGGCCCGCGCCTGCACCGTCCGGTCGCTGCGCTTCGCCCAGCCTTCGCGCTCGGCCCTGAGATAGAGCGCCCCGATCGACACGCCGGCATCCCTGGCAATGTCCTTCACCCGCCTTGTGCCAGCGCGGTACTCGCCGGCAACTTTCCCCCAGTCGATGGCATCGCTCTCTGCCATCACGGCCTCCGCAAGCAGCGACGCGGCGCGGGTCACGTTACCTGCACCGTACATATCGCTGACGAATTGTTGGAAGATGTCTGCTGTCTTGCGCCCGCCGACGACCGGTCCCGCCGCGGCATTGCCGCGCGGCATCCTCGGCTCCGGACGCAATTGTTGGACTGTAATCTTTTTATGACAAACAGCGTTCGCTGTCAACAAAGAATTAACGCAATACGTAATTTTTTCACGCGCGCCGACATGCTTTTCGAATTTGCGCATCATTGGCCTAATGCCTGCCGGCACACCATCTATTGATCATGCATTCTCAACTTGGTTCCTGTATGATCACTTGACATCCACGGGCTGGTGGCTGATGCGCGACTTGACAAGGGCGCCCTGACAAATCCGCCGGGGTGCCGGGCCATGCGCTTGGCATGCGCCTCTGTTCGTGGCCGGAATTTGGACTGGAGCCGTCGCGACTTTATCAGTACACGCTGGCTCTGTGGGAATGGTTGGTGGTTCAGGGTTTCTGGCACTGTGACGAAACCTCGCTCGGACAACGCGATCTATCGCATGTTCTATGCGGCCGAAGCCTGGATCGGCTCCGCACTCTATGAGCTTGGGGATCGCTTCGGCCGGATCTGGGACAACTATGCCGCCCGCATGGCTCCCCTGAAGGTGTCTGGCCCGCCGCGCGCCTTTTTCGAGGTGGCCTCCGATGGCCTCACCCTCGGCCTCATCGCCGGCCTCGGCATGCTGTTCTACTGCCTGCCCCCCTTCAGCGGCACGGGCGACATCTGGAACCGCGGCCGCGAATACGCCATCACCTTCACCGACGAGAACGGCACGGTCATCGGCCGCCGCGGCATCCGCCAGGACGACAATATCGCGCTGGACGAGATTCCGCCTCACGTGATCCGTGCTGTCCTGTCAACGGAGGATGCCCGCTTCTTCAGCCATATCGGCGTCGATTTCTTCGGCACTCTGCGCGCTCTGGTGCGCAATCTCCGCGCCAACAACGTGGTCCAGGGCGGCTCGACCCTCACCCAGCAGCTCGCCAAGAACCTGTTCCTGAGCCCCGAGCGCACCATCCGCCGCAAGATCAACGAGGCCTTCCTCGCCCTCTGGATTGAGGCGCGTCTGAGCAAGCCGGAGATCCTCAAGCTCTATCTCGACCGCTCCTATCTCGGCGGCGGCACCTACGGCGTGGAGGCGGCGGCCCAGTTCTATTTCGGCAAGTCGATCCGCGACGTGAACCTGTCGGAAGCAGCCATGCTCGCCGGCCTGTTCAAGGCGCCGACCACCTATGCGCCTCATGTCAATCCGGAAGCGGCCCGCGCCCGTGCCGAAGTGGTGCTCTACCGCATGCTGGATGCCGGTTATATCAGCCAGGGCGAGCTCTTCGCCGCCCGTCGCCAACCGGCGACCAGCACCGTCGCATCCGCCGCCATCGCCCCTGACTACTTCCTCGACTTCGCCTATGCCCAGACCCTGAAAATTCTTCAGGAACATGGCCTTACGCGCGATTATGTAATCGAGGTGAGAACAACTGTCGATACCAAGCTGCAGAAGCTTGCCCAGGAGACCATCAACGCCATTCTCGACAAGGATGGCGAAGCCCTGCATGTGAGCGAGGGCGCCCTGGTCTCCATGCGGCCCGACGGGGCGATCAAGGCCATTGTCGGCGGCCGCGACTACGAGCACAGCCAGTTCAACCGCGCCACCGATGCCAAGCGTCAGCCCGGTTCGTCCTGGAAGCCCTTCGTCTATCTTGCCGCCCTTCAGGCGGGCTTTACGCCGGATAGCATCGTCTATGACCAGCCGGTCTCGATCGGCAACTGGACGCCCAAGAACTACAATCGCAAATATGTCGGGCGCACGACCCTTGCCTATGCGCTCCGCCATTCGCTGAACACCATCCCGGTTCAGCTCGCCATGAAGATCGGCCGCAAACCGATTGTGGACGTGGCGACCGCCGCCGGCATCAAGACGCCGATTCTGGCGGTCGCCTCGATGCCGCTCGGCACCAACGAGGTCACCGTCCTCGACATGACCACCGCCTATGCCACCTTCGCCAATGGCGGCAAGCAGGTCACGCCCTACACGGTGCTGGAGATCAGGCGGCCCAATGGCGACGTGCTTTACAGCCGCGCCAAGGATGCGCCCCAGCCCAAGCAGATCTTTGACGAGATCCACATCGCCGATCTCAACTACATGATGAACCAGGTGGTCACCCAGGGCACCGGCCGCAATGCCCTGCTCGGCTTCACGCCCCAGGCCGGCAAGACCGGCACCACCCAGGATTATCGCGATGCCTGGTTCGTGGGCTACACGGCTCAGTATGTGACCGCCGTCTGGTTCGGCAATGACGACTACTCGCCGACCAAGAAGATAACCGGCGGCAACCTGCCGGCCATCGCCTGGAAAGCCTTCATGGAGAAGGCCCTGGAAACCCAGATCGCCGCTCCCCTGCCCGGCGTGCCGCTGGACAATTCCTATGCCGCCTATGTCGCCCGCCGCGAGAGCCAGGGCCAGAAGCTGCCGCCATCCCTGGCGGAACAGAAGCCGAAGACGCCGAAGCGCACCGTGGCCTCCGCCCAGCAGCAGCAGCTCGCACCGCCGCCGCCGCCCCAGCAGCAGCCCCAGCAGACCAATGTCCTCCAGCGCATCTTCGGTGGCCTCTTCGGCGGCAACCGTCAGCGTGCGGCAGCCCCACCCCCTCAGCAACAGCAGCCTCAGGCCCGTGGCGGCGGCCTCTTCCCCGGCCGCTTCAACCAGAACTGAGAAAGCCCGCGCTGTCCGATGAGCCGATCCCGCAAGTTCGCCAAGCATCTTCTCAACTTCGCGGCCTTCGTGGTCGTGGGGCTGGGCATTGGCTATCTGACGGTCGATCTCGCCGTCACCCGCGGCTTTGATCCGGCGGTGAAGCGCATCGGCGGCTGGACCTTCTGGCCCCAGGAGGCAAGCCCCGAGGCCGATCCCTATACCCGCGCCCATTTCGCATCCTTCGGCAAGTTTGGCCTGATGCAGTTCGAGGCCCTGGAGTTCCGCACCGAGCAGGACAGCAGTGGCGCGCCGCTGGACCAGCACTGCACCTATGTGATTTCTGGGCCCTCCCTGCCCGGCCGCTGGTGGAACATCGCCGCCTATGAGGCCGATCGCCGTCTCATCGCAAATCCGGCCAACCGCCACAGCTTCAATTCGGAGAACCTGATCCGCGAGCCTGACGGTTCCTTCCGCATCATTGTCTCGCCCACCCCCCATCCCGGCAACTGGCTGCCGGTGGGCGACCGGGGCCCGTTCCGCCTGCTGCTGACCATTGCCGATCCGCCCGGCAATTTCCGCACCAATCCGGCGACCGTCCCGGTGCCGCGCATCCAGAGGGAGTCCTGCTGATGGGTCGCCTCCTCTTCTGGCTTCTGGCCGCCATCCTCCTCGGGGCAGGCACCCATCTGGCGACAGTGCTGTTCAGCCCGGCGGTTAGCATGGCCAGCGTCATGAGCCGCTTCCACGCTGCGGCCCCCCTCAACCGGATGACTGTCCTGGGGCCCGAGATCCTGGGCACGGTGCTGCGCGAGCCCAATCCTGACATCGTCTATGCTGTCTGCCCCTATGACCTGCAGGCGGGCGACCTCCTGATCGATGCCTCCATCCCGGAGTTCTATTGGGCGCTGAGCATCTACAGCAACCGGGGCGACAATGTTTACACCCTGAACGACCAGCAGGCTGGTGTGAGCCGCCTTCGCTTCCGGCTCCAGCTTGAGAAACCGGCTTTCGATCTGCAGGAAGTCATCACCGGCGACGAGGATGCGGAAGAAGCCGCCGAAGTACAGATCCAGACCAAGGACGACACGGTCCTGGTGAAGACGCCGACCGCGGACGGTCTCGTCATGCTGCGGGCCTTCCTGCCGGATCAGGCCTATCGTGCTCGCGTCACCGAGCAGCTGGCCGCCTCCTCCTGCGCCACCGCAGGTCCTCCGGCGCCCTGATATCGTCTCTGCCTCGGGCAGGTTCCCCGCCCGGCTGAAGTCTCAGGCCTCGCGGGCAAATCCGCCAACGGATGCATCGCCCTTGCGGGCCTCGCCGCCGTTATCGTCCCTGTCTCCGAGGCGCTCGAACCTCACGCCCGAAAAGATCAGGATACTGCAGGGTTCGTCCTTTTTGTCCTGTGGCTCAGTCCGCGCCCGCGGCCTGAAGGCAATCACATTCGACATCGGTCTGACCTCTTCCCGTGATCGGCTCTCACGCCGATCTCCCCTCGGCCATGTCCGCTGCAATGCACTTGGCGATCGAATGAACTACACGAACGACACGCCAAGCAGCGCCAGCGAGTTGCACCAGTGAAGCCCCCGTCGGTATCGTTTCCCACCCGTGGTTAACGAAAGATTAACGGGGCCGGTTTGCCGCCGGAGACTTCCGATGTCGTCTGATCCCTGCAGCAAAGCTTGGTAACATTTTGGCAATGTTTGCCGGGAGGCGGGGGAAATCTGCAAAGCCGGAATTTACCGGTTGATGACGGCCGGCTGATCACCGCGCCTGGTCTGTCACGACCATCGCCCGCCAGCGCCAGGGCTCTGCGCGCCGGAGGCGGCGGCCACGGGAGGAACGCTGCGGGTGCGGAATGCGGATGCCATGGGCAGAAGCGTCCCGTTCAGCTTGCGCCCACCACGCCCGCCGCGATCAGCCGATCGATCTCGTTCCGCGTCATGCCGAAGCGCTCGAGTACCGCCCGGGAATGTGCTCCCGCCGCCGGCGGATCGCTGCGCAGGCCGAGATCCCTGTCACCCAGCTTCACCGGCAGCCTGGGCAGGCGGGTCTCCGTGCCATTTGGCAGGACGGTCCGCATCAGCCCGTCCGTTGCCGCAAGATGCGCATCCTCGAACAGGTCCTCTGGCCTTGCGATGGGCGCGAAGGGAATGGACGCCTCCTCGCAGATGGCAATGGCGTCCGCCGGCTGCAGCGCGCCGAACAGGGCTCTCATGATGGCCATCAGTCGCGGCCGCGCCGCGATGCGCTGGTTGTTGGTGGCAAGTCCGTCATCCAGCGCCAGATCCTTCCGGCCCGCTGCCGCGCAGAAGCGCTGCCAGTGCCGGTCGCTGGTGATGCCGACGAAAAGCTGGCTGCCGTCCGCCAGCGTGAACAGGTCATAGACCGCCCATGCCGACACGCGCTCCGGCATCGGCGGCACCGGCTCGCTCGACTGCGCCGCATAGCAGAGATGCTGGCCCATCAGGAACACCGCCGTCTCGAACAGGGCCGACCCCACCAGCTGCCCCCGTCCTGTCGTCTCCCGCTCCCGCAGCGCCGCGAGAATGCCTATGGCCGCGAACATGCCGCCACAGATGTCCACCACCGACGTGCCCGCCCGGAGCGGCCGGCCTGAAGGTCCGGTCATGTAGGCAAGGCCGGTCATCATCTGCACGACCTCGTCCAGCGCCACCCGGTCCTGGTAGGGCCCCTCGAAGAAGCCCTTGAGCCGCGTATAGATGAGCCGCGGATTGGCCTCGCATAGGGTCTCATAGCCGAGGCCCAGCCGCTCCATGGTGCCAGGTCCGAAATTCTCGATCAGCACGTCCGCCCGCGCGACCAGCCTGAGCGCCACCTCGCGCCCCTCGACCGACTTGAGGTCGACCATCAGCGACTGCTTGTTGCGGTTGAAATAGCCGAAATAGCCTGTGCCGAAGCCCTTGAGGAAGCGTGTCGGCTCGCCCTCGGGCACCGGTTCGATCTTGATCACCTCGGCGCCCAGATCGGCCAGGATCAGGCCGCAGGACGGTCCCATCACCGTATGCCCGAAATCGAGGACCACCACGCCGGCAAGCGGCAGGCCCTGTGCGCCGCTCATGATGGCTGCCCCTCATCCGGCACGTCGCGTCTCGCCGGCCCCGTATAGGCATAGCCCTCCGATAGCGGCAACGGTCCCTTGATCCGCCCCCCCTGCTCGGTTTGCTCGTAGGCATGCGCCAGGATGCCCACCGACCGCGACAGCACGAACAGTCCCCGCGCAAGCGCCGCAGGGAAGCCGAGCTCGCCATAGATGACCGCCGTCGCCCCGTCGATATTCATCGGCACTGCCCTGCCCTTGCGCTGGGCAAGCCGCGCCTCGATGCCCCGGCCGATCGCGGCGAAACGGCCGGAAATCAGCTCGTCCCGCCCCATGACATCGACCAGCTCGAGCAGCCGCCCGGAGCGCGGATCCACCGGATGCAGCCGGTGGCCGAAGCCGGGCACGATCTGGCCGTCATCGACCAGCCGGTCGACCATGGCCGCCGCTGCCACGGGGATTCCGGCCTCATCCTCGGCCGCTTCGCTGATCTCTGTCATCAGCTCCAGCGCCTGCTGCCCGGCACCGCCATGCACATCCCCCAGCGTATTGATGGCGGAGGCCATCGCGCCATTGATGCCAAGCCCACAGGTTGCCGCCATCCGGGCAACAGCGATCGAGGGCGCGAGCGGCCCGTGATCGACCGCCGCCACCAGCGCCGCCTCGAGCAGGTGCGCCTCATGCGGCGCCGGCAGTTCGCCCCGCAGCATCAGCCAGATCATGTCAACGAAGCTGGCGCGGCCGATCAGCTGCTCGATTGGATAGCCTCGTAGGCGGATGCTGCCCGGCTCGATGTCCACGATTCCGGTCTGCCACCAGTCACCGGCGCTGCCTGTCTGCTTTGTCACCAGTTTCTCCCCTGCCAGGCGAGATCACTCCTCGTCGTCGCCGATCAGCTTCTGCACGAGGAACTCGAAGGCCAGGCGCTCCGCCGGGTTGAGCGGCTTCAGCGTCTCATCCGCGATGCGGCGCATGATCGGCATCATCTGCACGATGAGCTCCTCGCCTGCGGGCTCCAGCCTGACGATCACCTTGCGGCCGTCGCGCTTGTCGGTCTTGGTCGAAACCAGCCTGCGCTTGCGCAGCCGGTCGACCACCCCGCGCACGGTCGACAGGTCGATTGCCGCCGCCGCCCCCAGTTCCGACAGGGAACATGGCCCCTGGTAGTAGAGCACGCTGAGCGCGCCTGCCTGCACCGGCGTCAGCGAGGGATCCGGGCACAGTTCCTGCCAGATCGCCTGGTTCTTCTGATGGATCTTCCGCAGCGAGAAACCGACGCGGAACCGCCCGTCATGCAACAGGCTCTGCGCTTTGCCCTCGGCCATGTCTTCTTCCCAGTGAGCAAGCATCCCTTGTCCCGCACTAACATGGATTCGCCGCTCCCCAAACCGGTGACTGCCGGGAAGGAGACGAGCCCGGTTTCAGGTTTCCGTGGCAAGCAGATCGGCGATGGCCGCCTCGATGAAGGCGATATCCTTCGGATCGCCTCCGGGCGCGCCGGCGCGATGTCCCCAGCATGAGGGGATCACCCGCAGCTCCGCGTTCTTCATGTGCGCAACCTCGATCTCGCTGTCTTCCGGCGGGAAATAGAGATCGCTGGCCGACGGCATCACGATCGCCCGCGCCGAGATCGCCCCGAGCGCGGCGGCGAAATCCCCGTTGAAGCGCTCGTTGTTGCTGATATCCGCATTCTGCCAGGTGGCGATCTGCGCCAGGACGTTATTGGCATCCCGCGGCACCCCTTCGAACGGCCGGTCGAGATAGGCCCTGGTCGTCGGCGTCTTCTCGCTGAGATGGAGCCCGCGGCGATAATAGGTCTGCGACACCACCCAGCTGTCATAGATCGTGCGCATGAGATCGAGGCCGGCCTTGGGCTGCTCCTGATACTCGCCGCCCTGATAGGCCGGATCGAGCAGGATCGCCTTCTTCACCGTCTCGAGGAACACATAGTTGTGCGGCGAGGTGCGCGCCGACCCGGCAAGCGCCAGCATCCTCGGCACCATGGTCGGGAAATGGGATGCCCACTGGAAGGTCACCTGCGCTCCCATGGAGCGGCCGATCACCGCCGCGAACCGCTCGATCCCCCACAGCTCGGTGACCATGCGATGTTGGAGCAGCACATTGTCGAGCACGCTCGTATAGGGGAACCGCGCCCGGTCGAAGGGCGCCGGCATGTTGCTCGGCGACGACGACTGGCCGTTGCCGAGAATGTTCACTGTGATGATGAAATGCCGCTTAGGGTCAAGCGCCCGCCCGGGCCCGATGATCCATTCGAGCGTGGTGTGATGCACGCAGAACCAGGTGGGAAACAGGATGGCGTTGTCCCGGCGCTCGTTGAGCTCGCCATGGGTCTTGTAGACGAGCTTCACCTCCGGCAGCACCACGCCGGACTGCAGTCTGAAGTCCCTGACCGAAAAGATCCCTTCGCTCATCCCTCAATCCCCCTCATGCCCGGTACGGATGCCCGGCAAGCGCGCGCTCGACCTGGGCTGCGGCGGCCAGCAGCACGTCATCCCGCCACCTGGGCCCCACCAGCTGCACGCCCAGCGGCATGCCATTCGGGCCGAAACCGGCCGGCAGGTTGATGCACGGCACCCTGAGGCTGGTCCAGCCGCGGTTGAATTCCGACGAGCCGGTATTGGCATGTCCCCGCGGCGCCTCGCCCGGCGCCGACGGCACGAGCAGCACGTCAACCGTCTCGAAGCACCTGGCAAGTACGGCGCCAACTTCATCGAGATGGGCCCAGGCGGCGTCATACTTCTCCGCCGACATGCGCTGGCGCCTCACGGTGAGCGCCTCCCGCGTCACCGGGTGCAGCCTCTCGCCGCCATGATCGAGCTCGAAGGACAGCGCCTGCACCATATCCCAGTCCATGATCGCCTGCTGGTCCTCCAGCAGCCGGTCGAAGCCCTCGAGCGCCGGAATGTCGGCAATGTCGAACCCGGCCTCGCGCAGCAGGGTTCCGGCATGGCGCACCACGTCGCTGGCGCAGGCCTCGCCCAGAGCGCACCACGGCGGCAGGTAGAGGCCGATGCGGACGTCTCGCGCCTCATCCGGCACTGCCAGCGAAGGGCGCGGTCCGAGCGCCCCGAGGACGAGCGCCGCATCCGCCACGCTGCGGGTAAAAATTCCAACGGTGTCAAAGGATTGAGCGAGCGTCTTCATGCCCGTGCGATCGAGCAGCGCAAAGCTCGGCTTGTAGCCCACCACGCCGCAATAGGCTGCCGGACGCACCACCGAACCCGCCGTCTGGGTCCCCAGCGCCGCCGGCACCATGCGCGCCGCAACCGCCGCCGCCGATCCGCTGGATGAACCTCCCGGCGTGAAATCCGGATGATGCGGATTGCGCGTCTTGGGCGGCGCCACGGAGGCAAATTCCGTCGTCACCGTCTTGCCGGCGATCAGCGCGCCGGCTTCCTTCAGGCGGCAGACGGCGGCCGCATCTGCCATCGGCCGGAAGTCGGCATAGAAATCCGAGCCATAGGCGGTAGGCATGTCCGCCGTATCGAACACATCCTTGATCCCGACCGGTGCCCCGTAAAGGCAGCCTTCCGGTGGCTGGCCGTCGCGCATCCGCGCCGCTTCCCGCAGCTGTCCGGCATCGAAATGGGCAAAGGCCTGGATGGTCGGCTCCAGCGCCTCGATGCGCGCGATGAAGGCTTCGATCGCCTTCGAGGGACGCAGCCTGCCTTCGGCCATGGCGTCAACCAGGGCCACAAGGCCGAGCGCCGTCGGATCGTCTGTCTGGGTCAAGACCGTCTTCCGTCGGAATCGGTTCCGGGCGCACACGACGAGGTGCCGCCCGGAATCCTGCAATTCATTCAAGGCGACGGTCCCGCCATCCGCGAAGGGCGGGACCGGAACCTGGCTCAGCGGCCCGGAGCGCGCAGCTCTTCCGGGATCAGCTTGCCTTCCTCGACGATGACCTGACCGTCCAGCGTCAGCGTGCAGTTCCGCATCGGCATGTCGATATGGCACATCGTGTCGTTGGTGCCGCCCACCTCGCTGTTCGGGCCCATCGAGAACAGCACGTTGCCATAGAAGGCGAGACCGTTGAGCACGCGGTCGCGGTCGTTGGTCTTGCTGGTTGCCATGTGGAACCAGTTGGCCTTCTCGTTCATGCCCCAGCCGATATGGGAAACGGCCCAGGCGCGCGGATCATTGAAGCTCTCGATATAGGAGCGCAGCAGCGGCGCCTCGATGCCCTCGCCCTGGATGTCGGTCACATAGCCCTTCTCGACCGTGAGCGTGACCGGCGTCTCGATATAGCGCTTGAAGGCGGCGATGATGTCGCCCGGCATCAGCACGACCTTGCCATCGACGCCGCCGTCATTGCCATTGGTGAGCAGGAAGCCCGACGGCCAGTGGTCCCAGCGGCCCGGCTCGTCGGCGAAGCCGTATTCGATCAGGGTCGGATACTGGCCGAGCTTGTAGCGGATGTCGGTGCCGAACTTCGACGTGATATGCATGTCGCGACCCTTGGACAGGATCTCGCCGGCAGCCTTCACCCGACGCTTGAGCGTCTCGTCCGGGAACATCTGGCGCAGCACCTCGATCGACTCGCTCACCAGCAGCATGCGGGTGCCGGAAGCGGTGATCTCGTTCTGCTCATGCGAGAACAGCAGGCCGACCAGGTCGATGACGATGTCGGCGCTCTTGAGCGCCTCGATTGCGGCACGATTGCCGACGAGGCCGCTCTTGCCGAACTGGAGCTGGCCGGCATAGGCGGCGCGGGGCGGCAGGTTGAGGTGGAAGACCTTGGCGCCGAGCTCCTGGGCGGCGACCAGGAAGCACGGGGCGTATTCGGCGCGGATATTGCCTTCCGACAGGACCGCCAGCGTCTCGCCGGGCTGCACCTTGCTGAGCTTCAGTATGTCTTTGAACATACTGACCATATTGTAATCCATGGTGACCCTCCTGAAGATAGGTTCTGATCCTCGTCCCGCCTGATCAGGCGGCTTCCGGCTTGGCGATCGGCACGTTCACGGCGTCATAGGCATAGACCCAGTCCGTGTCGGTCGGATACTTGAGCCAGGTATTGATGCGCGAAGTGTCCTGCACCCGCTTGGTGCGATCCTTGCGGTTGTACTCGTAGGTCTGGAGCGCCTCCGGCACGTTGGTCGCGCCCTTGAGGCAGCGGGCGAGCATCGCCGCGTCCTCGATTGCCATGCCGGCGCCCTGGCCCATATGCGGCTTCATCGGATGGCAGGCATCGCCCAGCAGCACGATATTGCCACGGCTCCACAGGGTGAGCGGCTTGCGCTCGAGCAGCGGCCACTTGGTGGCGGCGGGGCAGGCCTTGATGATGCGCTGCACCTCGTCATGGAAGCCCTCGTAGCATTCGAGGATTTCCTTGGTGTCGACCGGCACGTTGCTGCGGGTTGGATCCCAGTTGGCATCCGGCGAGCCGGTCACGAAATAGAGCTCGTCCCGGGCATTGGTCAGGTAGTAGCTGATGAAGTGGCGGTCTTCTTTGGCCGGGAAGCTTTCCGTGGTCCACCACTTGGTGTGGTCACCCATGGGGCGGAAGTCGCCCAGCAGGTCGGCCTTGAAGATCGAGCGATAGGCCACGAACCCGGTATAGTGGGGCGGCTCGACGCCGAGCAGCGCCTCGCGCACCTTGGAATTCACGCCATCGGCGCCGACCACCACGTCGGCCTCGGCGCTGGTGCCGTCCTCGAAGCGGATGGTGACCACGCCATTGGCGGCCTCGTCGAAGCCCACGGCGCGCTTGGCGAACTCGATCGTGCCCGGCTTCAGCGGCGAGGTGAGGATGTCGATCATGTCGCCGCGATGCATGCTCATCATCACCGCGCCATAGATCTCGCCATACTTCGTGTAGCTGACCTCGTTGAGGATCTCGCCCGTATCCCAGGCGCGGCTCAGGCGCTGGCGGGCGACGGTGCCGGTCGAGGTGAACTGCTCATAGAGGCCCATGTGCTTGATGACGTTCATCACGTTCGGGCCAAGGCTGATGCCGGCGCCGACGCGCGTCAGGACGGGTGCCTGCTCATAGACCTTCACGTCGAATCCGGCCCGCTGGAGGAACACGGCTGCCGTTGCACCGCCCAGTCCGCATCCGATAATCGCCACCCGCAACGTGTCTGCCACGCTAACCTCCATTTAATACGTGTACGCGATATAATCCTGCAGAACGCCACCGTTCAAGATTGGATATCTATCGCAAACTTACTCAATTTCAACGCTTCGCGGCTTGGCGCCGCCATATGGTCAGGTCCGATATACCGCGTATACGCAGTATTTTGCCAGTCCGAATTTCGCCCCTTGGTCCCCTGGATCCGCCCTGCGGAGCCTGGTCAGCGTACCGGTTTGAACTCGGGCAGGTCCGCAAGTCGTCGGCAGGCCGCATAGTGCGAGCCGCCCAGCGCGGTTGCGTCTGGCGTCCAGCTGAGGCACCCCTCATCGCTGAATGCGCAGCGCGGCGCGAAGGCGCATCCCGCCGGCAGTTCCGCCAGATTGGGCGGTGCCCCCTTGATCCCCTGCAACACCTGGCCGCGCATCCCCGCATGGAGCGTCGAGTTCAGCAGGCCTTGCGTATAGGGCTGCCGCGGCGACAGCAGGATGTCCTCGGTGGTTCCGGTCTCGACGAACCGGCCGGCATACATCACCGCCACCTTGTCGGAGATCTCCGCCGCCACGCCCATGTCGTGGGTCACGAAGATGACCGCCATGTTGAGCTCGGACTGCAACCGGCGCAAAAGCAGCAGCAGCTGGATCTGCACCGTGGCATCGAGTGCCGTGGTCGGCTCATCTGCCAGCAGCACCTTGGGATTGCATGCCAGCGCCAGCGCGATCACGCAGCGCTGCCGCATGCCGCCGGAAATCTCGTGCGAATAGTTCTTGAGCCGCCGCGCCGCCGAGGGAATGGCCACCAGCTCCAGAAGCTCGAGCGCCCGCTTGGACGCTGCCTTGTGCGACATGCCCTCGTGCCGGATCAGCGTCTCGATGATCTGGTCACCGATCGTGAACACCGGGTCCAGCGCGGTCGACGGCTCTTGGAAGATCATGGCGACCGACTCGCCCCGCAGCCGCATCAGCTCCTGCTTTCCGGCCCGCAGCACGTCGTGCCCGTCAACCTTGATCTCGCCGGTGATCTGCGCGTTCGACGGCAGAAGCCCCATGAGCGAGCGCAGCATCACCGACTTGCCGGATCCGCTCTCGCCGATCACCGTCAGGCACTCGCCGCGCTTGAGGTCGAAGCTGATCCCGTTGACCGCCGAGATCACGTTCGACCGGCGCTTCAGCTTCACCTCGAGGTTCCTGACCGAAACCACGGGCGCTTCGGCGCCAGATGAAACCTGTTCCGTCATGCTGCTGCCTTGCTGTGTCCGGAGCCCGGTTCGTTCATCAGGCAGGCCACCTGATGCGCCTCCGTGCCAACTGCCGTGAGTTTCGGCGCCCTCTTCCCGCAGATCGCCTCGGCATGGAGGCATCTGGTCCTGAACCGGCAGCCGCTGGGCGGATTGATCGGGCTCGGCGGATCGCCCGCAATCGGCGCCGCCGTGGTCCGCTTGCGCGGATCGAGGCTCGGCTTCGAGGCCAGCAGCGCCTTGGTATAGGGGTGGGTCGGGTTCGAATAGACATCCTGCACCGGACCGCGCTCGACCACCTGGCCGAGATACATGACCAGCACGCTGTCGCTCAGATACTCGATCACATTGAGGTCATGCGAGATGAACAGGTAGGTGAGCCCGAACTCGGCCTTGAGCTGCTGCAGCAGGTTGAGGATCTGCGCCTCGACCGACTTGTCCAGTGCCGACACCGACTCGTCCAGGATGAGGATTTCCGGCTGCAGTGCCAGCGCCCGGGCGATATTCACCCGCTGCCGCTGCCCGCCCGACAGCTCCATCGGATAGCGTTCGGCGAAGCGGTCGGCCTGGAGCCCGACCCGCGTCAGCAGATCCCGCGCCTCGGCTTCCGCCTGCTGCTTCGACTTGCCGTGCACCCGCGGCGCATAGGCGATCGCATCCAGGATCGTGCGCTGCGGGTTGAACGACGCATGGCTGTCCTGGAACACCATCTGCATGCGCCGCCTGAGATCGACCAGCGACCGGCCGCGCATCTTCATCTCCTGGCCGCCGATGGTCACCGTTCCGCTGTCCGGCGTGATCAGTCCCATCAGCAGGCGCGCCAGCGTGGACTTGCCGCAGCCGCTCTCGCCGACGATGCCGAGGATCTCGCCCTTGTTGACGCTGAAGCTCACGCCATCGACCGCCTTCACCGCGCCCTCGACGCGGTTGAGGATGCCGCCGCGGATCGTGAAGTGCTTGGTAAGCCCCTGGACGTCCAGCAACTTCTGCATAGTACCGGTGTTGCTCATCACATCTGCTTCTTCAGATCGAGGGCGTTGCGCAGGCCGTCACTGATCACGTTGAGGGACATGGACGTGACGAAGATCATGAAACCCGGCAGGGCTGACAGCCATGGCTGGATGTAGATGCTCTGCCTCAGCGAATTGAGCATCTGGCCCCACTCCGCCGCTGGCGGCGGCACGCCGAGGCCGAGGAAGCTCAAGCCGGCCGAGAGAATGAGCGAAATCGAGGCATAGCTCGTGGCATAGACCACGATCGGGCCGGCCACGTTGCCGAGCATGTGGTGGAGGATGATCCGCCAGGTCGGGATGCCCGTGGCGCGCGCTGCCTCGATGAAGTCCATGTGGCGGATGCGGGTTGACACGCTTTCGGTCACGCGCACGAAGGGCGGCACGAACACGATGGTCAGCGTCGCCACCGTATTGAGCAGGCCGCTGCCTGCCATGGCGCCAACGGCAACCGCCAGCAGCACCGACGGGAAGGCATAGAACACGTCCATCACCCGCATGATGATCGTATTGGCCCGGCCGCCTGCATAACCGGCATAGAGCCCGAGCCCGCCGCCGATGATCAGCGCGAGGACCACCGGCGCGATGCCGGCGATCAGCGACAGCCGGCCGCCATAGGCGAGCCTCGTCCACATGTCGCGGCCGATTTCGTCGGTGCCGAGCCAGTGGCCGGGCGTGCCGATCGGCTTGAGCCGGGCGAGCGCGCTGCCCTGATAGGGTTCGCCGGTGGTGATCCACGGGGCGAACACCGCCATGAGCACGATCAGCAGCAGCGCGATCATGGCGATGACGGTCGGCGTCTCGGGAAGCAGCCGCCGCAGCACCGGAAAGCGCGGCTGGCTGGCGCTGGCCTTGCTGGCCGTTGCGGATACGACGGACATTAGCGCCTCATCCGGGGGTCGATCGCCCCCTGCAGGATATCGACGAGCAGGTTGACCGCCACGAAGATCACGGCGAGCAGCAGCACCGTCGCCTGGATCATGGTGACGTCACGGGTGAAGATGGCCTGGTTGAGCAGCTGCCCGGTGCCGGGCCAGTTGAACACTGTCTCGATCAGGATCGAGCCGCCGATCATGTAGCCGAACTGCAGGCCCATCAGGGCGAGCGCCGCCGGCGCCGCATTCTTGGCGATATGCAGCCAGATCCGCCGCCATGGCAGCCCGCGCGCCTCGAGGGCGGTGATGAATTCCTGCGACAGGATGTCGAGCACCGTCGCCCGCACCAGGCGTCCCACGACACCGATCGGGATCATCGACAGCGCGATCACAGGCAGGATCATGAATTTCCACTGGTCCCAGTGTAGCGGCAGGCCGGCGGGGCCGATGCCTTGCGGGGGCAGCCAGCGTAGCTTCACCGAGAAGATAGCCACGCACAGGATGGCGAGCCAGTAATTGGGCAGGCTGAGACCGGCGGTCATCAGCACGGAGAACACCCGGTCCGGCCAGCGGCGATGGTAGATCGCCGCGATTGCGCCGAACAAGATGGCAAGCCCGAAGCCCAGGATCGCCGCGGCGATCGTGATCTTCAGGGTATTGGACAGGGCGGCGAAGAGCTCCGCCGCAACCGGCTTGCCGGTTGCGACGGACAGCCCGAGATTGCCGCTCAGCACCTGGAACAGCCAGCGCAGATACTGCTCCCACACCGGCCGGTCGAACCCGTAGAGCTTGCCGATCTCGGCCACCAGTTCCGGCGGCGAGCCCGGCGGCACCATGAGGTCCGCGATCGTGCCAGGCATCATCTGGATCAACGCGAAGACGAGCAGCGTCACGCCGAACAGGATCGGCAATGCGTGGATCAATCGTTTGGCGATGAGGGAGAGCATCTAACTGCTTAGTCCTCGACGTCGATGAGGGTCAGGTCGGTGTACCAGCTCTGGACTGGCGTATAGCCCTTGACCTTCTTGGACATTGCGACGGGGTTGCGGCTGTGGACGATCCACGCCCACGGAGCGTCGTCCACCAGCTTCTCGTGCAGCTTGGCCAGGATCGGCGTGGTATCGCCCTCGAAGGTGTTGCGATACTCGTCCATCAGCGCGATCGCTTCCGGATCGGCATAGCCTGCCCAGTTCTTCGGATAGAACGAGAAGTAGAACCACATCATGTCGGCCGTGGTGAAGGAAGAGTTCATCGCCACCACGCCCTGCATTTCCGGCGCCTTGTCGTTGAAGCGCACGGCCAGCATCTTGGCGAAGTCCACTACCGAGAACTCGAGGTCGAAGCCGGCTTCCTTGGCGCTCTGCTGCAGCAGCTCGTTCATCTGCAGCGGCATCATCTGGCCCGAGCCCGCGGTCGTGATCATGACCTTGACCTTGACCAGCTCGTCATCCTTGTAGCCCGCTTCCTTCAGCAGGGCCTTGGCCTTGGCCGGATCGTACTTGTAGTCGTTCTTCGGATTGCCGTAACGCGGATCGCCCTTCTTCCAGAAACCGGAAGCCGGCTCGGCCGTGCCGTTGAGCAGCGCCACCAGACCCTCGCGGTCAACCGCATAGTTCAGCGCCTGGCGCACCTTCGGATCCTTGAACGGAGTGTCGTCGGCGATCTTCAGCCAGTAGGGCCACACATGCGGGAAGCTGGTGGTCACGACCTCGAAGTCGGCCCCTTCCAGCACCGGGATGCTGTCCGGCGACGGTGCCTCGATCCAGTCCACCTGTCCCGACATCAGCGCCGCCATGCGCGTGGTCGCCTCGGGCATGGCCTGCAGGGTGATCTTGTCGAGCTTCGCGGCCCGTTCCTTGTTCCAGTAGGCGTCGTTCTTGGACAGGGTCAGCTGGTTGCGGTTGACGTCGGAGAAGGTGAAGGGGCCGGTGCCTGCGGGCTTCTCGGCGAATTTCGACCAGTCCTTGCCCACGGCTTCCCACTGCTTGGGGCTGACCATGAGGATGCCGGCGACGATTTCCGGGAAATAGGAGGTCGGCGTGCTGGTGGTGATGGCGACCGTGTGGTCGTCGATCTTTTCCCAGCTCTTCAGCAGCGAGGCGCGCGACCGCAGATAGGCGGCGGCAGCCGGATCGAAATGCTCGGCCTTGTCGTTGTAGTAGCGCTCGAGGTTCCAGATCACCGCATCCGCGTCGAACTTGCTGCCGTCATGGAAATTGACGTCGTCCCGCAGGGTGAAGATCCACTTGTTGCGGTCGTTCGGATCGGTCTTGAACTCCTTCGCCAGCCACGGAATGACCGTCACCGGCCCTTCGGTCTTGCGCAGGTCCCACATGACCAGCGGCTCGAACACCGGATAGCCGGCAAACCGCATGCCCTCGAGGCCCTGCGTCGGGGCGCCGGTGGTGGTCGGCAGATCGCCTGTGGTCATGGCGACGCGCAGGACGCTTTCGGCGGATGCCGTGGCGACAGTCGCCATCAGCGCCACCGACGTGGCCAGGGCGGCCACGAACTTAGTGAACTTCATGCTCCCTCCAGATACAAACACTCACCCAAACCCATCGCGATCACGCCTTCAGGAGATCGCCCGAGCGGACGACGGCAACCCCGGCCTCGGCCAGGAGCGCCATGCACTCATCCTCGCTCCGCCCTGCGTCGCCCACGCTCGCATCATCGACAAAGAAGGTCTCGAACCCCTCGCGCGCAGCGCCCAGCGCCGACTGCAGCACGCAACCCAGCCGCGCGATACCGCACACGAAAACCCGTTCGACGCCGCGATCGCGCAGATAGCCCGCCAGTCCCGTGCGGGTTGCGCCATCGTTCCAGTGGAAGGCGGAGAAACTGTCCAGGTCGGCGTGATAGCCCTTGCGCAGCACCAGCGCCGCATGCTCCACGCGAAGCCGCGGATCGAGCTCGGCGCCCCAGGTGCCCTGCACGCAGTGGTCATGGAAAAGCTTCTGCCGGCCGTGTGCGACCTCGATGAAGTCGCCGTGCTGCCGGCCGTCATGGCTGCTGGCGAAGGAGATATGTCCGCGCGGATGCCAGTCGGTGGCGACGATGAGGTTGCGGGATGCGGCGGCCATCTCGTTGATCGGACCGATGATGGCCTCTGCGCCCGGCACCTTCATCGTGCCCGAGACGAAGTCATTCTGCACATCGACGATCACCAGCGCATCGCGCGCAGCCATCACCATGGCATCCCCCGAAATCGAAAACCCACACTGTCCGATACCCGTGGGGCTCTGCGTGACCGGGCTGCTGCCTTGGCGACGTAGAAGCCGTTATGCGGATCTGCCTGCCGATCGCTCGAATGGCTATCGAAGCGTCGTTTCGCACTCGCAAACGAGACCTGACAAACCGCGTATAGCGCCTATTTTCGCGTTGATCCACATCAAAATTGCGATTAGTTTCTCTAGGAAATTCGCCCGATTTCGAAAAACCTGCAATCTCAATAAACTAGGCATACACGAGATTTTCGGACCGGGGCTTGTAGCGGACGGAAGCCATTTCGCCCGGCGATCTGGCAGTGCAACGTGGTGGATCAGGCCGGTGCGGCCGAACGAAGGCAAATGAAGGGCAATTTCGTGGAGCTGTTGCTGAACGGACGGCAGGTGACGGTCGAGGCGCGGCCCGACACGCCGCTGCTCTACATCCTCCGCAATGATTTCGGCCTTAACGGACCGAAATTCGGCTGCGGCCTGGGCGAGTGTGGCGCCTGCTCCGTTCTCGTCGATGGTGTCGCCGCCCGCGCCTGCGTGCTGCCGCTGTCGGCTGTTGCCGGCCGCACCGTCACCACCCTCGAGGGTCTTGCCGATGGCGACCGCCTCCATCCGGTCCAGCGCGCCTTCATCGAGGAACAGGGCACCCAGTGCGGCTACTGCCTCAATGGCATGATCATCACCCTCGTCGCCCTGCTCGGGCGCGATCCTCGCCCCGACGAGGCGACGATTCGCCAAGCCCTGCGCTACAATCTTTGCCGCTGCGGCGCCCATATCGAAATCATTGCTGCCGCCCTGAGGGCCGTGGAGCTTGCAGCCGAGGATCGTCAGGATGTCTAAGCCCGCCATGACGCCTGCAGAGCTGTTCCAGACCGGCCTGCGCATCATCAACCACGCTCCGGCGACCGCCACCGTTCCCGGCCAGGCCGAGCTGCTCGTTCACGTCGCTCCCGATGGCGTGGTCACTGCCTTCAACGGCCATGTCGATCTCGGCACCGGCATCCGGACCGCCCTGAGCCAGATCGTTGCCGAGGAGCTCGACGTTCCTATCGGCCACGTCCGCATGGTGCTCGGCGATACCAGTGCCGGCCCGGACCAGGGTGCCACCCTGGCCAGCACCACCATCCAGGTCACGGCCATTCCCCTGCGCAAGGCGGCAGCCCAGGCGCGGCAATGGCTGATCGGCGAGGCTGCGACCTTCCTCCAGTGCAGCCCCGACATGCTCCGCACCGAGGACGGCCGCCTTCACCTCGATGACGGCAGTGGCCGCTCCTTCGCCTATGGCGAGATCATCGGCGACCGCTCCATCGACCTTCCCTTTGACGACGCCGTAACGGTCAAATCGCCCGATCAGTACCGCCTTGTCGGCCGGTCGACCCCCCGCGTCGATATTCCCGACAAGGTCACTGGCGCTTTCACCTATGTCCATGACGTGCGCGTTCCCGGCATGGTCCATGGCCGCGTCATACGCCCGCCCTATGCCGGCATCGACAACGGCCCCTTCGTCGGCACCAGCCTGCTTGAGGTGGACGAGTCCTCCGTACGCGATATTCCGACCCTGATCGCCGTCGTCACCATCGGCGACTTCGTCGGCGTCGTGGCCGAGCGCGAGGAGGATGCGATCCTCGCCGCCTCGCGCCTTGTCACCACCTGGAAGGACATTCCCGACCTTCCCGACATGACCGATCTCGAGCAGGCCCTGCGCAACAACGTCACGCGCCCGCGCCAGCTCATCGACAAGGGCAATGTCGAGCAGGCCCTGAAGGATGGCCCTGCCCGCACCGGCCGCACCTATGTCTGGCCCTACCAGATGCACGGCTCGATCGGCCCCTCCTGCGCCGTCGCCCATGTCACCGAGGAAGGTGCCACCATCTGGTCCGGCACCCAGAATCCGCACTGGCTCCAGGCCGACATTGCCACCCTGCTCGACATTCCCTACGAGCGCGTGACCATGATCCGCCACGAGGCTTCCGGCTGCTATGGCCGGAACTGCGCCGACGACGTCGCCGCCGATGCCGCCCTTCTGTCCCGCGCCGTCGGCCGCCCGGTGCGCGTGCAGCTTTCCCGCGAGCAGGAACATGCCTGGGAGCCCAAGGGCCCGGCCTGCCTCATCTCTATCGACGGCAATCTCGATGCGCAGGGCAATATCGGCGCCTATGACTTCGAGAACTGGTGGCCCGGCAATCGCGCCCCCACCCTCGCCCTGCTATTGACCGGCGCCATCCCGCCCACCTTCGAGTTCGGCGAGAGCGGCGACCGCACCGCCATCCCGCCCTATGACTACGAGAACCTGCGGGTGAAGGTGAATGACAGCCGGCCGATCGTCCGCGCCTCCTGGTTCCGCGGCGTGGCCTCCCTGCCCAACAGCTTCGCCCATGAGAGCTTCATAGACGAGATGGCCTACAAGGCCGGCGTCGACCCGGTCGAATATCGTCTCCGCCACCTGAAGGATCCCCGCGGCCGCGCCCTCATCGAGGCAGTCGCCAAGCGCGCCAACTGGCAGCCCCGGACGAAGCCCCGCCTTGAGGGCGACGGCGACATCATGCGCGGCCAGGGCTTTGCCTATGCGCTTTACGTACACAGCAAGTTCCCCGGCTTCGGCGCCGCCTGGTCGGCCTGGGTGGCCGAGGTGGAGGTGCGCCGCTCGACCGGCGAGGTCCGCGTCACCAACGTGATCGCCGGCCAGGACACTGGCCTCATGATCAATCCGGCCGGCGTACGCCATCAGCTTCATGGCAACGTCGTCCAGGCAACCAGCCGCGTGCTCAAGGAAGAGGTGCGCTTCGAGAAGAACCAGGTCGCGAGCAAGGAATGGGGCGCCTACCCCATCATCAGCTTCGTCGAGGTGCCCAATGTCGATGCCCTGCTCCTGAAGCGCGACGAGGAGCCGCCGGTCGGCGCCGGCGAATCGGCGACAGTGCCCAGTGCTGCCGCCATCGCCAATGCCATCTATGATGCAACCGGCGTTCGTTTCCGCGAGGTGCCCTTCACCCCGGAGCGGGTGAAGGCCGGGCTCGAGGCCGCAGCCGCCCTGGATAAGGCGAAGACCCAGAAGAAGAAGGGCTGGTTCTACGGCCTTCTGGGCTCCGGCGCCGCGGCCATTGCCGGCTTCACCGCGGCCCTTGCCTGGCACGGGCCCCTGGCGCCCATTTCGCGGCCTGATCCGTCTTCCTTCCCGGCCGAACTTGTCGAGCGCGGACGCGAGCTTGCCGCCGCCGGCGCCTGCGCCGTCTGCCACACCAGCGAGAACGGCGCGCCCTATGCCGGCGGCCACCGGCTGGAGACGCCCTTCGGTGCCATCTACACCACCAACATCACCCCCGATGTCGAGACCGGCATCGGCTCCTGGTCCTATGCCGCCTTCGAGCGCGCCATGCGTCATGGCATCCATCGCGATGGCCAGCGCCTCTATCCGGCCTTCCCCTACACCTCCTACGCGAAGATGACCGACGGCGACATGCAGGCGCTCTATGCCTACATGATGTCCCTCGAACCGGTGAAGGCCACGCGCCCGCAGAATGAGCTGTCCTTCCCCTTCAACCAGCGGGTACTGCTGGCTGGCTGGAACGCGCTCTTCCACAACCCGGCGCAGTTCGAGCCCGATCCGCAGCAGTCTGCCCTCTGGAACCGCGGCGCCTATCTCGTCGAGGGCCCCGGCCATTGCAGTGCCTGCCATTCGCCGCGCAACCTGTTGGGTGCCGAGCGGAAGGGCGCATCCCATCTTGCCGGCGCCATGATCGACGGCTGGGAAGCCCCGGCGCTGACGGCCCTGTCGAAGTCGCCTGTCCCCTGGACCGAGGATGCCCTCTACGCCTATCTGCGCCATGGCTATTCAAGCCAGCATGGCGTGGCCGCCGGCCCCATGGCGCCGGTAGTGAGCGAGCTGGCCGCCCTGCCCGACGCCGATATCCGCGCCATGGCCCATTATCTCGCCTCGCTCAACGGCAATCCGACCGAGGAGCAGGCCACCGCCGCCCTCAGGCAGGCAGAGCACACGGCAAGCCTCAACATTGCCGCCGGTCAGACGGTGGGCGCCCGCATCTTCGAGGGGGCCTGCGCCGTCTGTCACACCCAACCCGGCTCGGCGAACCAGATGTTCGGCATCAAGCCGCAGCTTGCCCTCAACACCAACATCCACAGCGACCGCCCGGACAACCTGGTCCGCGTGATTCTCGAGGGCATCGCCGATCCGGCCTATGCCGATCACGGCGCCATGCCCGGCTTCAGGACTGCCCTCAACGACCAGCAGCTTGAGGCCCTGGTTGCCTATCTCCGCAAGGCCTTCGCACCGGACAAGCCGGCCTGGGTCAACCTGCCGGACACCATTGCCCGCCTGCGCGCCGCTGCGCACTGACGGGGCGGCCGGCCCGTCTCTTGGCAGCACGAAGGGCGCCATCGGGCGCCCTTTTCATTCATCGCGGTGCAGTTCTCGGAGGCACTGGCTGCCCACCCTCGCGCCGCCATCGGCATCACCCGGCCGGCCACGATGAAAGCCCCATGACTCCCGCATCGGCAGGGCTTAGCGCCTCGGCGCCCCACTGTCCCTGTGCGCCAGCGGCCCGCTCCACGCTTGCTTTCATCAGCATGGTGATTCTCGCGACGGCGCCGGTTCAGGCCGTACTTGCGGGCTTCGCCGATACGCTGCCGTTCGCGCCGGCGATTCCTACCCGAGGGGCGCCTGGTTGAGGTCTGCCAGATGGATGAGCAGCCGCTGGCTGGCGCCAAGAATGTGGTCCCTGAGCGCTGCCTCGGCGCGCTCGGCCTCGCCCGCCTGGATGGCCTGCAGTATCGGCCGGTGCGAATGGGCCTCTCCTTCGGCGTCGCTGCTGTACATTTTCGTATAGATGATGCACAGGCGCGTCTTCGCCTGCAGCTGCCGCAGATGCTCGAGCAGCAGGTCATGGCCGCAGGGGGCGCAGACCGCCATGTGGAAGGACATGTCTTCCTCGATCAGCCGCAGCCGGTCGCCGCTTTCTGCGGCCTCGCACAGCCGCTCATAGGCGGCAGTGATCGCCTCCAGCGCCTCGCCATGTACCGTGCCGCGGGAAATGGCGAGCTTCACCGCGAAGGCCTCGAGCACTGCGCGCAGGGAATAGACCTCGTGCACCATCTGGCCCGAGACCGGTGCCACCACCGCGCCCTGACGCGGACTGAGCTGGACGAGGCCGGTATCGGTGAGGCTGCGCAGGGCTTCCCGCACCGCGCTGCGCGACACGCCGAAGAGGCGAGCTAGGGTGATTTCCCGGAGTGCGGTGCCGGGCACGAATTCGCCTGCCAGAATGGCGGCATGGATCATTTCAGTCGTTGTCGAGACGATCGTCGGCGACACGGTCGCATCGCAACTCACGGTTCAGCCCCCGGTTTCCCGTTTGTTTCCTTCCTCCGATCATTGTCGACAATCCGAGTTGGGTCAAACCGGAATGGCACCTTCTGGCTTCTCTTATACACAATTGTCGACAGAACTTGCCGTACCGCACACCGTGGCGCCGCCCTCCTCTTGATAGAGTAGTTGCTTCGGCCGCCGGCACTTCCTTGCACCGATCCGCTCCGGCCCTTCCCGGAAAAGAAAAAGGGTCCAATGGCTCATGCCACCAGCCCTCGATCCGGCGCTCCGTGCCGCCAGCTCAGCCTGGTTCGGCCTCCAGGGGCACGACCCGGTCCACATCCACGGCAAGGCGCACCGTCTGTCCTGGAGTTATGTCCAGGTCGCCGGTGGCCGATGCGGTGAGCACCTGCCCGTCGGCAAGGCGCATCTGGTAGTCCGTATAGACGCCACGATAGGTCACTTGCTCGAGCACCGCCTCGAACCGGAGCTCGCCTTCCCGGGCCTCGCTGCTGTCGATCCGGATGTCCTCGGCGCGGATCGCCACAGCAGCCGGGTCGGCTGGCGTCCGTCCTTCGAACGAAACCGGCAGCGAGAACACCTCACATCGGAACAGCTGCTCGCCCTGTCTCTCGAGCCTGCCCGTCACCACATTGCAGCCGCGGAAGAACTGCGCCACAAACCTTGTCCGCGGCCGGCGGAACAGTACATGTGGCTCATCCACCTGCACAAGATGGCCGCGATTGAGCACGGCCACCCGGTCGCTCATGGTGAGCGCCTCCTCTTGGTCGTGAGTCACATAGATGAAGGCCGTGCCGGTCGCCCGCTGGATATCCTTGAGCTGGCTCTGCATGTCGCGGCGGATCTTTTCATCCAGCGCCGAAAGCGGTTCGTCCAGCAGCAGCAGCCGCGGTTTCGGCGCGAGCGCCCGGGCAATGGCCACCCGCTGCTGCTCGCCACCGGAGAGCCGCGTGACCGGCCGCTTCTCGTAGCCCCGGAGATTGACAAGTTCCAGCAGCTCCGCCACCCGCCGCGCAATCGCCGCCTTGTCCATCTTCTTCCGCCGCAGGCCATAGCCGACATTCTGCTCGACGGTCATGTGTGGGAAATTGGCGTATTGCTGGAATACCATGCCCAGATCCCGCTGCCATGGCGGCAGGTTGGTCACGTCCTGTCCGGCGATGACAATACGCCCCGAATCTGGAAGCTCGAGCCCGGCCACCATGCGCAGCACCGTCGACTTGCCCGAACCCGACGGCCCCAGCATGGTGAAGAACTCGCCTTCCGCAACCTTGATCGTCACGCCGGCGGCGGTTACCAGCTCGCCGAACCGCTTCTCCACGCGGTCGACATGAAGTAGCGTCTGCGCCGTCATCACGCCCATCCTCAGCGCCCACGTAGGGAGACGGCAATCACCTCGCGCACCGCCTCGATCATCATGCCGCGGCTCATCGAGGCGAGATCCGCACGCTGGTGCAACTCGAGCTTGGCTTCCCTCGCAAGATCATCTAGCAGGTGGGCCACCTGCTCCGGCAGATAGGGCAGATGCACAAAGCCGCAGCGGGATTTGAGCCCTAGCCGCTCGGCAATGCCCAACACCCGATAGAGTGTCGCGTTGCACAGGAAGGTGCCCGCCGTATCGGAAGGCCGCGCCGGAATACCGTTGTCACGCAGCGCCCGCAGGATCGCTGCCACCGGCAGGGTTGTCATGCGCGCCGCCGGGCCATCAGCCTCGATCGGCTCGTCAAGCGGCAGCGCCCCCTCGTTGTCGGCAATTTCAAAGGCCGCCCGGTTGACGCCGACCCGCTCGATCCTGATCGTTGCCTCGCCCGGCCACAGCCCCAACGAGATGACCACGTCCGGCTTGAGCCGTGCCATCTCCGCCTCGATCAGGGCGCCGGTGCGCGCGTAGGACACCGGCAGCAGGAGCCCTGTCACGGTGGCGGACTCGATCACTTGGCCGTCAAGCGCTCCGACCACCTCCGCTGCCGGATTGATGCCGCGGCCGCCATAGGGCTGAAAACCGGTGAGAAGAACGTTGGGCATTGGACTCACTCAGCGTTTCTGCTCGCGACCCAGCGCCAACAGGGCCAGGATCAGCAGCAAGGTTACAATGATAATGGTGCTCATGAGCGCATACATGTTCGGCGACAGTCCGACCTGCTGGTACTTGGACCAAATGTAGGTCTGCACCGTATTGTTGCCGCCCTGGACAACGGCGGTACGAATCGTCTCGTTGAACGAGATGATCACCGAGAAGATGGCTGCCCCCTGCAAGCCCTGCGACATCTGCGGCAGTTCCACATCGAGGAAGGCCTGCCACCGGTTGGAACCGCAGGTATACGCGGCCTCTAAGAAGATCGTGTCAAAGCTCGACATGATCGTGAGAATGATCAGGAAGGCGAAGGGCAGCGCCCATAGGGTCTGCACCGTTGCCATGGTCAGGAGCGAGGGCGAAATGCCGACGAGCTTGAAGAACAGTGCCGAGGACACGCCCATGCTCACGCCGGGGATGAATAGCGGCAGGAGCAGGATGGTGATGATCATCCGCTTGCTGCGGAAATGGCGCACCGCCAGGGCGGCGGCAAGGGCCAGCAGCGGAGCGGCGATGCCGACGATGATCGCCAGCAACACTGAGTTCCGCAGCGCGCCAAGCAATGTCCCATCGGTGGTGATCGCCACGAAATTGTCGAGGGTAAATGTCCCCGTTGTGGGGTTGCGGAAGGCTTCCCACAGCGGCGGTAACAGCGGCGCATAGAGGAAGACCATGACAGCCGCCAGGCAGGCCCAGATGGCCAGGCGGTAGAGAGAGCTCATCTATCGCCCCAACATCTTGCCGAGGAACAGCCGCAGGTCGAAGAAGCGCAGCCACAGCAGAAGCAGAAGCAGCATGCAGCCCACCACCACGCTCGACATGGCCGCAGCCATCGGATAGTGCAGCACGTCCAGTGCGCTGGTGATCGCGTTCCCCATCAGCTGATAGCCGACGCCGCCCAGAATCTGCGAAATCGCCACCTCGCCGAAGGCCCCGACGAAGCCGAAGATTGCCGCGGCGCACACGCCGGGCAGCGACAGGGGCAGGACCACCCGCAGGAAGGTCATCAGCGGCACCTCGCCCAGCATCCAGCTGGCCTCGATGAGCCGCCGGTCGATGCCAGCGAGCGACAACCAGATGGGATAGACCATGAACGGCATGTAGGCCGCCACCAGCCCGAGATATATGGCGAAATCGCTGAATAGCAGCCAATCGACCGGCGCATCGGCAATGCCCGTCCACTGCAGGAAGCTGTTGACTGCCCCCTGCCGCCCCAGGAGATCCGCCCAGGCGAAGGCGCGGATCACGTAATTGACCAGGAACGGTACCGACAGCAGGAACAGGAAAGCTCGCGTCTGGCTTGGCTTGATCTTGAAGGTGATCAGATAAGCCACGGGATAGGCAATCAGCAGCATGAGCGGCGTCGAGGTGAGCGCCACCCAGAAGCTGCGCAGGAGCACGTCGAACCGCGCTCCCTCGAAGAACTGCTGGTAGGAGACCAGCGTGAAGCCCGGTTTCATGCCCAGCATCTTCCGTTCCCAGAAGCTGATCATGAGCGTGAGCAGCAGCGGAACAATGATGGCGAGGGCACAAAGCAGGACTGGCCCTCCCAGAAGGAGAACCAGCCCCGCATCACGCCGGTTGACCGTCTTATTCATGCTTCAATGCTGCCGGGCGCTGGGGTCATGACGCTTTGAAGCGCTGCCACTCCTCTTCATAGGCCTCGACATTGGTCGGCCAGCGGGCCTGCCAGGTACCGCCCGGCGCCGTGAACTTCGCCTTCACCCCGGCGTCGATCTCAGCAATCTTCTTGGCCGTGGCCTCGTCGTATTTGCCTGACTTGGCGGCATATTCCGGCGCCCCCGGATTGGTCATGTAGCCGCGCAGGTTGGTAATGGCTGCACCATATTCCGGGCTCAACATGTAGTCGAGCAGCTGGTAGGATGCCTCGATCTGCTCGGGCGTGCGCTTTCCATTGACGATATTGGCGACCATTGCCCACAGCAGGTAGCCTTCCTTCGGCGCGGCATAAACCGCATCCACCCCCTTCGCGCGGGCGGCGAAAACCATCGGCTCCCAGCAGTCGATCACATAGACTTCCTTATTGGTAAGCAGGTTCACCGCCTGCTCGAAGCTCGACCAGATAACGCGGAACTGGCCTTCCTTCTTCTTCTCGATCAGGAAGTCGACGACGCGCGCAATCTCTTCCTTGGTCATGTCGGCCGGGTCATTGATGTCGGCCAGGCCTGCCGACTTGAGATAGAGCGCGGTTTTTTGGCCGGCGGTGGTGTAGTTGTCCTCGAGGGCCACGAACCCCTTGAACTTCGGATCGAACAGCGCGCCGTATGAATCGAGGGTGCCGCCGGTGTTTTCGGGCAGATAGGCAAAGCTGTCCCCCTGCAGCACGGTAGGCACGCCATAGATTTTGCCGTCGAAGGCGATCGTGTCGTAGCCCTTGCTGCCCGGCTTGAAATAATCCTGGATATACGCGTTGTTCGCCCAGTTCTTAAGCTTGCTGGTGTCGATCTCGACGACCAGATCGTTCTGGACCAGCGGCTTGATCATGCCACCGACGATATTGATGATGTCATATGTGTCGCGGCCACCGCCGGCGATCAGCTGGTTCAGGACAGCCGAAGGGCCATTGCCGATCGAGACGACATTGACCTTGTTGCCAGTCGCGTCGGTATAGCTGCTCCAGTTGCCATCGGGATCGCCAACGCCGATATCGGCCAGCGTTACCGTCACCCCCTCGGCAAGCGCAATGCCTGGCCGCAGCGCTACGGCGCCGAGGCCCAACGCCATCCCCTTGAGGAGATCGCGGCGATGGATGCTCTGCAGTCTGGAAATCATCAACCTCTCCCTCATCAGCACTGAACGGCTGATCAAAGGAATAATGGCGGTCTGGCGATGGATTGTCGAGAAGCTGGAGAAAATCTCCACACGTCACATTCATCTCGCCGCGGCACCGCGACGATAGCAGCCGGCCGGCAGGGCAGCAGGCAAAGCGCCGGAGGCTATTGCCGGCCGCACCTCAACTGCAGGACTGGCAGTCTCGCGGTGAGTTCGTCACACCCCATGCAGGCTGGATATGCCGGTCACTTTCCCCAGCTCCTCCAGCGCCTTGCGGTCGAGCACGCCGGTTTCCGGCAGGCCCCGGTCGCGCTGGAACTGCCTGATTGCCTGTCTTGTCTGCTCGCCGGCAATGCCATCCGCCGGCCCTGGCCTGTAGCCCAGTTCCGCGAGCCCGCGCTGGATGAGCATCATGCGCTCGCGCTCGGCCGAGGTCGCTGGCGCCGCCTTGGCGCTGAGGCTCGCCTGGGTGGGCTGCGCATTGGTCTCGGATGCAAGGCCGCTGGCGGCCATGAACAGGGCATCCGTCGAGATCATTTCCATGAGCTGCGGCGAGACCTTGCCCGTGGCGTCGAGGCCCTTCGCCTCCTGATAGGCGATGACCGCATCCCGTGTCGCCTCGTTTGCCTGCCCGTCGATCGCCCCGCGATAATGGCCGAGCACCGCCAGATGCTGCTGCAGCGTCTTCACCCGCTGATCGATGGCCGCAGCATTGCCGGGGCTCTTGCTGACTGCCGATGACGGCATCGCGGTCCGGGCGCGGGCATTCTGCCCTGCCGTGGAAGCGCCGCCATCCCTGCGCAGGGCATTGCTCCAGCCCTCGCCAAGTGGTGCCGGATGCAGCCTGCCGCTCTGCCCGGCCAGCGCGTTGTAGCCGATGGCGATGGCCGCGATTCCGATCAGTCCGAGCCCGACCATTCCCCTGAACGGCAGGACCGGCGGTTCGTCTTCCAGCAGATCCTTCACCGCCGCCCTCTTTCCGCTGCTGGCCCTGCCGGGCGGTCGACGGGGAGGGTTCGATCCTGTCGGCTTTTTCTGTCGAATGGGAGACTCATGGAACTGCATCACGACTCGCCGGGGACGGCCCCACGGGTTGATGAAAAGACTTGCATGACGCTCCTTAATGAAACTTGAACCTTAAACCCGCAAAAACCGGCGTCTGGAGGCGGCAAAAATCACTTTGGATAACTTAATTGAAATTGTCTCCGTTACTTTGGAGCCAAGGCATTGCCACATTGCTGCGCTTGCATCACCCGGACGTGATGGATGATCGGGCTGGATGAGGCGGAAGCAGTGGCGTCGTACCGTCTGCTGGATCTTTACGGGCCGACGCGGATGCACACGGGTGGGTGATCATGTCTCTGTTTCGTATCCTGCTTATTCTCGTCGTGGTGGTCATGCTGTGGCCGGTCGGCAATGACCATGCTGCAAGCCGGAGCGATGTGCCGCCCCAGCCGGGCGTCTCCACCGGCGAATTCGTCGATGCCGCCGTCTCCGCTGCCTATGACGTGTTCGGCATCTGCAGCCGCCAGCCGGTAGTCTGCACCATCGGCCACGAATTGTGGACCACGTTCCAGCGCAAGTCGGCCTATCTCGCCGGCCACATCTATGACTGGGCCATGGGGGCTGACGGCGCCCGCAGGACCATGCCAGCCCAGCCGGGCTATGTCCCGCAGGGCCCCGATGGCATGTCAGTCCGCAGTGGCCAGCCCTCTGCCCGCATCCCCTCCGATGAACCGGGCAACACCCTCACCGAGGGCGATCGCGCCCTGCCCTGGCGCGGCCCCGCCGGATAAGCCCTCCCGGCGAAATCTCGCGTCATCGAGCGGGAATTCGCTTGTCCCCCGTCGCCCGAACCACTATTTCCCGGGTCATGAACCAGACCAGCCCCACCTCATCCCGTCCGCAGCCCTCGATCGAGACCCTGATCGAGGATTTCGACCTGCTCGAGGACTGGGAGGACCGCTACCGCTATCTGATCGAACTGGGCCGCGCCCTTCCTGAGCTGCCGGCCGAGTTCCACACCGATGCCTACAAGGTGCGCGGCTGCGCCAGCCAGGTCTGGCTCGTCACTGACATTCACCCGCGCGAGGGCGCAAGCCCCATCCTCACCTTCCGCGGCGACAGCGACGCCCATATCGTCAAGGGCCTCATCGCGGTGCTCTTTGCCCTCTATTCGGGCCGCAATGCCGATGAGATCCTGGACGTCGACCCGCGCAAGGTCTTCGCCCGGCTCGGGCTCGACGAGCATCTGACGCCCCAGCGCGCCAATGGTTTTTCCTCCATGGTCCAGCGCATCCGCGCCGATGCTGCAGCCCTCACCGGCGGCAGCACCCCCTGAGTCCCTGGCACCCTCCCACCTGATCCTCATCGACCCTGAAGTCTCATCGGCACAGCCTGCCAGTCCCGCGCCGCGGGACCGGCAATCAGCTGGCCTGGCCCCGTCTTGCCGACTGCCTTGCGGTCAGAGCCGCGGCCGGTAGCCTTCAACCGCGCTATGCAGCACCGCTCCCCGCCTGGCTCCGGTCGTCTCCCCCTCGAGCCCGTAATGGCGAGCCAGCGCGCTGAGCGCGATCCTCAGCACCACCTTCGCTGACCTTGCCGGCCAGTTGAAGCGCTTCTCCATGGCCTCGAGCCCCTGCGCATGGCAGCATACTTCATCCAGCACCGCCGCAAGCTCGGGCCCCACCGCCGCCCGCGCTGCCGCCAGCCGCTGCCGCGCCGCCAGCGCTGCATCCAGCATCCTTGTCGGTCCGTCGCCATTCCCGCCTCCGCCCGAAACCCGCGTTCCAAGCGCAAGACTGCGCGTGAGCCCGGGCGTTGCCGAAGCGATCTGGAAGTCGCGGCTGAAGCGTTCGGCGGCTGCGATCTGCGCGGGATTGAGCATGCGCTGGCCATCCCCCGCTTTCCGCCTGATGAGCCAGGCAAGGGGATGTTCGGCGGCATTCACCCTTATCCGCGCCCCCGTCCCATCGTCATCAACGACCATGCTGCGCGGCGTCCTCCGCTCGCCCCTGTCCGGGGCCATGGCCTCGCTCTCTCCGCTGTCCGCCTGTTCCCGCAGCCAGGCCCGTCCCTGCTCGGTGATGACGATCTCCTGCGGCCGCCGCTCTGCCCGTCTCACCCAGCCGAGGCCGAGGAAGCTCGCCACATGCTCGCCGGCGACCTGGCCGACCTCGACCCCTGCCGCATCTTCCAGCCGGAACGGTCGCGCGTCCCTGGCACCGCCCCTGCTGCCGCGCGCAGCACCCAACGCGCGTAACCGGCCGTCCGCTGCCAGCACCGGCAGCACCCGCGCCGCCATCTGCACCATTGCCAGTCCCCCAGCCATGTCCGCCCCTCCCCGCCGGTCACGCCGCATCTTGGCTGCGGCAATCCTGGCGCCACCATCCGATCAGGGTCGCCGCAAGGATCTCGAGCACCAGATCGACCTTGGGATTGTCCCTTTCATCCTCGATGAGCCGGCAGGCATGGGAAGCCGTGGTCCGGTCGCGGCCGAACAGCAGGCCGACCGTGGTCATCGACAGTCCAGCCACCACATGCTCGAGATACATCGCCACCTGGCGCGCCCTTGCCACCGGCGCCCGGTTGCGGCTGGGAGACATGAGCTCGGCCCGTGAAATCCCATAAGCGGCGCAGACCATGGCGACGACGAAGCCATGCAGCGCCCCGAGTTCGGCCTGGTCATGGCGCGCCCTGCGGCCACCATCGTGACGAAAATGACTTCCCCCCAATACATCCACGCGATCGCCGCAAACTTGGTTACTTCTTAAGTCACTTCCGAGCGTCATCACATACCCCTCAACTCAAGCATGATGATCTCAGTCAACGGACAATCAATCTTTTTGTCATGATTGACGCGTAACCTTAACTATCCAATTATTACTGAATGAAATACATCCGGGGATAAGTTCAGCGAAGCATCTGCACCCGCAAATGATGACAGGGCTGAATTTCGCTGATGAAGACCCGGATTCGCGAGTTGCGCCGCCTCAACGGCTGGACACTGAAGGCCCTAGCCGATCGTCTCGGCACCACGCCCCAGACCATCCAGCGTCTCGAGACCGGCGCCATATCCGTATCGACCGAATGGCTTGCCCGCTTCGCCGAGGTCTTCGGCACGACGCCGGCAGCCCTCCTCGGCCCTGTTGCGACGGCCGGCCATCCGGCAGCGGAAATGCTGGGAGACCTTGGCCGCAGTGGCAGGCTCCGCGCCGGTCCGTCCGACGCGCGCTTCCATCTCGACCTTCCGGCAACCCGCCCGGTGGCCGTGCGGGTCGACGAGCCCACCGGGCCCTACGGCCGCGGCATCATCCTCATTGCCAACCGCCTCGGGCCGTCTGACCTCGCTGCCCTTGGCACCTGCGACGCCCTTGTGGCCCTCGATCCGGACACCGTCCTCCTCCGCCGCCTCATCCGCGCCGCCGATGGCAGCATCACCCTTGTCCCTTGGTCCACTGCCGATGATGTGCTCCACAACGTGCAGCCCCTGTGGGCCGCCCGCCTCGTCATGCGGATCGAATATCTCTAGGCGGCCCCACGGCCGGCCTGCCAGCGACGGCTCCGCGCAGCCATTACGTCGGATCCGGGCAAGACGGGTGCCCAACCTTGCGCCGGCTCCTCTCCGCAGGGCACCACATCAGACCGTTGCCTGTCTCCGCGGGCAACGGCACGCCCTGCGCTCACTGAGGCGACCAACCGTTTGCCCCGCGGGACGCATCCCGTGACGTGCCTGTCACGACGATCGTGGCCTGCGGGAACCCGATCCGATATCGCGCACGCCCCCCGCCCCTTTGAAGTCCGCGTGGCTCGTCGCCTGGCAGCGCGCGCTTCACGACAGCGCGGGCATGCCCGCCGCGCACAGCGCTTACCTACTGGCTCACCGTATTTCCCCACCGGCTCACCGTATTTCGGCTCAGACCAGCTTTACCGCCATCACCATACCCATGCCCCGGCCAGATCCATTGCCCGACCAGCCCTCCGGCAAACGGCCCGACAAGTTGAGCGAGAACATGAAGATGTGATCTGGGTCATGGCCTATGGGCACCGAGGCGCTCGGCGTCTTAACCTTCCATCATGATTTCCGCGCCTGGCCAGTGGAACGGCACGAGGTCAAGCTCGTGCCAGGGGGGAACCTTCCAGGCCAACGGTGCCGGCCGCTGGCATCCCTCGCCGGACAGGATCCCGCGGGCGGTGCACTGCCTGGAGACCTCCGCCATAGCTTGCCCCCTGCCGCGCCCAAATCCCCAGTCATGCAAAGCCGGCCTCAAGCTCGGCCCGCCCATGCTCGTGGAAGCAGGTGATGCCCGGGACGCGATGAGTCCGGCGGCTTGAGCAGGTAAATCCGCTGCGGGAGTCGGCCCGACTGCCTTTCCACCCGATGGCAGATCTCGTGGGTTGCAGTAGCGACAGCTTCCGCTCACCTTGCACCAGTCACTGGCCGACCCGCCCTCAAGCTCGGCCTCCAGGCCGCGCCGGGAAGGGCACAAACAGTCAGCCGCCCATCACTAGCGATGGCATGCGCTGGTCGATGGCGCCGTATTGGGTCGTGAGCTCGCCCGCCCCGACCGGCATGTCGAGCGCCGGCAGGAAGGCGTCATGGCAGAGGATCATGTTGACTCGCTGGCCGTCGCAGGACAGCGGCAGCCGCAGCCAGAACTGCACCAGATGTTCCTTGGAGGCGCGCGGTCCGCGCACCACGCCCTGGGCCGGTTTGCCGGTGCCGACCACCCGTTCGTAGGAGGACACCCAGTAGTCGCGCCGGTCGCCCCAGTCCATGTCATCGAGGAACATGCCGGTGATCTCGCGCTCATAGATCTCCCGCAGCCTTGTCCCCGCCAGCCGCACGCGGTAGCGGTTGTCCTCGTCGGTCACTTCGATCAGGCTTATCCCCGGCAGCAGACGGGGAAAATGGGCGGGGTGGATATCCTGGCGTCGGGGAAGGCCGCGGTCGCCTGCACGCTCGACCCAGTAGTCGTAGAGCTGCTGCTGCTCACGGACGATGAGCTGAGCTCTGAATGTGTCATGTGTCGGTCCCGAACCCAAGGCACTTCCCGCTCAACGAATCATTAGCAAATCCTCAAGAATCTTTATGAATCGTAACCTGACTCTGCACAAGCCCCTGTTACAGGGATCGCCCAGATATCGTGCAGAGCCATCCGCTGACGGACGATCCTCCAGAGCCGTCCGACAAAAAAGCCCGCGCGGATGATCCGCACGGGCTTCCGTCATTGATCTGCCGGCTGATGACAGCCGCGGGCCTTACTGGAAGGCCTGAATGCCAGTCTGGGCGCGGCCGAGGATGAGTGCATGGACGTCATGCGTACCCTCGTAGGTATTGACCGTCTCCAGATTGATCATGTGGCGGATCACATGGAACTCTTCCGAGATGCCGTTGCCGCCGTGCATGTCGCGGGCCATGCGGGCAATGTCGAGTGCCTTGCCGCAGTTGTTGCGCTTGAGCAGCGAAATCGCCGGCGCGGCAGCGCGGCCGGCCTCCAGGGCGCGGCCGAGCGACAGGGCGGCATGGAGGCCAAGGGTGATCTCGGTCTGCATGTCGGCCAGCTTCTTCTGCACCAGCTGGTTGGCGGCCAGCGGACGGCCGAACTGCTTGCGATCGAGCGTGTACTGGCGGGCAGCATGCCAGCAGAACTCGGCCGCCCCCATGGCGCCCCAGGCGATGCCGTAGCGAGCCTTGTTGAGGCATCCGAACGGACCGCTCAGGCCCTTGGCATTCGGCAGCATGTTCTCTTCCGGAATGAAGCAGTCCTCGAGAACGATTTCGCCGGTGATCGAGGCACGCAGCGAGAGCTTGCCCTCGATGACCGGGGTCGAGAAGCCCTTCGTGCCGCGCTCGACCACGAAGCCGCGGATCACATCATCGAGCTTCGCCCAGACGACGGCCACATCGGCAACCGGCGAATTGGAGATCCACATCTTCGTGCCATTGAGCACGAAGCCGCCATTCTCGCGGCGGGCGCGGGTTGACATGCTGGCCGGGTCGGAACCGGAATTGGGCTCGGTGAGGCCGAAGCAGCCGATGAATTCGCCGGTGGCGAGCTTGGGCAGGTACTTGCGGCGCTGTTCCTCGGAGCCATAGGCAAAGATCGGGTGCATCACCAGCGAGTTCTGCACGCTCATGGCCGAGCGATAGCCGGAGTCGACGCGTTCGATCTCGCGCGCGGCAAGGCCATAGGCCACGTAGCCGAGGCCCGCGCCGCCATATTCCTCGGGGACCATGATGCCGAGCAGGCCGAGCTCACCCAGCTCGTTCATGACCTCGCGATCGAAGCGCTCCTCACGGAAGGCCGACACCACCCGCGGCATCAGCTTGTCATCCGCATAGGCGCGGACGCTGTCGCGGATCATGCGCTCTTCTTCGGTGAGCAGGTAGTCGAGCCCCAGCGGGTCCTGCCAGTCAAAGGGGACCTTGTCCAGGTTGACTTCCTTGTGCTTATCGCCTGCATCGCCGCTGCGCAGGGCCTCGGTCATAATCTCTTCTCCACTCGCTCATCTATACGTTGCGCTGCAGCGTTATCTTGCATGCGAACGCATATATCAATGCCACTTCGTTCAAACGGTCGAAACGACCAGCCGCCCCTGCGTGTCCCGCATCCATATTTGTTCTGAACAGCAGAAGATTGCTGTCCGTTTTGAGCTCCCTCAGCCTTGCCACCCATTTGGCCGGTTCCCAGTAAGTCACTCTCGGATCCGCGAGGCCGGCAAGGGCCAGAATGTGAGGATAATGCTGCGCGCGCACATTATCATACGGGCTATACGACCGGATATAGTGGAAATCCGCCTCATTGGCGATGGGGTTTCCCCATTCAGGCCATTCCGGCGGCGTGAGCGGCAGGGAGGCATCCAGCATGGTGTTGAGAACATCCACGAAGGGCACTTCGGCGATGATCCCGCAGAACAGCTCCGGCGCCATGTTGGCGACCGCGCCCATCAGCATGCCGCCAGCGCTGCCGCCTTGGGCGACGATCCGCCCCTGACCGGTATAGCCAAGGTCGATCAGGTGCCGGGCAGCGGCGACAAAATCGGTGAAGGTATTCTTCTTTTGCTGCAGCTTGCCCTGCCGGTACCAACCATAGCCCTTGTCCTTGCCGCCCCTTACATGGGCGATGGCATAGACGAAGCCGCGATCGACCAGTGACAGGCAGTTGGTGTTGAACCGCGCCGGGATGGTGATGCCATAGGAGCCATAGCCATAGAGCAGGCAGGGCGCGCTGCCATCGAGCTTCGTGTCCTTCCGGTAGAGCAGCGTGACCGGCACCAGCTCCCCGTCTTCAGCCGGCGCCATGATGCGGCGGGTAACATAGGCTTCCGGATCATGGCCGCTTGGCACGATCTGCGTCTTGCGCAGCACCCGCGTCCGCTTGCCCATGTCATAATCAAAAACCTGCTCCGGCGTCGTCATAGACGAATAGGTAAACCGCAGCGTGGCTGTGTCGAACTCGAACATCTCGCCAAGGCCGAGCGAATAGGCTTCCTCGGCAAAGGCGATGGCATGTTCGGAGCCATCCGCCATGGCGCGGACCACGATCCGCGGCAGCCCCTCCGCCCGCTCGAGCCGCACGAGGTAATCCCTGAATGCCACGAGCGCGATGATCAGACGCCCGGGCTCATGTCCCACCAGATCCTGCCACTTCTCCCGCCCCGGCTGACCGAGCGGCGCAGTGACGATCTTGAAGTCCTCGGCCCCATCCGCATTGGTGAGGATGATCAGTCTGTCGCCGCTGTGCTCGACCGAATACTCGACCCCGACCTCCCGCTCGGCCACCAGCCTCGGGGCGCCGAAAGGCTCGTCCGCCCCGATCAGATAGACCTCCGACGTCTGATGGTCATGGGCATGGATGGTGATGAAGCGGCGGCTCTGGGTCTCGCCGATCCCGACGAAGAATCCCGCATCCTTCTCCTCGTAGACCAGCACGTCCTGGTCCTGCGGCGTACCGAGCACATGAGCATAGACCCGGCAGGGCTGATGTCGCTCGTTGTTCCACACGTAGAACAGCACGCGCCCGTCCGCCGACCAGCACGTGGCGCCCGTCGTATTGGTCAGGACGTCCTCGAGATCCTTGCCGGTCGCAACGTCCCGGATGCGGATCGTGTAGAACTCGCCGCCCGTATCGTCGAAACCATAGGCCAGCAGCCGGTGATCAGGGCTGTGCGACACTGACCCGAGCCGCCAGAAGGCGAGCCCTGCCGCCAGAGCCTGGCCATCGAGCAGCACCTCCGTCCTGCCGCCATCCCTCGCTTGCCTGCAGTAGCGCGGATGCTGGGCGCCGGCCTCGTAGCTGAAGAAATAGGCAAAGGGCCCATCTGGCGCCGGCACGCCGGAATCATCCTCTTTCACCCGCCCGCGCATCTCGCGATAGAGATCCGCCTGCAGCGCCGCCGTATCGGCAAGCCCTGCTTCGGCATGGGCATTCTCGGCCTCGAGATAGGCGCGGATGTCCGCCGGCAGGGTTGCGGGGTCGCGCATAACCTCCTGCCAGTTATCGGCCCTGAGCCAGTGATAGGGATCCTCGAGCGTCACCCCGTGATGGACGGAGACATGGACATGCTTGGGCGCGTGCGGCGGAACCACGTGGGTCATGGGCGTTCAGATCCGGGACAGTGAGGGCAGATGGTGCTGCGCTGCCCTGGCGGAAGCGGCATCGTCAGAAACACCGGACAATCCGGCCTCCGCGGGGGCAGGGCAATAATGGGCCGGGGCCTACAACCTCAGCCTTCCTTCGGTTCGAGCTTGAGTGCCGTGCCGTTCATGCAATAGCGCAAACCGGTCGGCCGCGGGCCGTCCGGGAAGACATGACCGAGATGAGCCCCGCAATTGGCGCAGGTCACTTCTGTGCGCACCATATTGTGCGAGAGGTCGATGGACTCGACCACCGCATTTTCGCTCACCGGCTGGAAGAAGCTCGGCCAGCCGGAGCCCGACTCGTACTTCGCCTCGGACGTGAACAACGGCTCGCCGCAGCAGCGGCAGTGATAGATCCCGTCGCGCTTCTCGAAATTGTAGGGGTGGCTGAACGGCGGTTCGGTCGCCGAGCACCGGGTGACCGCATATTCTTCCGGCGAAAGCTCGCGCCGCCAGTCTTCATCCGTCTTGGCGATCCGGCCCTTGTTCTCGTTCGACATGCGCAACCTCCGGACTGAGCAGCTGGTTCTCGCTCACTCGTAGAATATGGTGATGATTTCCGCTGTGGCTACCGGCTTTGCCGTACCTTCCCGCTCTACCTTGAACTCGGAGACCGTCCGCAGGGAAGATTGGCTGAGCACCGCCTTGCTGAGCGTCACCCGGGCGCGGATGCGCGAATTGACCGGCACGACACCAGAAAAGCGGATCTTGTTGGCGCCCAGGTTGATCAGCCGCTTGAGCGATTTGACCTCGAAGATCTGCGTGGTGAAATGGGGGATGAGCGACAGCGTCAGATAACCATGCGCGATGGTCTCCATGCCAAGTTCCGCCTTGGTCCTCTCGGGGTCGACATGGATCCACTGGTGGTCATCGGTCGCATCCGCGAACTGGTTGATCCGCTCCTGTGTCACCTGGAGCCAGTCACTGACGCCGATCTCCTTGCCCTGATCGGCTGCCAGGTCGGCAAGCGTCGCATAGATCTTCATTCTGCCCTGCTGGGTTTGGTGATGATGGTGATCGATACCCAAGGATCGCGCGCAATTCCAGTGCAATCCTGTCCCGACGCCGGCAGCTCCCCCACGTCTGCCGTCCCCTGTGGCATGGTGGCCTGCCCCGGCGCCGGTCGATTGCCATTTGCGCCTTCAGTTTCTAAACGTTATGACGCGGATCGTTGATCCGCTCCGAGTTTCCCCTGGGGATGGTTGAACGTCTTGTCGCCGCAGTATTCGAGGGCAGTACGCGGCGATGACAACGTGGGAATGTGGTAGGCCGAGCGCATGTTGTCCGCTGTACTCTCATGCTTCGTGCTGGCTGGCCTCGCGCCATTCCTGCACCAGCTCTTCAAGGGACTGACCGGCTGGGTAATGGCGCTTCTCCCTGCCGTGCTCTTCATTCTGTTTCTGCAATATGTCGCGCCAGTCGCAGCTGGCACGCCCCTCACTGAAACCCGTCCCTGGCTTGCTGCCCTCGATGCCGCGCTGACCTTCCGTCTCGACGGCCTGTCGCTTGTCTTCGCCCTGCTGATTACCGGCATTGGCGCGTTCATTATTATCTATGCCTGCGCCTATCTCGGTGAACATCCGCATCGCGGCCGATTCCTTGCCATCCTGTCGATGTTCATGGGCTCCATGCTCGGCCTCGTACTGGCCGACAATATCGTTGCCCTGTTCATCTTCTGGGAGCTGACCTCGCTCACCTCCTTTATGCTGATCGGCTTCGACTACGGACGCGGACCGTCTCGGCGGGCCGCCATCCAGGCCCTGGTCATCACCGGCGGCGGCGGTCTCGTGCTCATGGCCGGCCTGATCACCATGGCTGCCACCGGCGGCTCCTGGGATCTCTCCGGCATCATCGCTCAGGGCGATGCCCTGCGCGACAGCACTCTTTATACGGTGATCCTTGTCTTGGTGCTGGTCGGCACCTTCACCAAATCGGCGCAGGTTCCGTTCCATTTCTGGCTTCCCAATGCCATGGAGGCACCGACCCCAGTCAGCGCCTATCTCCACTCGGCCACCATGGTGAAGGCTGGCGTCTATCTTCTCATGCGCTTGTCTCCCGCTCTTGGCGGTACCGAAGCCTGGTATTACGCCCTCACCATCTTCGGCGGCGCGACGCTGCTCACGGGTGGCATCCTGAGCCTCGCCCATAACGATCTCAAGCGCATCCTCGCCTATACGACGCTGGCCTCGCTTGGCCTTCTGGTCATGCTAACCGGCATCGGCAGCGAAGCTGCCATCGTGGCGGCCGCCCTCTATCTCGTGGCCCATGCCCTGTTCAAGGGCGCGCTCTTCATGGTCGCGGGCGCGGTCGATCACGAAACCGGCACCCGGAATGTCACCCATCTTGGCGGTCTCCGTCATGCCATGCCGCTAACCTTCATCACCGCCCTCATCGCCGGGGCCTCAATGGCCGGCCTGCCGCCCCTCGTCGGTTTCCTCGCCAAGGAAGCCATCTATGGGACTGGCGCAACAACAGCCCTTCTCGCGGTAGCGCTTCTCGGCAACGCCATGCTTGCCGCCGCCACCCTTGCCGTTGTCTGGTCCCCCTTCACCGGCAAGCCCGGCACCTTCAGGCGCGCGCCCCATGAAGCACCCCTCGGCCTACTTGCCGGTCCTGTCGTTCTGTCCCTGGCCGGTCTCGCGGCTGGCCTGATTGCCGGACGCTTCGGCGTCATCCTCATCGCTCCGATCGCCTCGGCCATTCTGGCCCGTCCCGTCGAGCTAGACCTTGCCCTCTGGCACGGCCTGAACCTGCCGCTGCTCCTGAGCGCCGTCACGATCGTCCTCGGCATCGGTCTTTATGCGATGCTTCCCGGCCTTCGTATCCGCCTCGTCCATGGTCTCGACAACCTCGGCACCAGTAGTGACCGGATCTACGATCAGCTGCTGCATGCCCTCATCGCCCTGTGCCGCACACTCATGCGGCTGCTGCAGCCTGGCAGGCTCCGCTCCTATCTGACGGCAACCTTCGTCGTTTTTGCTGCGAGCCTGCTCATCCCGCTGGCTGTCCAGGGACTGCCCTTCACAGCGCCCGATCTCACGGCTGCCGAGATCATCGACAATGGCCCGGCGATTGCCGTCATGTTTATCGGTGTCATCGGCGCCGTGGCAGTAATCCTGGCCCGCACGCGCCTTGCCGCCATCGTGACCCTCGGCGTCCAGGGCGTCTGCGTTGCCCTGCTCTTTCTAATCTTTGGAGCGCCCGATCTCGCCTTTACCCAGTTCATGGTGGAGATCCTGTCGGTCGTCATCCTGACGCTGGTCATGACCCGCCTACGCCTCGATACCGGTGACCAGCGCCAGATCAGTGCGCGCCTTTTCCATGGCGTGATCGCCCTTGCCGTAAGCCTCGGCATCGGCGCCACCCTGATTTCCCTGACTCAGCAGCCTCTCGACCTGTCCCTGTCGGAATTCTTCGCGGCCAACAGCGTGCCCATCGCCCATGGCCACAACATCGTGAACGTCATCCTCGTCGACTTCCGCGGTCTCGACACCCTTGGCGAGATCACTGTGGTGTTGATGGCAGGCCTGTCCGCTCTGGCTCTCATCCGCATGCGCCAGACGAGGCAAAAGGGACGCGAGCACTCCGGGGCGGCTGACGTGGAGGAGGCACGATAGGTATGCAGACGATCATCCTCCGGACCTTCGTTCCTCTGTTGACGGCCCTTATGGTGCTGTTTTCGATCTTTATTCTGCTGCGCGGACACAACGCACCCGGTGGAGGCTTCATCGGCGGGCTGATCGCTGCATCTGCGTTGGCGCTTTATGGAATTGCCTGCGGCGTAGACCAGGCACGTCGCGCGCTCGTCGTTCATCCCATTGCCGTTGCAGGCACCGGCGCCTTTCTTGCCGGGCTGAGCGGCCTCCTTTCCTGGCCGGTCGCCATGCCTTATCTGACCGGCCTGTGGTGGGAAATTCCGATTGCGCCATCCACGACGGTCGAGCTTTCGACCCCCTTCATCTTCGACCTCGGCGTTTGGCTCGTGGTGGTCGGCGCCATCACCAGCATTGCCTTCGCGCTAGAGGAGAGGGACTTCGACTGACCATGAATTTCCTCCTCTCCATCGCCGTTGCCGCCCTGTTTGGCGTCTCGACCTATCTGCTCCTGTCGCGTTCCCTGATCCGGCTGCTGCTCGGCGTCGTGACTCTCGGCAATGCCACCAATCTGCTGATTTTCACCGCCGGCCGCATAATCAGTAGCAACCCGCCGCTCGTTCCGCCCGGGGAAAAGGTTCCTCTCGACACCATCGCCAATTCCCTGCCCCAGGCCCTGATCCTGACGGCGATCGTGATCTCCTTCGCGCTCTTTGCCTATGTCCTGGTGCTGTCCTACCGCGCGTATCAGGAACTCGGCACCGACAATGCCGACGAGATCCGTCTGTCGGAGTCGCCGGTCGAGCCCAGCATGCGGGAGGGGCGCCCATGAACCAGATCGCCCCGCCACTTTATCTCTGGCTCACCGTTCTCCCGGCTGTCCTACCGCTGATGGGCGGCGCACTCTGCGTTGCCCTTCGCCGCCATTGTGGCTTGCAGCGCTGGCTGGCTCTCATCATCCTTTTCGGTGAGCTCCTGCTCAATATTGCCCTGCTCAACCTGGTCGAGATCGATACGGTGGTCTCCCTGACCATGGGCAACTGGCTGCCGCCCTTCGGCATCAGCTTTACCGTCGACATGCTGAGTGCTGTTCTCGCCCTGACGGCCACCACGGTCGGCATCATTTGCTGCCTCTACGCCCTGCAGGATGTGGACGAGGGCAGTACCCGCTTCGGCTTCTATCCGATGCTTCTGGTGCTCATAGCCGGCATGAATGGCGCCTTCCTGACCGGCGACATCTTCAACCTCTATGTCTGGCTGGAGATCCTGCTGATCTCTTCCTTCGGGCTCATGATCCTTGGCGGGGCGCCGCTGCAGCTGGACGGTGCCGTCAAGTATGCCTTCCTCAACCTGATCGGTACGACCATCTTCCTGATCGCGACTGGCCTCCTCTATGGGGCCCTCGGCACGCTGAACTTCGCCGATCTTATCGCCAAGGCGCAGAGCTATCCCGAGCCGCGCCTGTTGGTGGTCATTGCCCTGCTCTATCTCACGGCCCTTGTCATGAAGGCGGCGGGCTTCCCGTTGTTTTTCTGGCTGCCGGCCTCCTATCACACCCCGCAATTCGTAGTCTCAGCCCTGTTTGCCGCCCTGCTCACCAAGGTCGGCGTCTACGGAATCTACCGCATCTTCTCGACCATCTTCGCCGGCAGCGATTTCGGCTTTCTCAACACCATCCTGGTTTGGATTGCCTGTCTGACAATGGTGCTCGGCGCCTGCGGTGCCTTGGCGCAGAACCGCCTGCGGCCCATGCTCGGCTATGTCGTCATCAGCGGCATCGGCTACATGCTGGCCGGCTATGCGCTTACCACCGATGCCGGTCGCTCGGCTGGCATCTTCTATATGCTGCAGTCAATGCTGGTGATGAGCGGGCTCTATCTCCTCGCGGGCCTCATCGGTGGACGGCATATGGTCGAAGGCGATGCCTCAACGGCCCTGTATGCCAGCCGCCCCATGCTTGCCACCTGCTTCCTGATCCTGGCGGCAGCAACCGCAGGCCTCCCCCCCTTCCCCGCATTCTGGTCGAAATTTGCCCTTGTCCGCGAGAGCCTTGGCCTCGACCTTCCGTGGCTGGCAGCCAGCCTGCTCCTGTCGGGCTTTCTCGTCACCATCGCTCTTGCCCGCAGCTTTGCCGGCCTGTTCTGGACCACTTCTGGCCCCGCACACGACCCGTCTGTCGCCCGCCCGACGCCCGCCGGATCAGCTGCTCTCATCCCTGCCTTCATCGTCGTTCTGATGATTGCGGGCTTGGGTCTGTTCCCTGACGGTTTTTATCGGTTGAGTGAGCAGGCCGCCTCTGGTCTGTCCGATTACCGCGCCTATATCGCCGCCGTGCTTGGAGGGGTGTCATGACCTCGACCTTTTCCCTCAACCTGATCCTGGCCCTGATCTGGGTTGCCATGACCGGCAGCGTCACCACGCTCAACTTCCTGTTCGGCTTCATGCTTGGTGCGGCCGCCCTCTGGCTGGTGCGCGACCGGTTGAAGTCCCGGCGCTATTTCGAGCGGCTGTCCTCATGGCTGGCCCTGATGTTCGTCTTTGTCACAGAGCTGATCAAGTCCACCTGGAGCGTGGTCAAGCTCGCCTGGACGCCCGGCCAGCCCTATTCGACCGGCTTCATCGCCATCCCCCTCCATGTGAAGACCGATGTCGAGATCACGCTGCTCGCCAACCTGATCACGCTTACCCCCGGCACTCTGTCGGTCGACGTGTCCAGCGACCGTTCGACCCTCTACATCCATGCGCTCGACGCTCCCGATATTGCCGCCCTGCGCAGCGACATCGCCAATGGCTTTGAAAGGCGCGTGCATGAGGCCGCCCAATGACTGAGCTCGGCGCAACCAGCCTGGCCTGGGCTGCAGACTTCGCCTACTGGGCGCTGATTGCCGCCTTCGCCCTGTCCTTTATTCGGCTGATCAGGGGGCCCAGTCTTCCGGATCGCATCGTGGCACTCGACCTCATGACGGTCCTAGCAGCAGCCTTCATTCTGGTGCTGGCTGTCGACGGCAGCCAGGATCGGTTCATCGACGTGGCCATCGCCCTCGGTCTGGTCTCCTTTCTGGCCACTGTCGGCTTTGCCAGTTATGTCATGCGGCGCGGCCTCAGCCGGAGAGACAAGGAGCACAATCCGGACCCTGCCGACAATTCCGAATCAACCAGCAACGGTCGGGAGGCTCCCGATGCATGATTTACTTGCTGCGTTCCTTTTGGCGGCCGGTGGTTTTCTCGGACTTAGTGCCGCCGTGGGGCTGATCCGCTTTCCCGACGTCTACGCCCGCATGCACGCGGCATCGAAGGCGGGCACGCTCGGAGTAAGCTGCCTGTTTGTCGCAGCAATTCTTCATTTTGCCACCTTCGAGGTTGCCATTCTCTGCGTCCTTGGCATCGGCTTCTTCATGTTGACGGCCCCCATCTCCGCACACCTTCTCGCTCGTGCCGCCTATCGCGCCGGTGCAAAGTCCTGGCCTGGAACGACCGTCGATCATCTTTCCGGCAGTTATGATGAATTTCGTGACCGCCTTGCCGGCTACTCATTTGAGTCCGAGAAAAGCTCGAAAGACTAGATAGAGCATAGCAACTCTGTCGCACCCACCGGTCTTCTGCTTGAAAGCTTCTACAAACGGTGCAATAAGCACCGTCGACACTGTAGACAGTTTCGCGACGCGAGTCGGGCCTCCCGGCTTCGTCGCAGCCATAAAAAAAGCCAAGAAAATCCGGTAAACACGGAATGACTGTTCCTGTTGGCTTCGCTGACAGGTCCAGTAATCTTGTTTAACGGCGGATTGCTTTCTGTGCCCAAGACCATTATCTCAATCCAAACGAGTTTTTGGGAAGAGGTAACGGCCTAACGGATAGTCTTGGCGATTTTGCTACATTGGCAAACAAGACGGTTTTTGACTAACGAACTGCGAACCGAGGAGATGGTTAGAGTTATGGATGTTTCCGCTAGCAACAGTCCGGCCGAGAATTCCGGCGAACTCGCCGAGCTGACCGCTGAGATCGTCGCTGCTTACGTGGCCAACAATGCTGTTCCCTCAGAGTCGCTGCCCGGTCTCATCAAGGACGTGTTCCGTGCTCTGACGGGTACGATGGAGGTTGAGGAGAAGGAAGTCCCTGAGCTTAAGCCGGCCGTTCCGGTTCGCCGCTCGGTGACCCCCGACTACATCGTCTGCTTGGAGGACGGCAAGAAGTTCAAGTCCCTGAAGCGCCACCTCCGTACACAGTACGATATGACGCCCGAGCAGTATCGTGAGAAGTGGGGCCTGCCGGCCGACTATCCGATGGTCGCCCCCAACTATGCCGCTGCTCGTTCGGCTCTGGCCAAGAAGATGGGTCTGGGCCAGAAGAAGCGCCGCCCCGGCCGCTCCGGCAAGTAATCGCTCCTCTCTACTCAAACCCGCCGACTTGCAGTCGGCGGGTTTTTTCTTGTCCGTTTCCCTGATGGCAGCTCCAGTGCTGCTGAACGATCGAACCACTACTCGCGGTGTCGTGCCGATCGGTGTCGCGAATTTGCTCGCGAATCGAAAAGGGGGCCATCGGCCCCCCTTTTTTATGGTCGCAGCCAGAACGGTGCAGCCATCTATTCTGCGGCAATCTTGTATCCCAGACGCTCGCTCAGGGAGCTGATAAGGCTGGCAGCCGCTTCCGCGATATTGGTGCCGGGCGGAAAGATGGCCGACGCCCCCGCAGCCCGCAGTTCGTCATAGTCCTGTGGGGGCACCACGCCACCGACCACGATCATGATGTCGGGGCGGCCAAGTGCAGCCAGCGCCTTGCGCAGCTCCGGGACCAGCGTAAGGTGCCCGCCGGCCAGCGACGAAATGCCGACAATATGCACGTCGTTCTCGACCGCTTGCTGAGCCACTTCATCCGGCGTGGCGAACAGCGGACCAATGTCCACGTCGAAACCAAGATCGGCAAAAGCCGAGGCGATCACCTTCTGACCGCGGTCGTGGCCGTCCTGTCCGACCTTTGCCACCAGAATGCGCGGCCGCCGGCCATCTGCTTCGGCAAAGGCATCAATGATTTTCCTTGCCTCGTCGATTGAGCCGCTCATGCTCTGCGCCTCCTTGCGGTAGACTCCCTGGATCGCCCGGATCTCGGCCACGTGACGGCCGAAAACCTTCTCGATCGCGCTCGAGATTTCGCCGACAGTGGCCTTGGCCCGGGCGGCATCGACTGCAGCCGCCAGGAGATTGCCGTCGGATGCGGCCGCCGCGGTCAGCCGCTCGAGGGCGGCCTGGGTCTCGGCCTCGTTACGCTCGGAGCGCAAGCGGGCAAGTTTCTCGATCTGCCGCGCCCGCACCGCCGAATTGTCAACCTTCAGGATTTCGACCGCAACATCATCGTCTGTCTTGTACTTGTTGACGCCGACCACCGTCTGGGCGCCGGTGTCGATGCGCGCCTGGGTGCGGGCAGCCGCTTCTTCGATACGCAGCTTCGGCACGCCAGCCTCGATCGCCTTGGCCATGCCACCGAGCGCCTCGACCTCCTCGATATGGGCCAGAGCCTTGGCAGCGAGCTCGTTGGTCAGCTTCTCGACGAAATAGCTGCCACCCCAGGGATCGATGAACTTGGTGGTACCGGCTTCCTGGATCAGGAACAGCTGCGTGTTACGGGCAATGCGCGCCGAGAAGTCGGTCGGCAGCGCCAGCGCCTCGTCCAGTGCATTGGTGTGCAGCGACTGGGTGCCGCCATGGGTTGCCGCCATGGCCTCGATGCAGGTACGGGTCACGTTGTTGAACACGTCCTGCGCCGTGAGCGACCAGCCCGATGTCTGACAGTGGGTGCGCAGGGCAAGGGAGCGCTCGTCCTTCGGGTCGAACTGCTTCATCAGCTTGGCCCAGATGACGCGGGCGGCGCGCATCTTGGCGACTTCCATGAAGAAGTTCATGCCGATCGCCCAGAAGAACGACAGGCGCGGCGCGAAGCTGTCGATGGACTGCCCGGCGGCGATACCGGCGCGCACATATTCAAGACCATCTGCCAGCGTATAGGCGAGCTCGAGATCTGCCGTCGCACCCGCTTCCTGCATGTGATAGCCGGAAATCGAGATTGAATTGAATTTCGGCATGTTCTGCGAGGTATACGCGAAGATGTCCGAAATGATCCGCATCGACGGCTTCGGCGGATAGATATAGGTGTTCCGGACCATGAACTCCTTGAGGATGTCGTTCTGGATGGTCCCGGAAAGCTTGTGCGTTGGCACGCCCTGCTCTTCCGCCGCCACGATATAGAGCGCGAGGATAGGCAGCACCGCACCATTCATGGTCATCGACACGCTCATCTCATCCAGCGGAATGCCGTCGAACAGCGTGCGCATGTCGAGAATGGAGTCGATTGCAACGCCGGCCATGCCAACGTCGCCGGCCACGCGCGGGTGATCTGAGTCATAGCCGCGATGGGTGGCAAGGTCGAAGGCGATGGAAAGGCCCTTCTGGCCTGCCGCCAGGTTGCGACGATAGAAGGCGTTGGAATCCTCGGCGGTCGAGAAGCCGGCATACTGGCGCACCGTCCATGGGCGCGTCGCATACATGGTCGGATAGGGCCCGCGCAGATACGGCGGAATGCCCGGCAGTCCGGCGATGAACTCAAAACCGGCCGTATCCTCCGAGCCGTAGGCAGACTTGAGCTCTATGCCTTCCGGTGTGGTGCCGACGGTCCGGGCAGCGCCTGCGGCTTCCGCCGCCGTGCCTCCGGTGAGAGCGATCTTGGAAAAATCAGGGATCATGCTCGTCATCTCTCCGGCCTCCCTTAAGCCGTCTTCGTCAGGATATCGTGTGCGGCGCGGAGGCTTGCAAGCACGTCCGCCCCTTCGAACAGGAAGCCATCGACCCCCGCTTCCCTGAGCCCCGCCTCGGCCTCACCTGGCCGCCCGGCCAGATACACAGCTCGGGCGCCGGCCTTCTTGAGCGCCGCAGCTGCCGGAGCTGCCAGCTCGCCATAAAGGTCGTCCGTGGAGCAGATGATGGCGATCTTCGCGCCCGATGCGACAAAGCCAGCGGCAAGGGCGTCGGCTGCCGCATATCCCGTATCGCCCACGGCCTCGATGCCACCCGCTTCGAACAGGTTCTTCGCCCAGGTCGCCCGGGTGTTGTAGTCGGTAAGCTTGCCGAGATTGGCCAGGAAGATGCGCGGGCGGGCGCCGGTTGCCGCGAGGATCTCGTCGCTGCGGTCGCGCAGGGCCTCGAAATCCTGGGCCAGCGGACGCGGCGCAAGGGCTTCCACTGTAGTCTCTCCGGCAAAGATCGGCGCAAGCTCGTGGACGGCATTGCCGCCCTCATCCTCGGCAGTCTGAGCCGTGGCCTCGTCGAGCTTCGGGAAGGCCGAAACGCCGGTGACCAGCCGCTTCCGGCGGCCATAATCCTTCGCTCGCTTGTCAGCAGCCGCGCCGATTTGCGCCTGCAGGGAACCGGACGCCAGCATCTTCTCGATGCCACCCTGCTCCTCGATCTGCTGGAAGATCGCCCAGGCCTTGGTGGCAAGGTCGTCCGTCAGGCGCTCGACAGCCCAGGCGCCACCAGCCGGATCTACCACCCGGCCGATACCACTCTCCTCCTGTAGCATGAGCTGGACATTGCGCGCGATGCGCCGGGCGAAATCGTCGGGCGTGCCAAGCGCCGCGTTATAGGGTGTCACCGCAATGACCTGCGCGCCGCCGACGGCAGCGGCAAAGGTGGCTGCCGTCACGCGCAGCATATTCACCCACGGATCACG
>Ga0182737_1000574_pt1 | contig 49710 bp, 42 predicted proteins | sample eDN5th30CBELigOP_FD_128878 | JGI IMG/M metagenome (GOLD analysis project Ga0182737, IMG submission 128878) | Enriched Organic Plus compost microbial communities from Emeryville, California, USA - eDNA 5th pass 30_C BE-Lig OP (version 2) (version 2) ...
AACCGATCCTACCCGTACCTCACAGTGTTGTCATGCTTGCGGCCATACAGAAAAAGCCAATCGTCCATCGCAAGCTGAATTTGTGTGTCAAAAATGCGGTCACACAGACAACGCGGATGTGAATGCATCTAAAAATATAAAAGAATTAGCGTTAGTTGTCTAACTAGATTCTTTTTTTGCAGGAGACTTGCTAGGTTAGTCGTTTGTACTGCTAACTGTCGGTGCGACAGGGATCGCCTACTCCATTAAGGTTCGATAGAATCTTGTACGTAGGAATCCCCCTCTTCAACGAAACGTAGTGGAGTAGGTGGGGGTAGTTCAAAGAGGGTTAATGGAGGAAAACAGAATGAATAACATTAGAAACCAAGTCGTGTTTTGGTCGTCTTTTGTATATGATAATTGGAAATTTTATTTAGCCGCAACATTTAATGGATTGTGTTATGTAGGTTCTCCTAATAAATCTTTTGAAGAGGTAAAAGAGTGGGCAAAGAGACGATTTTCTAACTTGGAATTGATAGAGGATGATGGAGCGCTACAACCATATATAGAAGAATTAGTAGAATATTTCGAAGGGAAGCGAGCATCATTTACGTTTCCAATGGATATTCAGGGAACATCTTTTCAACAAGAGATATGGAATGCTTTAAACGAGATACCATACGGAGAAACATTTACTTATTCACAAATAGCAGAAATGATTCGAAAGCCGTCTGCTGTACGTGCAGTTGGGACTGCTATTGGAGCTAATCCCATTCTTATCTCTGTTCCATGCCATCGAGTAATAGGCAAAAATGGAAAACTGACAGGTTATCGGGGTGGTTTGGAGATGAAGAAGTATTTATTAAATCTCGAGAAGGAAAGGGAAGGTATCACAAATATCTAGCTTAAATATTTGAGACTTTTTCAGTTGTTAATGATAGATAAAAGTACCTGAAAAAATTTGGGCCAAACATGGGGGGATTCCATGGAGTTTAAGACAGTGGATCATTGGGATGAAGAAATATGGAAGAAGTGGAGGAGCATCTATCATGAAGCTTTTGGTGAAAAAGGGGCAAAGTCTGAGAAGATTATCCGAAATATGTTTCGAAAACAAACATGCTTCTTCCATATAGTTCAAGATGAATCCGAGGTATATGCGATAGCGTTATCGGGAAAGTTGCGGGGAACCAAGATCCTTCTCATAGATTATCTCGCGGTTCGAGAGAAACATCGAAACCGAGGTGTAGGCAGGATGATAATTAATTATATAATGAGTTGGTCAATAAATCGTGAATTTGATAGTATTGTGATCGAAGTCGAAGCAGAACAGACGTCTGAAAATCTTGCACGTATCCGATTTTGGGAAAAGTGTAACTTTATGTTACTTCCGTATATTCATCACTATAGAGTAGTTCCGGAGCCATATCAAGCAATGGTTTTAAAACTAGTTCCTGAAGCGGAATTGCCCGAGAAAGGGGAAGAGGTTTTTCGCTTAATTGAACGATTTCATAAGAAGTCTTTTCAAGGAGCTTAAGTTTTTACATGATTTATAATCATTATTATGTTGTTCTTTTACCTTTCTTAACAGATTCATAACTCTGTAGTGTTATTTAAAAAGATTAATCATTTAAAACAAATTCCCGTAAAAAATACCGTATTAAGATTATAAGACATCTTAGAACAATTAAAGATGGAATTAGTTATAATTTTACATATATTGAATTTGCTGAAGGATACTATTTTCAAGCCTATGGTGCAGATTGTGTATACTTGTTTTTTTAATAAAGAATTAAGAAAAGCAGTAATTTGTTTTGAGTATACATGAGGTACAAGGAGCAGGAAATGGCTGTCGGTAAGTATTTGCTAGTTAAGTTTTGTATCAGATTATGAAAAATTCCCAAATGAATTCAGATAACTTAAACAAGGGCAAAAAATATCTTTTAATTTGGTTGAAAATGCAAATTTTAGTGACCTAAAGTAGGTCGCAGAAAATGTAATCATTGCTTCTGACTAAAAAACTTTTTTAATTAACCGAGGCTAGAGTTAAAGAAGGAAAAGGCTGCTACGGCAGCCTTTTCCTTCTTTAACAAACTGGAACAGATTAACATAATAAGAGTTATACTTTAAAGAAAACCTAACGATACTACTTAATTGTCTTTCAATTATCGGCATAAAGTAATTAAGAATAGTTCCTCCAAAACATACTGTTAGTACAGTCCCTACGCCAATTGGTCTATTAAAGATAGTGACCAATATAAGGAATAGAAGATAAATGAGTGTTCTTGAAAATAGGATGATTGTTTTAGTCGTTGTTCGTATGATTAACATTAACTGGTCCATAGGAATGGGGCGAAATTTATGTGTAAATAGATTGCAGTTCCGAAACCTATCAAGACTGATCCTCCCCCGAAACAAACCAATTTACTGAAGCATATCTCCAGAGTGATGAAAAGCCCTAAGAAAAATAACCATAAATCAATTCCTACACCCATTAAAACAGCTGGTACCAAACCAAGGCCTGATACGATATGAGAGATTACTAAATACAATACATAACTTATTTAAAGTAGCATCATAATTCATAAATGAAAAGGATATTGAGATTCCATGTTTCTAACAAGTCATATTTGCACTAGATTCATACATTAACGAAACTTTAACAATTTCTCAATTTTGTGTAAATTTTTAAATGATAATATGAAAGTGTTGTTTGTAATACTATATTTTCACATAACAATTAAGGGTTAAGCGAATGAAGAAAGGAGAAAAAGCAATTAAGCAGACCATACAAGACCAAATTCCACTAGCGGGAAATGAACTGTACTTTAACACAGCGGGTACGAGTCCTTTACTTAGATGTGTAGTTGAATCTATTTCTTCAGACATACAAAAAGAATTATTTACCGGACGAGCTAATAAAGGACAACGTTCATTATTTCAAAAAAATTTATCCATATTAAGAAGTAAAGTGGCTTCCATTATAGGGGCAAATACTAATGAAATTGGTGTTACTAGCAATACTACAGAAGCTATTAACACAATAGTATGGGGAATGAATTTAACAGAAGATGATGAAATCCTAACTACAAATGCTGAACACTTAGGGGCATTAGCAAGTCTATCTACAGTTCACAAGCTAAGAAATGTGAACATTAAATTTTACGAATATTCTAAGGAAACAAATATGATTTTTGATGTGAATTCTTTTTTCGAAAAGGTTACACAAAGAACAAAGTTGATTGTGTTATCCCATGTTTGTTGGGAATCAGGATATATTAATCCAGTTAAAGAGATTTGTAATTATGCCAAAAAATTAAGAATTCCTGTTTTGATTGATGGTGCGCAAGCATTAGGAACTATGTATATCAATATGAAGGAAATTAATGCGGATTTTTATGTATTTCCAGCACACAAATGGTTATTAGGACCCGAGGGAATAGGTTTTATGTACATATCTAGCCAATCTATTTCAAGATTAAATCAAATTTTTGCCGGAAATTCTTCCTTCCTATCTCATGATGGAAAAGTTGATTTTATACCAGAAGTTGGATCAAAAAGGTTTGAGATAGGAACTAGATTTCGCCCTATTATTAGTGGGATGAACACAGGTTTAGATTTTCTAATAAACGATATCGGCCTATCGAATATATGCGATATGATTAAAGGAAATATGGAGATATTCCAAAGCTATATTAATAAAAAAACAAGCTTAAGTGTAATTACAAACAACGTAAATAGTATAAGTAGTATACGATTACCTCAAGAGATAAATGCAAAAGCTTTTAGGAAAGAGTTAGAAAAATTAAATGTATATACCAAGGATATACAAAGGTTTAATAGTATACGTGTTTCCATAGGTTTTTTTAATGACGAAGAACAAATTAGTGAATTAATTAATAAGATAAATAGACTAATTAATTAGGAGGGTTTTTAAATGAACAAAAAGAAAGTAGCTGTATTATTTACGGGTGGACGCGATTCTTCGTTAGTAGCTAGTTTAGAAGCATTACAAGGAAATGAAGTACATTTGTTAACTTGTAATAGTGGTATAGGTATAGGCAGTGAATTATCACAAATTCGTGTTGATCAATTAAAGGCGCGTTTTCCAGAACAAATCGCATGCAGAGAGATTTTACCAACTTATGGGCTGTTTAGAAGTGTAGCTATTGAAAACTTAGAAGCTGATTTTAGACGTTGGGGAATTAATCTAGTTCTATTGGGGGATAAATTAGCTATACATGCAGCTGCTACAGTTTATTGTTTGCAAAATGGTATTTCGCGAATGGTAGATGGTTGTGTTGGATACCAGGAAGATTTAGCCGAACAAAAAGAAGTGGCTATTGAACTTTTAAAAGATTTTGAAAGACAATATGGAATTGAATATGAGTCTCCAATCTATAACTATGGTAGTAAAGATGATGTAAAGTATGCTTTATTAACTTTAGGATTATCTTCAAAGTCGCTAGAAGGGGTTTCAATTTTTGGTGATGCATTTAGTGAACCAAGCGAGCAACAAGTTCAAGAATACATAATAGATAAATTACCTATTTGTCATAGGCACGTAGATTTAATGACTAATACTGCAAAAATCATAGAAAAAACTCGTTATACAACTACAAGTCTCACTGTTTAAGGAGGAAATTTAATTTAATGATTAAAAAAATAGGGGCGGCTATTGTTAAAAATAATAGACTTTTAGTCGTTAGTAAAAAGAAATATCCCAATCAATTTATGTTACCTGGTGGGAAACCAGAAAAAGGTGAGTCAGAGCTAGAAACTTTATCACGAGAGTTACAAGAAGAATTAAAATTGAACATTGAATCAGCTGAGTTATTAGGAATACATGAAACAATTTCTATGTTTGAAACTGAACCTTTGATAATTACCGTTTATTTAACAAAGGTGTCAGGAGTACCTAATCCAGATTCAGAGATTTATTCTTATAAATGGATAGATATAGATTCTAAAGAGACTGAATTACTTGGTTCGGGTATTACAGAATTTACTTTACCTTTATTACGTATTACGCTTTGCAAATGAATAAAATTAATAACTTAGGAGCTACAGCAGCGTTATTATCAGGAATTATTTATGGGGTAAATTCTATTATTGTAAAAATAGCTCATAATGAAGGTGTTACTACCTTTGATTTATTACTTTATCAATTTTTCTTTGCTTTTTTATGGTTTGGCGGAAGATACTTAGTTATTCAGAAAAAACTTGATAATTCTCGTGTACATCGTAAGTTAATTATTAAAAATCCTTATAATTGGATAGCAGCAGTTACAACAGTATTAACTGGTCTACTTTATTATTCTTCAATTCAGTTAACAGATCCAAGTATAGCCTCATTGGGACTATTCCAGTATCCTTGGATGTTATTCTTAATGGGGATTATTATCAATAAGGAGACAATTATTTTTAAAAATGTCTTTTCAGTTATTTTAATTTGGACTGGAACTATATTGTTAATTGGTAGTACAATTCAAAGTATGACAATAGCAGGATTAATATATGGAGTAGCTGCAGGAGCATCTTTTGCTATGTATTTATTTAGCCTTCAAAAAATAACTGAGCATCCTGTAACTAAAGTTTTTATTATTACTTTAGCTGCAATATTAGTAGCTGTATTCGTTATGTTCAAAATGAATCAATTAACTATCTTTACTAAAGATGCTTTTAGTTATGGCTTGATAACTGCTATTCTCGGGCAAATATTAACGTTTGAATTAACAGCATATGCTGCAAAAAGAGTATCATCTGTTGTTATGGGAACACTAACTACTACAGAACTCCCAGTAGCTATGATTCTTACATGGGTTATTTGGGGACCCATTCCAACCATAATTAAAATAGTAGGATTGTTATTGATGTTGTTTTCTATACTATGGCTTCAATATGAACAATCTAAAGGAGAAGCAACAAGAAATTATCGAAACCAAGAGTCGTAAACTCTCTTTAGCCTTATGGAAGGGTGAATTTTTTGAGAAAGTTACTATTATTTGATCTTGATAACACGTTATTACCATTCAATTCGTATTGGGAAAAAGCTAACGTTGAAGCCTTTAATTCATCTACTTTAACAAAAAAATTAAACTATGAATCTTTTATAAATTTGTATCGAAAATATGATAAAGAATTATGGGAGCTTCATACTAAGCAACTAATCTCGCTAGATCAACTGCGTCAACAAAGGTTTATCAAAACTATGAACGATTTTGGAATTAAAGTTAGTGTAGATGCATCGCAAAGATATTTTGATGAATTTTTTAATGTGTTAATAAATAGCATTGTTCCTGATTCAAAAGTTAATAGTATGCTTCTTTTTTTAAAAGAACACTACGAGTTAGGTATATTGACTAACGGTAAGATTACCGAACAAAACCAAAAGATTAAAAAAATGGGGCTTAATGATGTTATAAGGTCTGAACATATTTTTATATCGGAGGAAATTGGATATGAAAAGCCGGATCCTCAGTCGTTTTATTATACTTTAAACAAATTAAACATAAGTAGCTCTGATTCGATATATGTGGGTGATTCATGGGTTAATGATATTATAGGTTCTACTAATGCTGGATTAAGTGCTGTTTGGGTAAACGAGGATCATGTATTTCCGGAAAATTTCTCTAATAGTTCAAAGGTAATTAAAGTAGCATCCATTTTAGATTTAAAAGAGTCTCTTAAGGTTATCGATAATGTATTAGATATTTAATTAAGTGATATTTGGAAATTTCATCTGAGAATGGAAAGACCCCAATCGTTGGATGTTTCTTAACGATTGGGGTCTTTTGGTTATAAGGGGGGCTAATTTTTTGAAGAAGATTTTTTATTCAATGCTAATACTAAAATCATTCCAATAATACAAGCTGTACCAATCCATTGGAAAAATCCAAAAGGTTCTTTTAACCAAATGACCGTTGTTACAACAGCGGCTAGTGGCTCTAAACTACCTAGAAGGCTTGTTTCTTTAGGTGAAAGACTTTGTAAACTTTCAATATAAAACCAAAAAGCAATCATTGTACCAAATAGGATAACAAATACTAAATATAAATAGCTTTCTAGTGTTAAGCCTGTACAGTCCATTTGCCAAGGCGGATGGATAAAGCTTAAGGCAAAACCACCGATAATCATCGCCCAGCCGACAACGACAAGGGAATCATATTGCGCAAGGAGAGGAATGGCATATAAAGTATAAAAGGCTAATGCTAGTCCGGATAAAACACCCCAAATGATTGCCAGTGTCGGCACAGACAGCCCGGAGATTGAGCCGTTTGTTAATAAGAAAAAGCAGCCAACTAAAGCAAGCGAAACTGTTAATAAGTCTTGTCGTGTTAGAACGGTTTGTTTACGTAAAATTAAATAAACAATAATCATAACAGGTGCTAAATATTGTAATAACGTTGCAACAGCCGCATTACCATAACTGATAGAGGCCATATACGTGTATTGAACCGCAAGCATGCCGAGTAACCCAAAGATAATCAGTTGAATAGCTGTCCTTCGATTTTTCCAGACCCCAAGTATTTGAGAACGTTCCTTTAGAAAAAATTGAACGGTTAACAGTAGAAAACCAGCTATAAGCAATCGTGTCGTTACGAGCCAATCTACATCGATGGCGTATTGTTGAAAGAGTTTTTGGGCCACTGTGCCGCCAACACCCCAAAGTATCGCTCCTGTTATAACGAAAAATAGTCCTGTTCTTCTATTAGTAGGTTTATTCATGATTGATTCTCCATGTTAAGTATAATAATAGTGTTATAATAAGTGGAAAATTGGTTTAATAATAGTTAAATCGAATAAAAAAATATAAATATATTGAGGTGATAAGTTTGCAAATGAAAAATTTTAAGGTTGATCAAAGCTTAAAAGAGCTAACCGAACATCGTACAGTCGCATTACCGATTGCATGCTACGAAACAACGATTGCCCAAAATATACACGGCTATATACCACTTCATTGGCATGAGGAAATTCAATTTGTTTTGATTGTAAAAGGGGAAGCAATCTTTCAAATAAATGAAGAAAAACTAGTCGTTCGAGAAGGCGACGGGATAGTTATAAATAGCGGCTTCTTACACATGGCGAAAGAAAAGAATCAATCAGGCTGTGTCTATATTTGTTTAAATGTTTCTCCTCATTTCGTTTTACCTCAAGAACTGTATACAACCTATGTATATCCTTATATTCAAGCGACTAATTTACCCTACTTATATGTAGATGCAAATGAGGAGTGGGGGAAAAATATTTTAGAGGCTATTGTAAAAATCAATCAATGGATTCGGCAAAAATCACCATACTATGAAATCGACATCACGATACAGCTAACGTTAATTTGGCAAAACTTAATTATTAATGGCTTTCAATTAGAATACAATCAGACGGAAATGTTAAAGAATAATCGAATGAAGCAAATGTTAAATTGGATCCATCTACATTATGCGGAAAAAATTAAGTTAGACGATATTGCGAGAGCTGGTCAATTGAGTCGCTCTGAATGCTGCCGATATTTCAAACGAGTTTTAAAGACAACACCATTAAATTACGTAATCGATTATAGAATTCAAAAAAGCTTAATTTTACTGCAACAAGCAGAATCCAATGTTACTGAAGTCGCCTATCAAGTAGGGTTTAATAGTACAAGTTATTTCATTGATAAATTCCGAAAGTCTATGAATATGACACCATTAGCCTATAAGAAAAGAAGAAAATAGATACGAGATGATGTGTTATCCAGAGTAGTATACGCCAAAGTATTCTTGATCTATTGGCGTTTTTTTTATGAAAAAACCTCTTAACGCTGTAAATCCGTATTTGTCTGGATTCACTTCATTAAATTATTTCAATCTTAACCATTTTGTTTTATATCCCGGAATAATGTTTTTGGGATATAAAATATTTTTTTGAAAATAAATCCAATAATTGAGGTTGACACATAGGTGAAAGAAAAGTATATTTTAAATCGTAAAGATTACGATTTATTGAAAGGGGATGAGGTTAATTCATCTGAATGGGTGCTTCTACATAAAAACAGGGGGTATTAAGGAACATGAAAGAGAAATATAAATTTTTACTTTCTTTAAAATTACTCGAATATGAAATAAAAGAATTAATGGTCTATTCAGAAGAGTGTCGCGTATGTTTTGAACTGCTAAAAAATAAATTAGACGATCTTTGTCAATTTGTAATTTGTGAAGAGAATTTGAATCAGTGGAAATTATGGGGGTGCCACAGTGAAGTAAAGAAACACTCTGAAAGGTTAAGAGAGGCTTCGGTAAAGGCACTGTGCGCTATGGAGAAATACCAATCTATTTGTACGTGTAACAATGAATTAAATTTAAGTGATTATATCAATGTGTTGTCAAAATCTGTTAAGCAAGAACTTGATCATTTTTGCATTGATGATACGTCTAAAGTACTTTTTATTGGATCAGGTGCATTTCCAACTTCAGCACTTACAATTGCTCAAGAAGCGGGAGCTAAAGTGGTAGGATTGGATATAGATAATGAAGCTGTAGAACTAGCAAAGAAAGTAACAAAATTTTCTGGTTTAGAATCAAAAGTTAAGTTTTCTAGTGAAAGTTTATATAAATTAGATTTTGTTAAAGAAGCTACACATATCATTATTGCTTCACTGGTAAGGAACAAGCTTGAAGTCCTAGATAGTTTAAGAACAAATATAAACATGAACGCTAAAATTATTTTAAGGTATGGGAATGGTTTAAAGTCTGCTTTTAATTATCCCTTAGAGAAAGACTTATCTCCGGATTGGATTGAAACCAAAATTAGTCAAAGTAAAAATATTTACGATACCATAATGTTAGAAAAATCCAGGCCGCTTGTTTAATTGATTTTAATTATATTTCTTGTAGATTCTGCCTTTAACTTAACAAAGGAATGTGATGATATATGAGTAGTCTTACTACATTTAACGTTGGTGAAACATTATCCCCGCCTTTCGGTAATACACTAATCATCGGTGCAGGACCGGCTGCCATACATATTGCTGTTAGTGTTTCTCGCGGGTGGAGTGACAATATAGGTTTATTGAACAGAAAAGGTGCCCATACAGTTAGGCTTGCAAAAGAGTTGACACAAAACCACTATGTTCTTCATTCAAATGTGCAAGGTGAAAAATATAACAACCTTTCGGGGACAGTTGCATTAGATTGCTTTTATGCAGGCTATGATGACATTGATGATATTTGGCAAACACTTATTATATGTACCCCAAGTGACAGTTACACGGATGTAATCAATGCTTTAAATATAGATTCATTGAAAAAGGTAAAGACCATTATTTTAATTTCACCAAGTATTGGTTCTAACCTTCTTGTTACTAGTCAGCTGAAGAATTCAAAAGGTAGAATTGATGTCATTAGTTTGTCTACCTATTTTGCTGCTACAAAATTTGATTCGACAAATGTAAGTATCCGAACGGCTTTTACAAAGGCTTTAAAGAAGCGCATCTATATTGCTGCTAGTCAAAATAACAGTACGGCTATTTTAAATGTTCAGCGTTTTATTGAAAACCTGGGCATACACTGTACAGTGGTTAATCATGCTATTGAAGCGGAAAGTAAGAACATTACAACTTATGTACATCCGCCTTTCTTCATCAATGAATTTTCATTAAGTGAAATATTCAGCTTGAAGGACTCAAAAAAGTGGATGTATAAAATTTATCCAGAAGGACCTATTACTCAACATTTGATAAAGGCAATGGTTTTACTCTGGAAGGAAGTTTCTATGCTTATTGAATGCCTTGGGGCCAAACCTATTAACTTATTAAAGTTTTTAAATGATGACAATTATCCTGTTCATGAACTCACTCTTTCTCGGGAAGATATTGAGAACTTTCCCCAACTAGAAGAATTGAAACAAGAGTATCTTCTATACATAAGATACGCATCTATTCTTATTGATCCTTTTTCAAAACCCGATGAGAATGGAAAGTACTTCGATTTTTCATCTGTTCCGTACAAAAAAGTTTATAAAGATTCATATGGAAAGTGGATTATCCCTAGGATTCCTTTTGAAGATTATAAAAAATTGAAACTTATTTATGGTTTAGCTGAAAAAGTGAATGTTACGATGCCGCAAACGTTGGAGTTAATCAAATACTTTGAAAAAAGATTACATGAATTCATACAAGAACATGGAGAAGACTCCTTTTATCCAGAAGTTTTCAAGGATACAACAGAGAATGACGTAGAGGCCATATATAGCGAATTGGAGAGAAAATAATGAAAAATGGGGTTATCCTTGCAATTTTATCTTCCCTTGTTTTTAGTATTATGAATGCCCTGGTAAAGGCAGTTAGCTTATCGATTCCTTCCACTGAGGTTGTGTTTTTTAGGAGTATTATTGGGACGATCATCATCTATTTTATGATGAGACATAGTAAAGTGGCATTTTCTAAAAAGGGAGTTCCCATGCTTGCCGTTCGCGGTGTTCTTGGTGCCTTGTATTTGTTGGCCTATTTTTATACGATTTCTAAAATACCGCTTGCAGATGCAAGTATATTGGCTCATTTATCACCCTTTTTTGCTATTCTTATCGCTGCAATATTCTTAAAGGAGAAAGTGTCCCAAAGAGTACGTCTTTTGCTTCCTCTTGTGATAGCAGGTGCCATTCTACTCGTGAAGCCATTTAATTATTCTACGTATTCGATCTATGCGTTCGTAGGTATTCTTAGTGCTCTATTTGCAGCAGGTGCAGCAACTTCCATACGCTACTTAAGTAAAAAACATCATTCCTATGAAATTGTCTTTTATTTCCTAATGACAGCTACTCTGGTGTCTATTCCGCTTATGTGGAATAACTTTGTAGTACCCACACCACTCGAACTTATCTATTTGGTATGTATAGGAGTTGTTTCTTTATTAGGTCAAATATTTTTAACAAAAGCCTTTACGCATGACAGTGTGATTGTTGTAGAAATAACGAGGTATAGTGGAATTGTTTTTAATGCCATGTGGGGATTTTTATTTTGGACAGAAGTTCCTGATAGGTTAACCATATTAGGAGGGATTTTCATTATTACCGCATGTATCCTGCTTTCGGCAAAACAGAATAAAATGCCTACAGCGGAAGTGAAGAGTGTAAAGGAATAATACAGGGTTAGTTCATATACAGGAGAAAAATAGACTCATATTTTGATTAATTAGTAATATCCATTCATTAAATCGTAATAATTACGTTTTAAAAATATCTATATAAAGGTGGGAGAAAGAATGAAAACGAATATGTTCAGTGTAAAAAAGCTGCTTATTTTAGCGTTAGGATTAATGATTCTCATAGCAGCTGGATGCTCAGCTGAAAAGAGTCATTCAGATGCTAAAGGAGAAAAAACAGAAGATGATAAGAAGGTAACAATGATTTTTAGCTTTAAGTCTCCTAACTTAGATCCTCATACTGGATTTACTCCTATTCGTGCGGGCGTTACAGAAACGCTGCTAAAGCTGGATGAACATTCAAATATTGAAGGCTGGCTTGCAGAAAAGTGGGAGACAACGGACAATGTGACGTGGGAGTTTACCATCCGAGATGATGTAACATTCCAAGATGGAGCAAAACTTGATGCTACTAAGGTCAAAGCTTCAATTGAACGAAGTATCGCCGTAAATGAATCCCTTGGAGGTTCTTTAAAAATTCAATCAATGAAGGCAGATGGTCAAAAGCTTATCATTACAACTATAGAGCCATATCCTGCTTTACCATCAGAACTAGTAAACCCATATACTTCGATTGTCAATATTGCAGCTGAAAAAGAAATGGGTGAAGAGGCATTTAGAAATGCGCCGGTTGGGACAGGGCCTTTTCAAGTGAAGAAATTCACTCCAAATCAGGAAGTTCAAGTGATTAAAAATGACAACTACTGGGCAGACAAGCCAAAAATAAATGAGGCAACCATTAAATTTAATGAAGACGCAAATGTCCGGGCACTTGCTTTGCAGTCTAAAGAGGCAGATGTAGTTTATAACCTTCCTGCTGAAGGTATAGAAGCTATTGAGAAAGATACAGCACTTAAGATTGAATCTGTACCTGGTCTTAGATCGCATTTTGTCTTATTTAATCAAAAAAGTCCAAACGTATCAGATATAAAAGTCAGGGAGGCCCTTAATTTATTACTTGATCGAAAGAGTATTGCGGATGATATCATGCTCGGTCATGCGGTTCCTGCAAATGGTCCATTTAACAGTAATCTTCCGTTTGGCATCGATGATGAAGTAAAAAAATTGGATATTAAAAAAGCGAAGGAGCTTCTTCGCGAGGCAGGATATAAAGAAAATGATGCTGGCAAGATGCAAAAGAACGGCAAAACACTTAAGTTTGAGCTTATCACATATAAAGCACGTCCAGAATTGCCATTAATTGCTCAGTTGTTTCAGTCAGATGCAGCAAAAGCAGGGGTAGAAATAGAGATTAAAATGGTCGAAAATGCTGATACTCATCTTTCAGAAAATAGCGATTGGGATCTTGCTACCTACAGTAATAATACATCACCACGAGGAGATGGAAGCTACTTCCTGAATACTGCATTCACAGAAACAGGAGCACTTAATGTTGGAAAAATAAATATCCCAGAATTAAATAAATTGATTAACCAATTAAATACAACAAGTGATTTAGATGAAAGAATACAATTGACGAAAGAAGCAGCCAATATTATCAACAAGGAAATAGTACATAGCTATGCTGTTTATCCAAATATTCTAGTAGGTGTGAATAATCGAATTAAAGGCTGGGCTCCTACAGCTGAGGAGTACTATATTATAACCCATACATTGGATGTGAAATAAGATGTTAGGACTGGTTAGAAAGCGCCTTGTTCAATTAGTGATTGTTTTATTTCTATTATCCATATTTACCTTTAGCTTAATGAAGCTAGCCCCAGGTGATCCTGTTATGGCGATTTTAAATGCAGATGAAATGATGGTAACTGAAGCTGATCAAGTTAAGCTCCGAAGTGAGCTTGGCTTTAATCAGCCTCTATATATTCAGTATGGTCAGTGGATGCTCGGTTTAATTAAGCTTGATCTCGGCACATCCTACATGAGTGGAAAGCCTGTCTGGAACGAGATGATGGAACGTTTGCCAATCACCGTACAACTTACAGTTGGTGCACTGCTTGTGATGGTGTCTATTTCTGTGCCGCTAGGTATCCTCTCAGCTCGTTATCCAGGAAAATGGCCAGATCAAATCAGCAGAATTTGTGCTTTAATTGGGGCATCAGTTCCAAGCTTTTGGTTTGGATTGATGCTCATATACTTTTTTGCTTTTAAGCTTCAAATCCTTCCATCAACTGGAATGGGGACCTTCTCTCAAACGATATTGCCTTCCTTTGCCTTAGGATTTTCATTGGCGGCTGTGTATGCAAGACTTCTTAGAGCAGGACTTCTTGGAAGCTTTTCTGAGGATTACATTCAAGCGGCACGAGCTAGAGGAGTGAAAGAATGGCGGATTCTTTGGTTCCACGCTTTTAGAGCAGCCTTGCTGCCTGTTATTACTGTTTTTGGATTAAGTATGGGGAGCTTACTTGGTGGAGCTGTCGTAATAGAAATTTTATTCTCTTGGCCAGGGCTTGGAAGTATGGCAGTAGATGCGATTTTTAGCCGTGATTATCCAGTCATACAAGGATATGTCCTCTTAACAGGCGTATTCGTAGTAGTAATGAATTTATTCGTGGATCTATCCTACTATTTACTAGATCCACGCATTAAGCAAGGAAAGGAGGGAACTGCTTGAAGGTCTCTCATATTTTGCAAAAGAAACCTTATTTTCCGAGCTTGGTACGGATAAACTCGAAGCCAATAACAATGTTTGGTCTCTTTTCTCTTTCAATTTTCATTCTTATTACAATCATAGGACCGTTTCTTGTACCGAATGATCCCTTTACGGCAAATATGGCGGAGCGCCTTGCCCCCCCAAGCTTAACATATCCTTTTGGGACAGATCATATGGGAAGATGCATTTTTTCCAGGCTAATTATTGGTTCGCAAACAACACTTGGCATTACGGCGCTGGTGATTGCAACTGTTATTCTGATTGGTATTCCGCTCGGCTTGCTGTCGGGGTATGTGGGAGGACGATTTGATTCGTTTGTGATGCGCCTAGCAGACGGCTTAACAGCACTTCCAGAGTTTATATTAGCCATTGCAATTGCGGGCTTTTTAGGTCCGAGTTTAACAAATTTGATGATCTCTGTTGTTTTAGTAAAGTGGATCAGTTATACCAGAGTTGTGAGAGGCATCATCTTATTAGAACGTGAAAAAGAATATGTATTAGCGGCAAAGGTAGGAGGATGTCCAACATGGAAGATCATCACGAGGCATTTGCTACCGCAAATTATTTCGCCGGTTCTCGTGCTTGCAACGCTGGATGTTGGAAAAGTCATTTTAATCATCTCTTCTCTGTCTTACCTCGGTCTTGGAGCTAAACCCCCGGAACCAGAGTGGGGAGCAATGCTAAACGATGGCAGGCCGTATTTTCAAACCATTCCTGAATTAATGTTCTATCCAGGAATGGCCATTTTCATTCTCGTTTTATCATGCAATTTAATTGGAGAGGGATTAAGAGATAAGCTTGATATAAAAAGCATATAACGAAGGAAACGGGGGTATTAGGATGCCTGCAGTAATGGATTTAAAAATACAAAACCTAACAAATAAGGACAGTCAACAGAAAGTATCCGGGCTTCAATCTATCCCTGTCCTTGAAATTAAAGATCTATCGATTTCATTGCGCGGTGCTAATAGGCAGGAAGATCATACACTAGTTAAAAAGCTGAATTTTACAATTCGTCCGGGTGAAATGCTTGGTCTTGCTGGAGAAAGTGGAAGTGGAAAAAGTTTGACTGCTTCCGCTATTTTAGGATTGCTTCCAAAATCCCTACATGTTTCAGAGGGGCAAATTGAGTTCCGGGGTAAAAATCTCACAAGACTTTCAGAAAAGGAAATGAGATGTATACGTGGAAAAGAGATTGCTTATCTTTTTCAAAACTATCAGGGGAGTTTTACTCCTTTTATTAAGATTGGTAAACAGCTTATCGAATCGCTTCGCAGCCACGAGAAAATTAGAAAAGCAGATGCGAGGAAGAAAGTTCTCTTCTGGCTTGAACGTGTGCAGGTGCCAGCAGAACGGATTTTCAGCAGCTATCCTCACCAGCTTAGCGGAGGACAGCTTCAAAGGGTATCTCTTGCTGCAGCGCTTATGTTTAATCCTTCACTGATTATTGCGGATGAGCCGACAACCGCCCTTGATGTCCTTACAAGTAAGAAGATATTAGATTTGCTTGCCGATCTTCAGAAGGAGGTGGGTTGTGCGATACTCCTGATTTCTCATGATCTTAAACATTTGTTAAAGAGAGCGAATTCAATGGCTGTGATGTATGGCGGACAAATTATTGAAAAGGGTTTAACTGAAAATATCGAGACCAATCCGCTTCATCCATATACAAAGCTGCTGCTGCGGGCAAGGTCTGTCTTAACTCAAACAGTACCAGGGAAATTAGCCGTAATCCCTGGAGAGCCAGGACTCGTTGCTAAACAGGGCTGTTCATTTACTCTTAGGTGTACGAAATCATCAGAGAAGTGTAGTATGGTGCCAGAGATGCAGCTAGCAGAAGATTCCCACTGCACGGCATGCCACAATTTAGAAACGGAAGAAGGAAACTAAATGCTTCAAGTTAAAAATGTTTGTAAATCCTACCGCTCAAACAAGGTATTGAACGATGTCTCTTTTCAAATACAGCAAGGTGAATGTCTGGGGTTGATTGGGGGGAGCGGGAGTGGAAAAAGTACACTAGCTAAATTGATATTAGGGCTCGACCAATCTGATAGAGGACAAATCACACTAAATGGCATAGATTTTCAGTGTTTAAAAGGAACTGAGCTTAGAAAGGCAAGGCGCCACGTTCAAGTTGTGTTTCAGGACCCAACAGCATCCTTAAATCCGAAGCTTCCTGTATGGAAATCTGTTATTGAGTCCCTAGAAAATTATCCTGATGTGGTTCCCTCTTTTTTAAAGGATGTAAGAAATGATAAGAAGCAGATGGCAGAAATCCTGCTCGAAAAAGTGGGTCTGAACAAAAGCCTGCTTGAAAGATATCCGCACCAGTTAAGCGGAGGTCAGCGTCAGAGAGCTGCGATTGCAAGAGGAATTAGCCTTCAGCCAAGCTTGCTTATATGCGACGAACCTACCTCCAGTTTAGATGTATCCATTCAAGCACAAATTCTAAACCTACTAAAGGAATTGAGAGAAGAGTTTAATATGTCCTACTTGTTTATTTCGCATGATATGGCCGCTGTTCGATATATATGTGAACGAATGGCCGTGTTAAAAGAAGGGATGCTCGTTGATTTATTTTTATCAGAAGATTTATTTTCAAAAAGGCGACATCCCTATACGAGGAGGTTAGTAGAGGCGGCGGCAGAGAACTAAAACTAGCGAGGAATATGATTCAGAAGCGAGAAATCTTGAAAATCCTTTTCTATGGGAGATATCTGTATTGCGTTAATAAAGCACCCTTTTCATAAGGGTCTTTTCCGTTATAAAAGAAATTGTAATGAGGTGCTTTACGAATCATCGTTCTGGCGTAAAAACTCCAAGACAATTGCAATTATTTTGGGAGCATCGTCATTCATAGCGGAGAAGGACATTGAGATTCTATGTTTTTAACAAGTTATATTTGCACCAGAAGCCAAGAGAGGGTCCTATCCCTAAAGGAAAGAAACCCTTTATTATAAAATGTAGTTTAATAACCAATTATTTTGCTGAAAAGTTTAAGCAACAATTTTGTTGCTGGTGACCTTCTAATTTTTATCTTCATAAGATAATACCTCCTTAAACAAATGTGTTGAATAATTGTTCTTGAAGGAGAACTCAAAAACGTATAAGAAAGTCGAATGATCACTAAAAGCTTGTATTCATTCTCTTTTTAACGATATCTTTTGGGCTCCAGCAATCAAATTTATAGTTTGGTTTTGTTTGATAGTTAAGTCTTGAACATTGATAATCTATCTTCTTGTTGTTATCCTTTAGCACCCTAAAATGTTGACAACTAGCACAGCAATGATATCTGTTGTAAATTTCCATCATAGGCCTCCTGATCCTTCCTTTCAATTAAAGAGCTCATTACATATCTGAACAACTCGTATATTAACAAAATATCAATTAGGTATTCCTTATTTTTACAATTTGTTTATCTTCTACTAATACTAAAACCGAGAATATGATTTGTCACTAGAATTTAATTACATATTTAAAAAGTATAAAAAATGCTAATGAACATAAAAAAAGTATAAAAAATGCTAGACAACGTAAATAGCGTCTAGGGACAATGAAAATTCAGAAAATTATAATTAATATACAAGAAGGAAAGGGAGGACCTTCAATTAAAGAGGGAGTTTTAAAAAATTGAAAGGAGTATCACTCTTGAAAGAACTAAAAGGGGAATTAATTGCAGAGTTTGTTGGCAGCTTTATTTTGATTTTTTTAGGTGCAGGCTGTGTAGCTGCTCTTGTTTTAAATGGAGCTCAATACACGATGTGGGATATAGGGATGATTTGGGGAGTAGCTGTAAGTCTGGCTCTTTATTTAACGGCAGCCATATCGGGAGCGCATATTAACCCAGCGGTCACATTAGCGCTTGCTGTTTATCGCGGGTTTTCTTGGGCTAAGGTATTACCCTATATTTTAGTGCAAACAATAGGAACCTTTACAGCAGCCGCCTTAGTATACGGACTCTATTATAATGGTTTCCTTCACTATGAAACAACAAACGAAGTGATTCGCGGGAGTGCACAAAGTCTAACTTTGGCTAGTATTTTTTCTACCTACCCTGCTTTCTATCTAAATCATTTTCAAGCTGCATGTGTTGAGATTGTTATAACTGCCTTGTTAGTAGCTGCTATATTTTCCTTTATTGACGAACGAAATTCATTTGCTCCCACAAAAGCCTTATTTCCTTTGGCAGTAGGAATCGTTATCGCTGTAATCGGCGGAGCCTTTGGTGTGTTGACTGGGTTTGCAATGAATCCAGCACGGGATTTTGGGCCTAGATTATTCACAGCGCTAGTCGGCTGGGGACCTGTCGCTTTCGATGGAATAAAAGGATATTTTTGGGTTCCTCTTATCGCGCCAATGATTGGGGCTGTGATAGGGGGAGGATTGTATGATTATCTCATCAGCAAATATCTTCCTTCTAAAGGTTCTGCTTTGCAAGAAAAAGAGGATACTCAGGAAGAAATCGCCGCTTCTTCCGAAACTTAATAATGTTAAATAATGATAGAAAGAGGGATATTCTATGCTACGTTCAAAACGATTTGAGATTTTAGAAAAAAGACCCGTTAATAAAGATGGATTTGTAATAGAATGGCCTGAAATGGGATTTGTCGCTATGTCAAGTCCGAATGATCCAAAACCTTCTATCAGAGTAGAAAATGGCCAGATAGTAGAATTGGATGAAAAAAAACGAGAAAACTTTGATATGCTGGACCAGTTTATTGCAGATTACACGATTGATGCAAGCATAGTTGAAGAAGTCATGGCTCTTGCCAGCTTAGAGATTGCCCGAAAACTTGTGGATATTAATGTGTCCCGTTCAGAAATTGTAAAGCTGTCAAAAGGTCTCACACCTGCAAAAGTGCTGGAAGTTCTCAATCATATGAATGTTGTAGAAATGATGATGGCTTTACAAAAGATGAGAGCAAGGAAAACACCCTCTAACCAATGTCATGTCACAAATGTACGCGATAACCCTGTATTAATGGCGGCGGATGCTGCAGAAGCGGGACTCTATGGATTTGACGAACAAGAAACGACCGTTGGAGTTGCCCGTTATGCTCCTTTTAATGCGTTAGCATTACTCGTGGGTTCCCAAACGGCAAGGAATGGAGTCTTAACTCAAGATTCTTTAGAAGAAGCGACTGAACTTCGTTTAGCAATGCTTGGGATGACTTCTTATGCGGAAACTGTTTCGATTTATGGTACGGAATCTGTTTTTATAGACGGGGATGATACACCTTGGTCCAAGTCATTTTTAGCCTCTGCCTATGCTTCAAGGGGAGCTAAAATGCGCTTTACATCAGGTACTGGCTCTGAGGTGCAAATGGCCGGGGCAGAAGGGAAATCTATGCTTTATTTAGAAATTCGCTGCGTCATGATGGCGAAAGGAGCAGGGGTTCAAGGACTGCAAAATGGTTCCATCAGTTGCATTGGCATCCCATCCTCTGTACCGAGCGGGATTCGTGCTGTCTTAGCAGAAAACTTAGCTACTACATTATTTGATATGGAGGTAGCTTCAGGAAACGACCAAACTTTCTCACATTCGGAAATCCGCCGGAGTGCAAAAATGTTGTGTCAAATGCTGCCTGGTACAGATTTTATCTTTTCCGGATACGCTGCTGTACCGAACAATGAAGATATGTTTGCCGGTTCTAATATGGATTCTAGTGATTTAGATGATTACTTGATTATTCAGCGGGACATGATGGTGGACGGCGGATTAAAGCCGGTGGATGAAGAAAGCGTTATTGAGGTTCGCTACCAGGCAGCCAAAGCTTTACAAGCTATTTTTGAAGAGCTGGGATTCCCGATTATTACAAATGAGGAAGTGGAAGCAGCTACTTATGCGAATAGCAGTGAAGATATGCCGCAGCGAAATGTTGTTGAAGATTTAAAAGCGGCAGAGCGAATTTTACGAGATGGGATTTCGGGATATGATATAGCTCTCATCTTAGCTAAGACTGGATATCGACAAACGGCCGAACGGATTTTCAATATGCTGAAACAAAGGGTAGCTGGCGACTATTTGCATACATCGGCCATTATTAATAAAGATAATGTCGTTATAAGCGCGGTAAACGATGAAAACGATTACATGGGACCTGGAACAGGATACCGCCTCAGTCCGGAAAGATGGGAAGAAATTAAAAACATTCGTCAAGCCATCAGTCCGAAAGACTTTGATTAAGGGAGGAATCGAACATGACGACATCATCATTTTCAATAGAGATGAAATTAACGGAAATTGGGACGGCGGTAAAAGGGACGAACCCTAGGGAAGTTATTGTAGCCGTAGCCCCTGCTTTTGGAAAAGAGATGAATAAAACCATTATGAGAATCAATCACGCTTCTGTTCTGCGCGAAATCCTTTCGGGGATTGAGGAGCAAGGAGCTGTTCCCCGTGTCATTCGCAGCTTGCGCACGGCCGACTTGGCTTTTATGGCGCACGGAGCAGCCAAAATGAGCGGTTCAGGTATCAGCATTGGTTTGCAGTCACGGGGAACAGCAGTGATTCATCAGCGTGATTTGGATCCGCTAACCAATCTTGAATTATTTCCTCAATCTCCGTTAATTACTCTAGAAATGTACCGAGCAATTGGACGGAATGCAGCCATGTATGCATTAGGAGAAAGCCCAAATCCTGTTCCGGTGGTAAATGACGAAATGGCACGGCCGAAATACCAGGCGGCGGCAGCTCTGCTTTATTTAAAAGAATGCCAGTCGCTTGTGCCAGATCAGAAGCCTGTTGAATTAAAAGCGGAATTTTTAATAAAAGACTAGGAGGAAAAATAGATGGAAAATTTAACGAAACAACAAACGAAAAACTTAACAAAAGAAAACTATCCGCTCGGTTCAAAAAATCCGGATTTGCTATTTACACCTACCGGAAAAGCGTACAATGAGTTAACACTGGATGCTGCCTTAAAAGGAGAAGTAACAGGAGCAGATTTGCGCATCAGTCCGAAAACGCTTGAAATGCATGCAGACATCAGTGAAAGTTTAGGAAGAACACAACTGGCAAAAAACTTCCGCCGGGCAGCTGAAATGATTAATATATCGGATGCTCGTATATTACAAATCTATAATGCTATGCGCCCTAACCGTTCGACTAAAGAAGAGCTTTTAGCGATTGCCAATGAATTAGAAGAAGAATACGGAGCGATAGAAAACGCCGGATTAATCCGCGAAGCTGCGGATGTGTATGAAAGGCGCGGAAGATTAAGGAAGAGTGAGGACTAAAGATTGATGAAAAAAATTTTAGCCGGTGTAGATATCGGCAATTCATCGACTGAAGTGGCAATCGCAAGCGTGGAGGGAGATCATGCTGAATTTCTTTCCCAGCATTTAGTCAAAACAACGGGCATAAAAGGAACTATTGATAATGTGAAAGGCATCCGCCGTGCTTTGCAGGAAGCAGCTAAAAAGGCGGGCATCGAGCTAAAAGACATTGATCTTATCCGATTGAATGATGCTGTGCCAGTTATTGGAGATCTGGCGATGGATTTGATTAGCGAAACGATTATTACTGAATCTTCCATGATTGGCCATAATCCGGATACGCCAGGCGGAGCCGGTTTAGGCGTCGGGGTAACGATTTTAATCAATGAATTATTTGAGGTAGAGGAAAAAGACCAGGATTATATTGCTGTTATACCTAAATCTTTTGATTATGAATGGGTTGCCCAACGTTTGAATCAAGCAGAAAGCAAAGGAATATCCATTACCGGAGCAATTGTTCAAAAAGATGACGGAGTGTTAATACACAACCGCCTGAACAAAAAAATTCCCATCGTAGATGAGGTCGCTTTAATTGAAAAAGTTCCTCTTTTGAAACTAGCAGCGGTAGAAGTCGCTTTACCAGGTCATGTGATTCGGACGTTAAGTAACCCATACGGTCTTTCTACCGTCTTTCAGCTGGATCCAGATCAGACGATACAAATTGCTTTAGTCGCTAAAGCACTAGTTGGCAATCGATCGGCCGTAGTAATCCGAACACCACAAGGGGAAGTAGTGGAACGGAAAATAGAAGCTGGACGGATCATTTTAATCGGGACGAATAACCAACAACTGGAAGTATCCATTAACGATGGGGCAGAAGCAATTATGAATACGTATGAAAAACTAGAAATGCTGGATACGCTGGCAGATGTCCGAGGAGAAACAGGAACGAATGTCGGAGGGATGTTTAACGGTCTCCGTCATGATTTAGCCGAGCTTACAGGACAATTGTCAAATGAAATTACCATCTCTGATTTTTTGGCCGTTGATGCGGTAATTCCGACTTCTATTAGTGGAGCAATGGCGGGTGAGCTTTCCATGGAAAGTGGCGTTGCTTTAGCCTCAATGGTAAAAACAGATAAAGTTCCTGTTCAAAGAGTTGCGTCTTTATTGGAAAAAGAAATTGGGATTGCAGTAGAAGTTGGCGGTGTTGAAGCGGAAATGGCCATTTGCGGAGCCTTAACGACGCCTGGTACGAGAAAACCGATTGTTATTCTTGATATGGGCGGTGGTTCAACGGATGCTGCCATGATGAATAAAGCCGGCAAAATTACCTCAAGTCACTTGGCCGGTGCAGGAGATATGGTCACGATGCTAATTAATTCTGAACTTGCTTTAGGGGATAAGGAACTGGCTGAAAAAATTAAAAAGTATCCTTTAGGAAAGGTACTGAGTTTATTCCATATGCAGTTAGAAGATGGAACGATGCTATTTTCTGAAACTCCTTTTCCCCCGTACACATTCGGGAAAGTCGTGATTCGGGAAGAACAGGACCTCACACCTTTATCAAGCAAAGTATCTATGGAAAAAATCAGGGAAATCCGACGGAGCGCTAAGCGGAGAGTGTTTGTAACAAATGCGTTGCGTGCTCTTAAGCGGGTCATTCCGACAGGCAATTTAAAACACTTGTCTTTTGTTGCCATGGTAGGGGGATCAGCACTTGATTTTGAAATTCCGCAAATGTTAACAGAGGAACTAGGCAAGTACGGCATTGTAGCTGGTTTTGCCAATATACGCGGCACAGAAGGCCCGCGAAATGCAGTTGCTACCGGCTTGGTCTTATCCTCTGTCAGAATCGGGCATGAGGTATTGAAATGAATAAAAGTAGCATTTATATTACGATTTTATATAATAGCGCTCTCCCTCCTAATCAAATTCAAGAAGTCTGTGCCGGATTGGAAGAAGAAGGGGTCCCGTTTTTACTCCAAAAGTGGGACAAAGCGGGCAGTTTTATTGAACTAGGAAAGGAAGCAGCATCCAGATCCCCTTTGGAAGTGGGAATTGGCATTGATCAAAATGAAGATTTATGCGTGCATCACGATAAGTTGAAGCAAGAAGAACCATATTTACAAGACAAACTTCAAAACGGGCGCACATTAGGAAAAAACGCAGCCCGCCTGATTAAAGGCTTACCACTATCTTTATAGCAGGAAAGGATGGGAAAAGATGAGTCAGATTAATTTAGAATTAGCGAAAAAACTGATTGAAAGTGCTGAAAAGGAAGCGAACGAAATCAAAGTCCCTATGGTCATTAGCATTGTTGATGAGGGAGGGAATTTCATAGCCTGCCATCGCATGGATAATGCTTTGTTAGTCAGCGTAGATATTGCTCAAAATAAAGCATGGACTTCAGTAGCTATGAAAATGCCGACAGCAGATTTGGCGCAGGCAGCTGGAGCGGGAAAAGAGCTTTATGGTATTAATACAACAAATAATGGACGGGTTGTTGTGTTTGGCGGGGGAATTCCATTATGGAAAGACGGCCAAGTTATTGGTGCTGTAGGTGTCAGTGGTGGTTCTGTAGAACAGGATATACAAGTCGCTCAGTCCGCTGTGCAAGTATTTAGTGAGTTGGAATACTTGTTAAATGGTTAACCGATTTGCAGAATATAGTTTTGAATTATCTCATTTCGTTGTAGATGCATACTAAATTCTGTTCAAAATGTACCCTTAGGACTACCCATTACTTTTACTTTACGGTTCTAAGAGTGCAATCTATTTAAACGGAAAGATTGTATATATTTGAGATTCATATAAAATTTGGTGATAGAAGTAAGACAAGTCTTATTTATGTTTCCAAGATGAATGATTGTACGGAAGCTTATGGTATAAATAAAAGAGCTAATTCAATTGGATTAGCTCTTTTATTTATATAATATTTACGCATGATTCAAAACAAACTGTTTTATGTTGGAGCAGGGTTAGCAACTCCTAAAGGAAAAACGTTGGATGGCTTATATTGGAATCAGACGTTGTTTTCTTGGAAAAGAAATAGATAGAATGGAAGAAAGCTTATTATTAGTGATGTTTTACAAAAAATGCTAATATATTAATGGTTTAGTACGATTCATTATGGGAGCGCTTTCTTGCTATGTGAAATATAAAAGTTATAGCAAAGGGATAAATTAGGAGGGACACAAGATGATTTTTAAACTTAAAAATATCGTAGATTTGAACACTCTCCAGGAAATTCAAGATCTCTTTGCCGACGCGACAGGTTTGGGAGTTGTTATTTCAGACGAAAATGGAGCACCGCTTACAAAGCCTAGTAACTTCACTAACTTTTGTTCCTATATACGCTCAGCATCAGTTGAGGGGTTACGGGGATGTATATTATCAGATGAACGTTTAGGAAAAATGGCAGCTCAACAGGGAAAGACAATCATTCACCGTTGTCACTCTGGTTTGGTTGATTTGGCTGCTCCAATCATTCTCGATGAAAAATACCTGGGAGCAATCCTTTGTGGGCAGGTATTAATCCAAGGGCAGGATGAAGAGCGACTTGATCAGGTTCGTCAGAATACAAAGAATTTTCAAATTGACCAGAATATTCTTGATCATTACCTTGATCAAATTGAATTTGCTAATCAAAAACGGGTAGAAGCAGCAGCAGATATGCTTCTTCTAGTTGCCAATTATATTGTTAAGATGGGTGCAAACTATTTTACCCAAGAAGAATTAAATCAAAAAAATCAAAAATTGATGGAAGAACTACAGCTTCGTGCACAATTGGAAAAAACATTACAAGAAACGCAATTAAAAGTTTTACAGTCACAAGTTAATCCTCATTTCTTATTTAATACTTTAAATACGATTTCACGTCTGGCCTATCTTGAAGGCGCTGAACAGACGCAGGAGGTTACATATGCTCTATCCAAAATACTGCGGTATAGTTTACGTAACATAGACCAACTTGTAAGTTTAACGGAAGAGTTAGAGCATGCGCGGAACTATTTAAACATTCAGCAATCTAGATTTCGAAACAAAATTCAGTATGAACAAAGTTTGCTTTTTAATGTTGATGCTATAAAAATACCTATTCTTTGCGTCCAACCAATTATTGAAAATGCTATTCTACATGGGTTTGAATCACAAGGTAAAGTGGCTATTAAACTATGTTGTTTTTCTATGAATGATAACGTGGTAATTGAAATTTGTGATAACGGTGTAGGTATTTCACAAGAAAAATTATCATCCATACTTTCAGATGAAAAAACTAAAAGTAATGGTCATACCACGGGAATTGGTATAAAGAACGTACATAAACGAATTCAACATTATTTTGGAGAAGGTTATGGAATTACAGCCATTGAAAGTAGGAAAGGGGCAGGGACTAAAGTTCAGATTACAATCCCGAAAGTTGGGGGTGGCTTGGCTTGAAAGTAATGATTGTGGATGACGAACCGTTAGAACGGGAAGTGTTAACATTGATGATCAAGAAGCATAACTTTAAAGTAAATCAATTTTTCGAGGCGGAAAATGGTGTTGATGCTGTAAAATTGGCCAAGGAAGAACAGATGGATCTCGTGATTATGGATATCAAAATGCCTATAATGGATGGTCTAATGGCAGCGGAGATTATCAAAAAGGAAGTTTCTCATTGTCGAATAATTTTCCTTACAGCTTATGATGAATTTGATTTTGCCTATCGTACTATTAAATTGGGAGCGAATGATTTTTTATTAAAGCCAGCTCATTCAGAAGATATTCGACGGGCTTTAACGAAGTTTATACCAATGCTTGATACGAACCTCATTCCCACGCATTTAGAGAAGTCCAATGAGCATTACGATATTGTGAAAGTCAAAGATTATATCGAGCTTAATCTTCATATTGAGTTAAATTTAGAGAAGTTATCCAAGCTAGTCCATCTTAATTCGCAATACCTTAGTCGTTTGTTTAAACAGGAAACGGGTTTTACTATTACACAATATATAACGAGTCGTCGTTTGGAAAAAGCAAAACATTATCTTGTCCATACTAGGAAAACGATTGCAGAAATCAGTGAGAAATGTGGGTTTTCTGATTCAAATTATTTTGCGAGGGTTTTCAGAAAATATGAAGGCACGACACCAACACAATATCAACAACAAGCTATCGTTGGAAGAAAGAAACGATTAAATTCATTTAATAATTTTGTAATGTAGAGTATGTATTTTGGGTGAATGGGAGAGATAAAAAAAATCAGTTCTGGTGCAAAAATTTTAAGACAATATCGTGTAGTGGATTCCAAAGGAAACACAATTGATTTCTATCTCAGTAAAACAAGGGACAAAAGGGCTGCAAAGTGCTTCTTCAAGAAAGCTTTGCGGCCTCTTCATGTCTCTAAGCCTCGAGTTAGTAGAGTCTATAAGAAACGGGCTTGCCCTATAGCCCGTGAAGAGTTAAAAAAGAGAAAAGCAACTTGATAGTATGCAACTTACACAACAGAAGTACTTAAATAATATAGAGGATGCATGTATATGCCCCCTGTGTCGAATAGCTAAGAGGAAAAGCATATTATAAGCTAGGCTAATAGGCGTGAGAATATTTAATTAAACTAAAAAACCCCCCTAATCGGGGGAATCTTGCAATGAATATAAGTTTCAAGAATTTAAAGTTGATAGTCTTTCATTGTACTTTAACACTACGCGGTTCCTTTAAATTATATTTTATTAACTTCCGATATAAGGTGGACCTTGCTATTTTTAATTCTTTTGAAACAGCTGAAATATTCCATCCGCTTTGAATTAAGAGTTTTTTTATTAGCTCCATTTCTGCTTTTTCCGTTATGGAAAAGCTTGAATGTTCAACCTCACTAAGTGATTGTTGGGTTTGAAAGCTGGCTAAATAATCGGGTAAATGACTTTTTTCAATTTCAGCTGAACTGCTAAAGATGACGGCATGTTCCAGGGCGTTTCTTAGCTCCCTTATATTTCCCGGCCATTTGTAGCTTAAAAAGAAATTTTTTGTTTTCTCTTCTAAATGAAAAGGCAAGGGTTTATTATACTTTTTTGCAAATAAAGCTAAATAGTAATCACTAATCGGAATGATGTCTTCTTTCCTTTCCCATAACGAGGGAACCGTAAATGAGATAACATTTAGCCTGAAAAACAAGTCTTTTCTAAACAGTCCTTCCTCAATCATGGCCTCCAGATTTCTGTTTGTTGCAGCGATTACTTTTACGTCTATTTTAATGGTCTTTGATGAACCTAACCTAGTAAACTCTTTTTCCTGAAGTACCCTTAGTAAATGCACCTGTAAGTCAATCGGCATTTCTCCGATTTCGTCTAAAAAGATTATACCACCGTTTGCTTCTTCAAATTTTCCTTTCTTTCCTTCTTTTTTTCCTCCTGTAAACGTTCCGCTTTCATAACCGAATAGTTCACTGCCAATTAATTCTTTTTGTATGGCACCGCAATTAATTGTGATAAAAGGTTTATCACTTTTTGAACTTACTTCATGAATATACCTTGCAATCAGTTCTTTGCCCGTACCTGTTTCACCAGTTAATAAAATAGGGGTGTTGATCGATGCAATCTGCTGGCATTTATGTAATATATTTTTTATTTCCGCAGATTCACCAATCAAATGATGCTCCTTTGAGTGAGTTAGCATACTTGATGACGTGCTACTTTTATTTTTGAAAATAGCTATGTACCCCATTTCTTCTTTATTTATCATGATAGGGTTTAAATAGGAGAATTGAAACTCTTCCGCTTTATTCATGAAACTTGATGGATTTTGAAGAAGTTCTTTAATTTTTAAATGGTTATCAAATGTTAGTTCTTTTTTCAAATTTAAGGCATTCAGTAATGTTGGATCTCCATCAACAAGAACGGATTCGTTACTAAAGACAAGGACAGAATGATCCCTCCATTTTAACGTACATTGATGATAATATTCTTCTAGTTGTCTATATTTCGTCCTATAAACGGTAAGTAGTTGTTGTTCAATCATCTGTGCGAGGGAGACGGCTAACCCAAGTGTGTGAGGTTGTGTACTTGGCCAAAGTCCAGTGAAATCGATTGCTCCAATGACATTTTTGGTATATGGATGAAAAATAGGGGAGGAGGAACATGTCATTGGATGAAAGCCTTCACAAAAATGTTCAGCAGAAAAAACCTGAATAGGCTTTTTAGAAACAATGCTTGTACCAATGGCATTGGTGCCTGCTGCCCCTTCACTCCAATCCATTCCGGGAGAAAAATTCATTTTTTCCATTTTCCTCATAATATCTGGTTCGCCCTTTAAATAAATCATTTTCCCACTTTCATCATTAAGGGTAATTAAGTAGCCAGTCCCAATTAATGTATCATAAATATGGTCAATAATCGGTTTGGCTGCAAGATACAGGTCAGATTTGGAAAGAAGTTTCTCTAGTTCAAATGAGGTAAGTGCAGTTCTAGCTTGTTTTTGTTCTGGATTAATCCCCATCGATTGACAACGGCTCCATGAATCCAGTATTTGGCGGCGAACCACGGTTTGCAGATTTGTATAATTAGAAGGATTTGTCACGAATTTTTCCCATTTATGTTTTATTTCACTCACTTTGCTATGCAAATCCTGTGTGGAAAAAATAGAGAGAAAATAGTTTTTCAACTTTTTTAAAACCTCCTCAATATTATTCGGAACATTTCCAACTAAAAATCAGTCAATTAGAGGGATGAAACGCAAATGATTAAGAAGTTAACCACAATAAAAGTCTACATTTTAAAATATTCTGTATATTTAAAATATTAACTTAGCCCGTTATTTAAATCAAGTAGTTTAACTGTATCAAGGAAAACATTGTGTAGCGCTACATATGTTGCAAAATGCTACAGTCTTTCTATTAATCTCGTTTTACGCGACAACTATTAATGATTGGGAATTTTACTTGATAAAGCGTACCGTATAGCCCTATTTATTCGAAAATCCGAGGATTTTAAAGTGGTGGCACATTACTTGCATTATTAAGGGTAACAGCAAAAATATAACCAACGTATTTGTACATAAATTGCTGTTTAATTCATTTACTTACACTCGAAGGGAGAGAGTTGTAATTGGCCAAATCTCAAATTCTTGCCATTGATGCGGGCGGTACAATGACAGACACGTTTATTATTGATGAAAAAGGGGATTTTGTCGTAGGGAAGGCACAAACAACTCCGCTAGACGAACATATTGGACTATTAAACTCTGCTAAAGATGCTTTGAGCCAATGGAATACGAAAATGGAGGATGAATTCCCTAATTTACTTGCAGGTGTTTATTCTGGAACGGCAATGCTCAATCGCCTCGTTTCACGGGTAGGGCGTCGTGTTGGATTAGTTGTTAATAAAGGGATGGAGGATAACCATCGAATGGGTCGAGGGCTTCAGTCATTCCTTGGATACTCCTATTCCGACAAAATCCATATTAATACACATCACTTTGATCCGCCTCTTGTTCCAAGAAAATGGACAGTTGGCGTCACCGAGAGAGTGGACCTTTTTGGAAACGTTGTCATTCCCCTTTACGAGCATGAAATTGAACCAGCCATCCAAAAACTGATTGATGAGGATGTAGAAGCGATTGTAATCAGCTTACTTCACTCCTATAAATATCCTGCTCATGAAAGAAAAATTCGCGATATAGCGGAACAAATCGTAGCAAAAGCAAATAAAGATATTAAAGTTTTTGCAACGGTAGATTATTATCCGGTGCGAAAAGAATCCCACCGGACAAATACAACAATTGTCGAGGCATACGCTGCAGAGCCTTCACGCAAAACATTAGAAAACATTGATACAGCATTGAGAGAAGCGGGAACCAATTTTGATTTGCGGATTATGGCCAGTCACGGTGGCACAATTAGTATAAAAGCAAATGAATTGGCAAGAACCTGCGTTTCAGGTCCAATCGGAGGAATGGTTGGAGCCAAATACTTAGCAGAACAGCTTGGATTGAAAAATGTCGCATGTTCCGATATTGGCGGAACAAGCTTTGATATTGGTCTGATTACTCAAGGAGAATTAGCTATTAATGCAAGTCCTGATATGGCTCGGCTTGTCCTGTCATTGCCGCTAGTTTCCATGGATACAACGGGTGCGGGTACTGGAAGCTTCGTTCGAATTGATCCTAACTATGGAAATATTACTCTAGGACCAGACAGTGCAGGATCCCGTGTCGGTGTATGTAACCCTAAGGGCGGTCTTGATACAGTTACCGTTTCTGATTGCCACGTCGTTCTTGGTTTAATCAATCCAGATAATTTCATTGGCGGGGTGATTAAACTTTCAAAGGAAAAAGCCTATGAAGCGGTTAAAACACAAATTGCAGATCCGCTTGGGTTAACGGTTGAGGATGCAGCTTATGGGGTAATTGAATTATTAGAATCACAGCTTCGAAACTACCTTGAATCTATGATTCTAGGAAAAGGATATTCACCTTCGCAATATGTTTGCTTCTCGTACGGTGGCGGAGGTCCATTACACACAGCGGGCTATACGAAGGGGCTTGGCTTTGAGGATGTTCTGATTCCTGCTTGGGCAGCTGGATTCTCAGCATTTGGCTGTGGGGCAGCAGATTTCGAATATCGTTATGACAAAACATTGGATTTAAATGTCGATGATAGAGCAGAGGATTCAGATATTCTCCTAGCTGGTAGAGAATTACAAGCGGCATGGGATGAATTAAAGAAAAAGGTGACAGAGGAATTTAAGAAAAATGATTATTCTCCAGAAGAAGTTGATTTCCGTCTTCTTTATCGGATGCAATATCAGGGCCAATTGAATGACCTCGAAATCGAGGCTCCTATCTCTGCCTTTAAATCTGTCAACGATTGGGATAGCCTTATTCAAACATTCGAAGAGACCTATTCAAGAGTCTATGCAAAATCTGCCCTTTCTCCAGAGCTTGGATATTCTATCACAGGTGCCATTGTTCGTGGTGTGGTTGAAGTGGCAAAACCGCAAATTCCACAGGAGCCATTATTTGGTGAAACACCACCTGTCGATGCCTTTCTAGGATTCCGCAAAATTTATTGGAATGGCGAGCACCTTCAAGCCAAGATTTATGAAATGGAAAAATTGCTGCCTGGTAACCGAATTGATGCATTTTCAATCCTTGAATCAACAGCTACTACATTGGTTGTTCCAATTGGGTTTGAGGCTTATCTCGATGAAAATCGTATTTTCCATCTAAAAGAGATTAAGGAATAGGTTAAAAGTAAATATCTTAAGGAGGTACTGAATTTGGCGAAAACACTGACGGGCGTTCAAAAAAAGAAAAGAGGTATTGGCTGGGACGGTAAAACGTTAAAGGAAATGCGGAAGGAAATAACTGAAATTAGTAAAGAAACGGGTCATTATGCTGGTCTGAAGACGCTTCCATTTAAGGAAAGCGACCCGATTCGTTTTGAGAAAATTTATTCCAAGCTTCGCGGCGGAGTCGTGCATGCAAGGGAAACAGCAAAAAAAGTGGCTGCATCTCCAATTGTTGAGCAGGAAGGCGAATTATGCTTTAGTTTGTACACGCCTGAAGCCGATTCAATCGTTACATCTACCGGAATTATTATCCACGTAGGCACAATGGGTGCTGCGATTAAATTTATGATTGAAAACGATTATGAGGATAATCCTGGTATTGCTGATAAAGATATTTTCTGCAATAACGATAACCATGTAGGAAATGTCCACACATGTGATGTTCATACACTTGTACCTATTTTCTGGGAAGGTGAAGTTGTGGGCTGGGCTGGCGGTGTAACGCACGTAATTGATACAGGAGCATCTGCCCCAGGAAGTATGCCTATGGGTCCTGTTCAACGATATGATGATGGTTATCAAGTAACATGTCGAAAAATTGGACAAAATGATGTGTTATCGAAAGATTGGTTGCTTGAAAGTACACGATCAGTGCGTGCGGTGAAATACTGGACACTGGATGAAAAAACGCGCATAGCTGGATGTCATATGATCCGTGACCTTGTATTAGATGTAATCAAGGAGGAGGGCGTCGATGCCTATAAACAATTTATGCGTGAAATTATTGAGGATGGACGTCGAGGCTTTGTAAATCAGGTAAAAACGATGTTAATTCCGGGTAAATATCGTCAAGCTTCATTTGTAGATGTACCTTTTAAAGATTTGGATCTCCCTTCATTTGCTAAGCTTAATACAATTATTCATACACCTTCTGAAATCACTGTTCATAAAGATGCACAGTTCGAAATTGATTTTGAAGGGGCAAACCGTTGGGGCTGGCACCCGTTCAATGCAACACCTGTTTCAATTACGAGTGGAATATGGGTCATGCTTTCACAGACTCTTGTACCAAATGACCGGATTAATGATGGTGCCTATTACGCAAGTAAGTTTGGAATTCCATATGGATCCTGGTTTAATCCGGATGATATTCGTTCTGCCCATTCAAATACATGGCATGCGCTTGTGGCGGCATGGTCTCCACTTTGGCGCGGATTAAGCCGGTCTTACTATGGACGCGGTTATTTAGAAGAAGTAAATGCTGGAAATGCTCATACATCTAACTGGTTAATGGGAGGAGGATATGATCAATATGGTCAATTATCCGCAATGAACAGCTTTGAGACCTCATCATGCGGGGTGGGGGCAAGTGCCGTTCAAGATGGAATCAGCCATTCCGCTGCTCTCTGGAATCCAGAGGGGGACATGGGGGATATGGAAATTTGGGAAATACTTGAACCGCTTATCTTTTTAGGAAGACAAATTTTACCTGGATCAGGTGGGGCTGGTAAATACCGGGGTGGAAATGGTTGGCAATCACTTCGTTTAGGTTGGGGGGCAGAAGAATGGACCATGTTTGTTGCAGGTGCTGGAGTAATGGCGACAGACTGTGGTCTAATGGGAGGATATCCAGCTTCCGCAGGGTATCGATTCCAAGCAAATAAAACGAATATCAAAGAACGTATTGAGAAGGGACTACCTATTCCATTAGGCGGAGATGTGGATCCAGATCATCCTACTTATGAGGAAAATATGGATGCCGAGGTTGTGTACCGTGATAGACAAGCAGTGTCTACACAAGAACAATTTGGTGATTACGATGTGATTATGAACTACCTTCGTGGGGGCCCAGGATTTGGCGATCCGCTTGAAAGGAATCCAAAGCAGGTAGAAGAAGATTTAAATGAAAAGTACATCCTTCTTCGTTATGCAGAACAAGTGTATGGTTGTGTCTTTACAGAAAAAAATGGAGTCTATACGGTTGATTTACAAGCTACTGAACAAAAGCGTAAGCAAATCCGCAAGGAACGTTTAGATCGCAGTCAGCCAACAAAAGAGTGGATGAAAGGCGAAAGAAAGCAGATTTTGAATGAAAATGCTGCGATACAAGTTAAACATATGTATGCACAAAGCTTTGCTTTAAGTGAAAAGTTTACAAATGAATTCAAGAGCTTCTGGAACATTCCTGAAGAATGGATGATTTATGAAGATGATTTAGGCGTACCTACACTAGGGTCACGCATTAATCGATTCAAACAAAAGAAAAAACAATAAAATTGAGACAAAGAGGTGAAGAAAGTGGCAAAATACGACAAGAAAAGAATTGCCGAGCTAATTGATGGGACATTAGAGTTTTATCAGTTGAAAGATATGATGTCAAGCCATAAAGATCCTGAGCGTTTTGAAATTTATAGGGAGGTTTTGCAAGATCGTGTGAGTTGGGATGACCCAATCCTGCTTCCATATGGATTGCATCTATATATTGTGCAAAAAGCAAATGGAGATCGTATCGTTAAATGCGACTGCGGCCATGAATTCTGTGATTATAAAGAAAATTGGAAGCTACATGCGCGTATTTTTGTTAGGGACACAGAGGAGAAAATGAATGAAATTTATCCTAAATTAATGTCACCAGACCCAGAGTGGCAGGTTATTCGCGAATATTATTGTCCAGGATGTGCAACTCAGTTGGAGGTTGAAGCAGTGCCTCCTTGGTATCCAATTATTCTTGATTTCGAACCAGATATTGATACATTTTATAATGAGTGGATCAAGAAACCATTGCCAACGGTTAAATAGATTTTAAGTGGTGATTTTCTAGGATGTGAGGCCCTTAGGGGTTTCCCTATATTTTTCCCGCAGTGAGACTGCCATCAGAGGGTGATAAGAGAAAACTCCCACTGATGGCAGTCTCACTTTATTTATTGATCTAAATACACCAAAAAAATCCTATTGTTGATGCTATGATTAAAAAGAACAAATAGATCTACGGAATCAGTCTGTTCGAAATCAGAAAGAATTCATTCATCAATTGTTTGTGCTAGCATCATAAGACATGATTCCGTTAAGGCATAGATACGCTGCCTTCTTTTTTACTTTATTTTTGCACCAGAACCGAAATAATCAATCACCGAAACAAAACCGGCTGTTTTAAATAACATAGTCGGTTTTTCTAATTTAAGAGACTATTTCGGTAATCAAGTAGTGATTTATAGGGGATTTCGAGAAGTTTCGTGACTTTTTCGAGGCCTTTATTTCAAGTTAGTATGGAGAATAAAATTTAATTCTACCTTGCGATAAAATATGTTGTCAATAATAAATTTGTAATATTTTCAAAAAATGTTATAATAGTCTTACAAGTGTTTTTTCAATCGTATTCTGAATTCTGCTGTATTTTTTGCAGATAGAATTATGGATACGTTTTTTTAATATCTTTTTTAGACTGAAGAAAAATTCAAACAGTTGTGTGAACTTTATAAGGAAGTTAGTTGAATAAAATCAGTAATTTACTATCTAATAGTAATCGAGTTTTTATTCTACAAGGAGGACTAGAATAATGAATCTAATCAATAAAAAAGTTACACACAAGCGTTTTGGTATGGGTAGTATAGTTAAACATAATGATTCTAGTATTGAAATACATTTCGCATCGGAAAATAAAAAGTTTGTTTTCCCCGATGTATTTGGAAAGCACCTAAAACTACATGATGAAAGTGTTGCTAATTCAATTGAAAAAATTATAGAAAAAAAGGAAATGGAACGAAAGGAGGAAGAATGGAAGAAAGAAGAGGAAAAAAAACTACAACAAAAAAAACAGGAACTTCGCTTGGAGTATGAAAAACTTATGAAAAATCATAAACTTCATCCCGAATCACAAATGGTTTTTTGGTGTGACGCAGAAGAACAGAATAGTGCTTTTTCAGAGTGGAAAGTTTTTTCAGGCGTAATAAAAAGTGGTAATAACAAGGGGAAGTCAAACAAACCCATCCGCTTGCACCAAAATAGCGCTGTCCTGTTAACAGCAATAGATCCCAGCATGCCTGAAAAAGACAGACGTATCTTAGGTGTCTATATGGTGAACGAAGATTTTATCGGTAAGCTTTGTGAAGATGGATATATTCCTGCTCATTCAAAATACAGACTCCAACTTACAGAACGGGAATCAGACCAGATGCTTTTCTGGGAATACTATGTAAATGGAAAATTTCCCCACAAAATGACATGGAATACAGGTAAATACCGTTATTTTGATAATTCATGGATGGCTCAAATTTTGCTTGATATAGTTTCGTTGAAAAGTGACCCAAAGGAACGAGAGCTGGCACAACAATTTTTTGAACAATTTTGTAAAATGAATCAGATAACAGATCAAGAGTTACCAAAGCCTAATGGCGCATTAATGCGTAGTTAGACGCTAGCTCAAAGATAATAAGAATGACAGGGGACAGACGCGTTTTTCCCACCCATCACTAATGGGAAACAGTGCCTGGCTATTGTGAAGCGGTAGTGTATAAAGCTGGTATAATAAGAAAGCAGATGGTATAGAAAAAATCTATATCATCTGCTTTTTTTGTTTATACAAATACCATTTTTAAAAAATTTATGTCAAAGGATTTCATGGAGCTGGTGAATTAAGAAATCAATTGATGAACACGAAATCAACAGATGAAGTGCGTGCATTGCTTGATAAATTTGAAAAAGAATAATGAATTTTAAAGCTAAATATTAAAATGTTACGATGTGGCAGTATGATAAATAGCTTTTCATGTAATAGCTTTTTCAAATAGATGGTTAATATGTATGTAAAGATTAGGCAGGAATATACTTGAACGGTTAGTTAATAACTTTATTGTGATAAGATAAATTAAACGTATTTTATGACTAAAGGAAGATTTAAATGAAGAATCGATTTTCGATAGGAGAAATGGCTAGGCTACATAATACGACCATAAAAACTTTAAGATATTATGATGAAATTGGATTATTGAAGCCTATTCAAATTGATATAAACAACGGATATAGATACTATTCAACCGAACAGTTTGAACAGCTAAACACCATTCATTATTTGAAAGAGTTAGGGTTTTCTCTTAAGGAAATAAGTGGGCACCTACAACATAGGGATATTAATGGTTTTTTAGCTTTGTTAGAGAAACAAAAAGTGATAACAGAAATTAAAATAAAAGAGTTAGAACGAATAAGACGTAGATTTCAAAATCGAATCAATGATATTAAACTAGCAGGGAGAATAAAACAACTAGGGGTTGTAACTATTAAAGATATGAAAGAGAGGAGAATTGTAAGGTTAAACGAAACAATTCGTTCAGAACCAGAGCTAGAAATCTCCCTTCGGCAATTAGAGAATATGTCAAATATGAGCTCTTCCATATTTATTGGAGGAGTTGGATTTACCGTAAGTATAAGTAACATAATAAATACCAAGTTTGATGAATATAACTCTATATTTATTTTAGTCGAAGATGATATTCAAAGCTCTTTAGTCACAACTCTACAGGAGGGAAAGTATGCCTGTATTTATTATAACGGAAATCATAACGACTCCCCTGAACATTATAGAACCTTACTGAATTGGATTTATCATAACGGTTTCCAAATTATTGGGGACTCTGTTGAAAGAACAATAATTGATCATTATATTTCAGGCAGTAAAGATGATTACCTAACAGAAATACAAATACCAATAGAGTGTTGACCCTTCCCTTACAGGAGGGTCTATATTTTTGATTAAGAGTATTAGTTAAAAGGAGAAATGATTATGTTTGGGACAATATTTAATACAATGATGATAATAATCGGAAGTATTGTCGGAAGTATCTTTAAAAAGGGGATAAAAGATGAATATCATAATATTATAATGCAGTCAATGGGGCTAGTAGCCATGGGATTAGGAATAAATGCACTAGTACAACATTTACCTTCCAGCAAATATCCGGTACTTTTTATTGTAAGTTTAGCCGTAGGGGGATTGCTCGGTCAAAGACTTAATTTGGAATCGAAATTTAATGCTTTAGTTAATAAATATTCTAAGGGTAATTTAGCTGAAGGGTTATCAACTGCGATTCTTTTATTTTGTATTGGAACGTTATCTATATTAGGTCCTGTAGAGGCTGCGTTAAAGGGAGATTATACATATCTACTTGCAAATGGTATGTTGGATGGAATTACTTCGATTGTTTTAGCATCGACATTCGGTATTGGGATAGCTATTGCAGGAATTGTGTTATTTATATGGCAAGGTTCCATTTATTTAATTGCTATTTTAATGGAGAACTCTATAAATAATGACCTTCTAAATGAAATGACTATTGTAGGAGGTATATTGATATTAGCATCTGGTTTAAGTATTTTGGGTATTAAGAAATGTAATACCTTAAATCTTCTGCCATCATTAGTAATTCCCCCCATTGTATTTTTGATTATTCATTTAGCCCATTTATAATATTTGTGAAATATTGCACTTACACTAAAGAGGACTTGAATTAAATATGGATTTAAAGCTAAAAAAGTCGATTCCTTAACGCTCAGAGGAATTGACTTTTTTAATTTGTTCTGTTCAAAGGCTCTTGTTCGTTAAATATTATTAGGATTTTTGTAGGGCGTCTATACATCTAGCTATAGCTACTAGGTGCCTAAAGGTTATAGGCTAATCAAATATTAATCAATTTTCCTATTCCCCTATATGATTTAACAATGACTCTGTCAATTCTTTTCTTATTTGTATAATATGTTTTTCCATTAGTTGCGCTGCTTGATCTGCATCGCCTGTGGCGATTGCTAAATAAATCTCTTTATGCTCATTAATTGTATCTTGGTTACGTTTAGGATTGGCCATTATTTGTCTTCGAGTAGCTCGGATTGTATCTTGCATATGTCCGCTTAGGGTTTTAATTAATTGTAAAAATATTGAATTGTGTGAAGCGTAAACAATACTAATATGAAAGTTTAGGTCAGCTTGAAGTCCTAATTCTACATCATTTTTATCGTGATCCATCATTTCTAGTGCTTCGCGAATTCGATTTAAGTCTTCGGAAGTAGCTCTTTGTGAAGCTAAAGAAGCACATTCCACTTCAAGCATACGGCGAAATTCCAACATTTCATAGATTAGTTTTTTTTCAGCGTTCATGATTGTAGAGGAAATCTCTTCTACTGCGAGATTTTCTGATGTTTTGATAAAGCTCCCGCTGCCTTGTTTAATCTCAATTATCCCTTTAATTTCAAGTTTCCGTAATGCCTCTCTAACCGACGTTCGACTTACATTAAAACGGCTTGCTAATTCTCTCTCTGTGGGCAGTTTATCTCCAGGCTTTAATTTTCCATTTAAAAAGTATTCATTTATTTGGTCAACAATTACTTGATAGGCTTTTTTCTTTGGCTGTGTCATCCCCTATGTCACTCCTCTAAAATAACTGTACTATAAATGTCTTAATCATACAAAAATCAACATGTTTAATCAATATCAGAAAAATTAGAATTGTTAATTTTTTAATCATTTGTTAAAATTGAAAATGTTGGACCAATTTCAATTACTTGTAAATTGGTATAACCATTTATAATACGGCAAAAAATAAAAGTAATAAGGGGAGAATGAAATGATAGCAACAAATGAAGAATTGGTTTTTGCTCTACGGAGTGTGCTTTCAGAAAGTCAAGTAACAGTAAATCAAACGATATTAGAGCAGCATAGCAAAGATGAGTCGTATCATACGCCCAGTCTACCAGATATAGTCGTATTTCCGGAAACGACGGAAGAAGTGAGTAAAGTAGTAAAAATAGCGGGCCAATATAAAGTACCGATTGTACCATTTGGAAGAGGTTCGAGCTTAGAGGGGCATGTTATTCCTTATGACAACGGCATTACCATCGATTTTTCCCTCATGAATAAAATATTAGAAATCAGGGAAAACGACTTTCTCGTAAGAGTTCAACCAGGTGTAACACGTTCTGAGTTAAACAAAGAGTTGAAAAAATACGGGTTGTTTTTCTCGGTAGATCCAGGAGCAGATGCATCGCTTGGCGGTATGGCAGCGACAAATGCTAGTGGAACAACATCGGTTAAGTACGGAGTCATGCGCGACCAAGTTCGTGATTTAGAGGTTGTTTTAGCAGACGGAACTGTAATAAATACTGGGAATCTAGCAGAAAAGTCTTCATCTGGATATCATTTAAACGGTCTGTTCGTCGGTTCTGAGGGCACCCTCGGATGTTTTACAGAATTAACACTTCGGGTGTATGGTATTCCTGAACATATTATGGCTGCTAGAGCTTCTTTCCCAACCGTTAAAGATGCTGTAGCTGCGGTCGTTAGTATTCTACAAGCAGGGATTCCGATTGCAAGGGTTGAATTTGTAGATGAACCTTCTATGAAACAAGTAAACTTGTATAGTGAAACAGCCTACAAGGAACAACCAACCTTATTTTTAGAGTTTCATGGTAATGAAGCTGGATTAGAGCAAGATGTTGAATTTATGAAAGAGATTGTAGCAGAACACAATTGTGAAGGCATTGAATTTGAGACAGATAATGCCGCTCGAAATCAGCTATGGGATGCTCGCCATAATATGGTTTACGCTTATAGTCATGGAAACCCAGGGAAAAAACTAATGATAACGGATGTTTGTTTACCAATTTCAGAGTTAGCTGGGGCGATTGAGCATGCCAGAGAGGCGTTGAATACGTTAGCGTTGACTGGAGGCATAGTAGGTCATGTCGGTGATGGTAATTTCCATGTTCTTCTGATGATTGATATGAACGATGCTAATGATATAAAAGGAGCAAATGAATTTAATGAAATGATTGTAATGTATGCGTTAGAACGTGGGGGCACCTGTACGGGAGAGCATGGTGTCGGTGTGGGCAAACAGAAATATCAAGAGAAAGAGCATGGAAAAGCGTTGCTTGTGATGGAGAAAATTAAACAAGCGCTCGACCCTGATAATCTTTTCAATCCAGATAAGATTATAAAAGTGAAAAGATAGGGAGACATTGTATGAAAATTTTAGAAGCCATAAGTGCGATGGCTGTTAAATTTTAATGTTGATAATTCAATAAAAAATAAAGGGAACTCAAAATTATTTGGAGGTTCCCTTTATTTTTATTTTTTTAACTTTTTGAATATTATAATCTGATGCCTTGTTCTTTTGACAGGATAACATATTCTTTAACCTACGAAGATAATGTTATTGATAATAAGAAATATAGAGAAGTTTTCAAGGAAGTATCGTGAGGTTGAGACGGGACAAGCCTACATGGGAGTTGGTTTGATAAGACCACGGGTAAACGATGAGGAGGGGGAGGTTCTGATGCAAAGACTACATTTATTTGAAAGAGGTATATAGATTCCTAATAGAACTTCAGACTGTAAGCAAACTCGATTTTGATTGAGTTTGTCTACAGTCTGACAACAGACGTATAATTTGCTGTTTTTATCTAGTTACTCTGTTTTAATGTTTTGAACGAAACGTTCGAAAAACGAAGTGATAGAAGATTTCATTTCAGATAATTTCTTTTTTGAATCTTGTATAAGGCTTGTATTTTCCGCTTCTTTTGCTTTTTTTTCTTCTATTTCTTTTACACTTTGTGGTTTTTGAAAAGCAATCGAAGCAGTATTTTTACGTGATTCTTTCATAATACGAGCGAATAAAGTAGCTGGATTATCGCCGCCTGAAGTCGTTAGATAGAGGGCCTTACTCGGTTGATCAAACCCTAAATGGACGGACATCGTCACATTCGGTGTATACCCAACAAACCAAGCATCTCGAATTCCTCCATTTGTTCCTTCTTCTTCCGTTGTACCTGTTTTTCCTGCAACAGGAACACCAATTTTAGCGTTCTTTCCTGTTCCATTTGGCTCGGTTATGACTTTTTGCAACATTTCCGTTATATGATAAGCGGTTTCTGATGTAAAAACATCGATACCTTTTATTTCGGCTTGTTCCTTCTTTTGAACGAACTCTCCGTTTTTATTTTTAATCAACTTAATGGCTTTCGCTGGTTTAAAGTATCCGTAGTTAGGAAAGACAGCGTACGATTGTGCCATTTGAATAGGGGTAACTCCTTTTTCCATTCCGCCTAATGCCAAGTGTAACTGTTCGTCTTTTTCTTGTATCTCGATATTCATTTTTTCTAATGCTTTTACACCTGTTTTTATGCCGATGTCTTGAAATACTGCAACAGCAGGGATGTTGGCTGAACGAATTATGGCTTGTTCTAGTGTGATGTTGCCTCCATATTTTTCTCCTGCATTTTTAGGAGAATAGCCGTCAAAATTTGTTTTTTCATCAACGACGGTGGATTGTGCATTCCATTTTCCTGTTTCCAAAGCAGGTGCATATACAACAAGTGGTTTAATAATAGAACCTGGTTGATAATATTGATACGAACGATTTAAGTACCCTCTGACAAAATCCCGTCCTCCGTATAAAGCAATAATATTTCCATTGTCGTTATCAACAGCTGCTATTCCTACTTGCACTTTTTTGTTTTTAGATTCTTGATCGTCTTTGTAAGAAAAAGATTGAGCCGTTTGGTACATATGCTGTTGAAATTCAGTATCTAAATACGTATAAATATGATATCCGTTACTTTGTAAGTCTTTGTCACTCAGCTCATAATCTTCTTTTGCTTCCTTTAATACATAATCAACATATGAATCTAAAGCAGAAGTCTGTTTGTTCTTGGCTTGTTTCAATATAACGGTTTGTTGTAACGCTTTTTGATATTGGTTTTCTGTGATAGTTTCATTCTCTTTCATTGCTTGTAAGACAATATTCTTACGTTGATTTCCTGCTTTTAAGTTTTTTGTATATGTAGAAGGTGCTTTTGGCAAACCAGCTAAATACGCACTTTCAACTAAGGTTAAATCATAAACGTTTTTATTAAAATATTGTCTCGCAGCTGTACCTACTCCATATACGCCTTCTCCTAAATAAATCCGATTTAAATACATTTCGAGAATTTCTTCTTTACTGTATTTACTCTCGATAATAATCGATAAAAGGGCCTCTTGAAATTTGTGTAAGACATTTCTATTGTATATGTCCCCGTTCACATTTTTAATCAATTGTTGTGTAATGGTACTTCCTCCGTGCATTTTTTGTGATGGACGAATCATTTCATAAAAAAAGGCACGAATGTATCCTTCAATGGATACACCGATGTGTTGATAAAATTGTTTGTCCTCCACATCCACAAACGCACGTTGTAGTTGAGTAGGCATTTCATCTAACGTCACAACATCTCTGTTGGTACTATTATGAACGACTTTATATACTGGATTTCCTTTTTGATCGTAGATAAAAATATTCGTTAATTCATATTGCAGTGCTTCAGTATCAAAAGTGTAATCCTTTAGTTTTGAATCGGAACTCGCAATATAAATGGTAATCCCAATCCGAATTATAAAAAATAAGAGAAGGAAAATTTGTAACCCTACTAAAGAATAAAAAGAAATGTTATACAATATTCGTTTATATTTGTTTATAAAGGTTTCTTCTTTATGTGAAAATAGGGCAACCAATCCCAAAATGAAAAGTCCGATAATCACGATACTTATCCCGATAAGACCCATAAAAAATAAAAGAAAGCCAATTTGTAATCCTATTAAAGCATAAAAAGAAACGTTGTATATGATTCGTTTATATTTGTTCGTAATAGCTTCTTCCTTATGTGAAAATAGGGTAATCAATCCCCATATCAAAAGCCCGATAGTCACGATACTCATCAATAAACTTAAGACTTCCCATACCCAATGTTGTTGAATTTTAAATACTTGAGCGAATAGAGATAATATGTTAGTAAAGATAAACCGAAAGATATCCATTACGTTGATAACAACTCCTTTTATGGCAATAGTCATAGCGTAGGCTCTTTTCCTTTCTATTTAGGAATAATATCAGCCAAAGGATGATGTACTGATGAAAAGAGTAATATGTTTAATTATACCTATTTTACTATCAGCATGCTCCATAAATAGAGTAAGTCATACTTTTTATACAGAACGAGAAGAAATTGTACGTATTATAAGTTAGCTACATAGACAGGGTACATACATTTTAGATGAAAAAGATTAAAAGATGATTAAAAAATAATGAATGATTTTTAAAAAAATATTCAGTTGTTAGTATCCATTTAATTAAACTTTATTCTAAAGCGACCATAACAAAAAGGCAGGAACATATTGTGCATATCGAATATGTTCCTGCCTTTGATTTTATTGACTTTATTCATTATTTTATTTTGCAAATACATGATTACCAATTTTCTTCACGACGTTACGAGTACGAATCCAATCATCCGTTGCAATATCCGGGTTATAAAAATACATTGAATTATTTAAATGATCTTTTCTCATTAATGCTTCATCCACTGCTCGTTTCGACTCATCTGATGCGGGTTTATTAATTTCACCATTTTGAACAGGTGAAAAAGCATAGCTATTGCCTACTACTTGATTAATAACATCTGTAATATTATTTGGAAATTTAGGAGAATCCACTCGATTTAATACAACAGTCGCAACTGCTACTTTTCCTTTATATGATTCACCTTTTGCTTCAGCTTCTACCAATCGGGCAAATAAGTCTTTCTCTTTATTTGAAATTGAAACGGCCGGTTTCTCTGGTTCTTTTTTAGGCCTTTCTATTTTAGGGTTTGATGATTGTATAGATACTGCTTTTAATTTATTCGGAATTTGCAACATTTCTCCTGTATAAATCCAATCGTCATGACGATTATGGTCTTGTTTTATATCATCAATGGTTATACCATATTGTTGTCCAAGTTTCCAATGGCTATCTCCTTTTACAACTTGATATTTGGTAATAGCCTCGACCGTATTATTTTGTAGCCCTATAAATGCAAATGTAGCTACACAAGTTAAAACTAGTGTTTTCATGTAAGTGTTGTTCATCGGTGCTACCTCCTGTGGCCTCGTTGGTATTACACTAACATGAGCTGATACTCGTTTTACAGAACGATTCCATTACATTTCTTTTTAATTTGATAAATATCATTACAGATAAGGTGGAATTATGACATTATCCCTATATTAATGTCATATTCAACCCAAGATTTATAAAATGGAGACAGATATTACCGTAACTTTCAATCTTTTAAGACAACTCTGATTGTTTATAAAAAACGGTTCGGGGGAAAAACTTCGACGCAATGGCACATATAGAAATGGTAGCTTTATTCATTCTTTAATTCCATCTATACTAATATAGTGCTAGTGAATAAGCTGTAATGGATTTACTATTAAAAGGAGAATTTATGAGAATTTATCAATATACTCATCCGCAACAAATTGAATCAACCGACAAACATGCTGTAATCGATGAATCAGGTGAAGTAGTTTGTTACGTACAACGTCAGTATAGTAACAAACTAAAAAAGTTTGTCGATCGTGTTTTGGAATATCGCTATTTTGTACAATACGATGTAAAAAACAACGATGGCAGTAAAATATTTAGCTGTAAAAAGATTGTACGAAAAGGTAGAATGTGGTTTGAGGGAATAGATTTCATTACAAATAAGAAAGTGATTATTACATATGAGAATTGGCGTCTGGGCATTCCAAACCTGACAATACTCGAGGGTGCCCATAAAATTAGAATCAATAAAGAAATGGAAGAATGGTCACAGTTTGTCTATGAAGAACGAGTAATTGCAAAATGGAAGGCTGATTTTATAGATGAACAATTCCAGATGACATTACAAATAGAAGAAGAGAGTCCCATTCAAAATGTTGCATTTTTCATCGCAATTTCTCAAGCGGCGTTATTTGTCGGAGCATAAGTCATGCTTTTTTCTTTTTCAAGTAAAGAACAAGTTACTAATTGTGAATAACGAATGAAATTTAACCTGTATCTACCTTATCGAATCACCCAATAATGATGAATGACATCAGTTTCTAAACGGGGTGTTAGTAAAGGCTGTGGTAAAGCAGAAATTACTATATTATCTTGGTAGCGATGGGGTAAGCGGCAGAAAGATACAGGGGAATTATGTCGGTGTATACCTATTTACCTAATCAGGTGTTGAAATGTTGAGTGAGTCACACTGAGCAGGTTATTTCCACGTACAACTCATGTGGAGTGTTGTTCACTACTTGTAAGGAAAGATAAATAATAGAGATGTAATAGTGAGTAAAGAGTCTTTCAATTTCGGAAAGGCTCTTTGTTTTTGTTTGAAAATTTTCTGTAGCTTTCTAATATGTCTTTAAACGACTTTATATTAAGGTTTTAAGGGGGTCAATGAGAAAGTGAACTAATTATTAATAGTGTGTGACTACGATGTGACCAGAATGTGACTAATACTTTGTTAGAAAATAATTTATGAATAGTGTAAATTAGTGATTTTGAGATGTAATAGTTTGCTAAATAAATTAAGATTAATGGACTTTTTGTAATCAGGATTTGGACCAAGCGATAAAAAGAATTAAGTGGCCTAAACAGTAATGCAATTGAAATAGTGTTTGTTGAACCAAAGAGCTGATTTTGAGTCTAGGGGGAAAAGATTCCTTTAGGATTCTTTATTCAACATTCACTAAAATATGAAGGAACGGAGCACGTCCGGTTTGAATTGCACTTTAGATTGTAAAATTCTTCACTTAAGTTAACCGACAGTTTAGTTCAATAACTAATTATGATAAATGGCTCTTGTTACAGTATGCAGCGTATTATAATGTTAAAACGACTTCAACGTGACAATTTTATATTTGCTTTGTTTATGTAGTTTAATTCAATAGGAAGGTTACATATGGAAGACTTAAAATTAGAATTACATATTGTGGGAATATATGGAAGCTTACGTAAAAAACCGTTTAGAAATTACTAAAAAAAAATAAAATGCTTCAATATAGATTAAAACAACCTTTTGGTGAGGTTATAATAAATTGAAGCAAGATAAGGTTTTCCTGCGATTGTTAAAAAAATTTTTTAGGAAGGATAAAGAAAAATGCTTTATATATGGGATATTGAGAAGATAATTAAAAATATATTACAAGAGCTCAAACTAAATATAAATGTGGAATTCAACAATAAACTCACTGCACCGATGAGTTATAACGTTTCGACAAATACGATAAAGTTTAACTACATACAAATTAACGGATATAACGCTAAAATTAACTTTAAAATTAAAGAAACAGATGAAAACTTTGTGAAAATTATTCTTTACCATCAGCTCGGTTATTATTTAGAATTTAGGGAAAATACACGAGTTTTAAAGACTCTCATTTATGGTAAAGAAGAAGAAAAGGAACAGCTTTTAGCAGAAATCGAAGAGAATTCTTGGGAATGTGGAAGAACATTTGTACCCGAATATCTATTAAAAGCATATGATCAAGTACGTGAATTAGATAAACTTTGGGACACATAGGCTTTCAAAGTCATATAACTCTCGATTCGATTGAATAACAGAAGCTACAGGTGTGATGACTTTGGGGAAACGTAAAGGTTAATCTATAATCACATGATATCCATCCACCGAAGACAACTAAACCCTTGTGGGGTGTTGCCTTTTACCGTTTCCTTCAACGTAGAACATTTCTATTTGACTGAATCCAGTAAACGGAAGCGTTACAACTCAGGGGGCTAAGGTACCATTTTTTCGTTATTGATAAAGAAGGAATTGACAGTTTAGATACTTTACTCGTAAAGTTGCTTATGATGCAAAATAAAATGGGGGAGAACAGATGCAATTCATTAATAATCTACTTCTGGATATGGAACTAGACCCTAGATTAGTAGAATATCTTTCGATTATAATCAAGATTTTTCTTATAGGGCTTATCTGTATCGCAGCAAATTTTATTTCAAAAAGAATAGTGGTCAGGATCATTACTCGTATCGTTACAAACTCCAAAATCAAGTGGGGGCCAATCATTTTGGAAAGAGAAGTTTTCCGAAAGTTATCCCATATTGTTCCTGCGATCATTATTTATTCGTTTGCTTCAACCTTTCCAACCTATCAATCAACCATCGAGAAATTGGCCATTGCCTATATGATTATTGTAGGGTTAGTGTTTATAAGAAGCTTACTAAATGTATGTAATGATATTTATCAAACCTTTGAAATATCCAAGGTTAAGCCTATTAAAGGATATATTCAGGTGGTTAACATTATTATCATGACTCTCGGGGTCATCTTAATTATCTCGAACCTAATGGGAAAGAGTCCTCTTATTCTATTAAGTGGTATTGGTGCTCTCTCGGCTGTTTTGATGTTAGTATTTAAAGATTCGTTATTAGGACTAGTGGCAGGAATTCAGTTGACGTCCAATGATATGGTTCGGGTTGGTGACTGGATCGAAATGCCAAAGTATGGAGCAGATGGTGACGTTATTGATATTTCTTTAAATACCGTAAAGGTTCAAAATGGGGACAAAACGATTACGATGATACCAAGTTATGCTCTTATTTCCGATTCATTTAGAAACTGGAGAGGGATGCAAGGATCAGGCGGTCGACGAATCAAGCGCTCTTTGTACATAGATACCAGTAGTATCACGTTTTGCACTGAGGAAATGATTGGAAAATTTATAAAAGTTCATTACCTTTCAGACTACATTATTCAAAAGGAAAAGGAAATTACCGAGTATAACACCAAAAATGAAATAGATAGGAACAATCCTGTGAATGGTAGGGCCCTTACCAATATCGGTGTTTTTAGGGGATATATCAGCAATTACCTCAAAAATCACGAAGGAATCAATCAGGATATGCCCTTAATAGTTAGACAGCTGGCACCTGGTGAATACGGTCTGCCTCTAGAAATTTATGCATTTACCAATGACGTACAGTGGGCAGTGCATGAATCTGTGCAATCTGATATCTTTGACCATCTATTTGCTGTTGCACCAGAGTTTGGACTTAGAATATTCCAGAATCCATCTGGGGCAGATATAAGAAACGTGGTAGAAGAATCGGAAAACAAAGCCTTAATTGGCGAAAGAAACTATTGAAATAATCATCGAAACAAAACCGACTGTTTTAAATAACACAGTCGGTTTTTTCTAATTCAAGAAACTACTTTTGTGAATTTTTGTATGTATTTCTCAAGCTCAGGTATTTTCGCTTCTCTGGCTATTCTTATGGATAATTCAATATCATAATGAATTATATTGGAGTTATCTTTTGAAGACTAACCATGGGTAGCAAGGCTTCTGATTCGTAGAACACAAACTTTATATAAGTTTAGAAAATTTAAACCAGCGTTTGAAAATAAAATTATTTACTTTTAACGGTTAGAAGCCGTATTCTTCAGTTGGAAAATACGGCTCATTCAAAAAATCATTATTTATTAAATTTTTTCTTATAGTGATAGGTAAGCTTTTGAAGTTATCGCCAGCTTTTCCCCCACTTCACACCGTACGTGAGACTTTCACCTCATACGGCGTTCCAACTAATCCAATTCATCCAGTGTTTTTATGTAT
>Ga0182737_1000575_pt1 | contig 49682 bp, 49 predicted proteins | sample eDN5th30CBELigOP_FD_128878 | JGI IMG/M metagenome (GOLD analysis project Ga0182737, IMG submission 128878) | Enriched Organic Plus compost microbial communities from Emeryville, California, USA - eDNA 5th pass 30_C BE-Lig OP (version 2) (version 2) ...
ACTCCGTCGCCGCGACCATCGAGACCGGCAGGTACCTGGTCGGCTGGGTGAGCATCTTCGAGACCGTCGCGTTCCTCGGACTGGTCGCCCTCACCGTGTTCGCGCCGTTCCTGCCCCGCATCTGTGAAGACTTCCGCGGTCGCCTCGAGACGCTCGCACACCGCAACGCCAATCCCGTGCGGCCCGTGATCGCGCGGCCGCGCCCGGTGGTCGCGGCATCCGCTCCTGCCACCGAGGACGACCGCACGGACCCCGAGGACGCGACGACGGATGCCGAGGACGCGGCCGCCGGGGGCACCGTCGCGCCCGATGCCGCGGTCGACGACCCCGACGCCACCTCGGTCATCGAGATCCCCGCCGCCGACGCGCCGCGGCTGCGCGCCGATCGAGCCCGCACGGCAGCGGGGGAGGACGAGGCGCCCGCGCAGGATGCCGCCGCGGTGACCTCGGCCGACGACGAGGTCACCGTCGTGATCCGTGATGGCGAGGACGCCGCCGAGGCGAAGCCTCCGGTCGAGGATGAGCCGGCCGCGGACGCCGAGCACCGCGCGGACGACCCGCACCTCACGACGGACGAGTTCCGTGACCTGTTCGCGCCGGGACCGGCGCCCGAGCAGCCGGATACGCACGACGTCGACGACGACGACCGTGACGTCGCCGCCGAGCCCGGGCCCTTCTGGATCCTCGCCGGCACCGAGCGCGACGTGCACGACGAGCAGGGCCGGCCGCTGTTCCGCATCGGCCCGCAGGCCTGGGCGCTCGTCATCGAGGACCGCGACGGCGCTTTCGTGGTGCGCCATGAGGACGGCCGCATCGGATACCTCCACGACATCACCGACATCACGAAGGGCTGACACGTGCGCACGATCGACCTCAGGGGCCGCAGTCTCGCACCCGCCGACATGCTCGCCGCTGTGCCGCGGGCCACGCAGGCGCGTGCCGAGGCGCTGGAGTCCGCCGCACGCATCGTCGACGACGTGCGGCTGCGCGGCGAAGCCGCACTGCGCGAGCAGGCCGAGCGCTTCGACCGGGTGACGGAGCACGCGATCCGGGTGCCGGCCGAGCACATCGCCGAGGCCGCGGAATCCGTCGACCCCGTCGTGCGCGAGGCGCTCACCGAGGCGATCGAGCGCGTGCGGCGCGCCTCCAGCGCCCAGGTTCCCGCCACGCAGGTGACCGAGATCGGGCCGGGTGCGCGCATCGAGCAGCGCTGGCAGCCCGTCGCCAGAGCCGGCGTGTACATCCCGGGCGGCAAGGCCGTCTACCCGTCCAGCGTGATCATGAACGTCGTGCCCGCGCAGGTCGCCGGCGTGACGGCGATCGCGCTCGCCTCGCCCCCGCAGGCCGAGCACGGCGGACGTGTGCACCCCACGATCCTCGCCGCCGCGGCGCTTCTCGGCGTCGACGAGGTCTACGCGATGGGCGGGGCAGGGGCCATCGGCGCACTTGCGCACGGCGTCGCCGACCTCGGCCTCGACCCGGTCGACGTCGTCTCCGGGCCGGGCAACAACTACGTCGCCTCTGCCAAGCGCGCCGTCGCAGGCGTCGTCGGCACCGACTCCGAGGCCGGGGCAACCGAGATCCTCATCGTCGCGGATGCCGAGGCGGATGCGCGTCTGGTCGCCGCCGACCTCATCAGTCAGGCCGAGCACGACGAGCAGGCCTCCGCCGTGCTCGTCACCGCCTCGCCCGAGCTCGCCGAGCGCGTCGCCGCTGAGGTCGCCGCGCAGGCGGCCACCACGACGCACCGCGAGCGGGTCGCCGCAGCCCTCGCCGGACCGCAGTCCGCGATCGTGCTCGTCGACGACGAGGCGATGGCCGAGGCGTTCAGCAACGCCTACGCCCCCGAGCACCTCGAGCTGCACCTCGCGGATGCCGAGCAGGCCGCTGCACGGTACACCAGCGCGGGTGCGGTGTTCGTCGGAGACCAGACGCCCGTCAGCCTCGGCGACTACATGGCCGGCAGCAACCATGTGCTGCCCACCGGCGGTCAGGCGCGTTACGCGCCCGGTCTCGGCGCCTACACGTTCCTGCGGCCGCAGCAGGTGATCCGCTACGACCACGACGCTCTCGCGCGGGTGCGCGCCGGGGTGGTCGCTCTGGCGCAGGCCGAGGTGCTCCCCGCGCACGGCGACGCCGTCGAGGCGCGCTTCACGGGCGACTCGACGGGGCGCTGAGCCGAGCGGGTACGCTGAGAGATCATGCACTGCCCCTTCTGCCGTCACCCCGACTCCCGTGTGATCGACTCGCGCACCAGCGACGACGGTCTGTCGATCCGCCGCAGACGGCAGTGCCCGGAGTGCGGCGGCCGGTTCTCGACGACCGAGACAGCCAGCCTCGTGGTGATCAAGCGCTCGGGAGTGGTCGAGCCGTTCAGCCGCGACAAAGTCATCTCGGGTGTGCGCAAGGCGTGCCAGGGGCGACCCGTGACCGAAGCCGATCTGGCCGTGCTCGCGCAGCAGGTCGAGGAGGCCGTTCGTCAGACCGGCGTCTCGCAGCTCGACACCAACGAGATCGGCCTCGCCATCCTCGGACCGCTGCGCGAGCTCGACGAGGTCGCCTACCTGCGCTTCGCCAGCGTCTACCAGGAGTTCGACTCGCTTGAGGACTTCGAATCCGCGATCGGCGAGCTGCGTGCCGACCACGCACGGCGGGAGCCCTCCGACCGGTAGCCTGGCAGGGATGTATCCGCTGCTCTTCCGCCACGTCCTGTCGCGCCTCGACCCCGAGTTCGCACACCACGCCGCGATCCCCGTCATCCGTCTGCTCGGTATGCGGCCGTTCGCCTGGGCGGCCCGCGCGGTCACCGCCCCCGATGCGTCGCAGCAGGTGCGCGCCCTGGGGCTGACCTTCCCGTCGCCGTTCGGCGTCGCCGCCGGCTTCGACAAGAACGCCGTCATGGTGCGCGGACTCGACGCGCTGGGCTTCGGGCACATCGAGGTGGGCACCATCACCGCGATCCCGCAGGACGGCAACCCGAAGCCGCGCCTGTTCCGCCTCGTGCTCGACCGTGCGGTCATCAACCGGATGGGCTTCAACAACGCCGGGGCGGATGCTGCGGCGAAGCGACTGCGGCGGCTGCGCCGTCGTGCGCCCCGCGCCGTCATCGGCGTGAACATCGGCAAGAGCCGCGTCGTCGAGGTCGAGGACGCCGTCGCCGACTACGTCGCCTCGGCCACCCGGCTCGCGCCGCTCGCCGACTACCTCGCGATCAACGTCTCCTCCCCGAACACCCCGGGGCTGCGCGGACTGCAGGCCGTCGAGACCCTCGCGCCGCTGCTGCGCGCGGTGAAGGATGCCGCAGGCAGCACCCCGCTGCTCGTCAAGATCGCCCCCGATCTCAGCGACGACGAGATCACCGCGATCGCGCGGCTCGCCGTCGCCGAGGGACTCGACGGCATCATCGCGCACAACACCACGATCTCGCGTGAGGGTCTGCACACCGCTGCCTCGGTCGTGGAGGCCGCCGGCGCCGGTGGGCTCTCGGGCGCGCCGCTCAAGCAGCGGTCGCTCGAGGTTCTCGCGGTCGTGCGCGCGGCCGTCCCCGATGACTTCTGCGTGATCGCGGTCGGGGGAGTGGAGACCGCCGAGGACGTGCGCCTGCGGCTCGACGCGGGTGCCACCCTCGTGCAGGGGTACACCGCGTTCCTGTACCGCGGACCGCTCTGGGGCCGTCAGATCAACCGCGGGCTCCGCGCCCGCTGAGCGGATCCCGCCGCGCAGCATCCTGCCGCACAGACGAAGAGGACCCCGGCCGATCGGCCGAGGTCCTCGATGTCTCAGGGCAGGACTCAGTCCGGGTACTGGCCGCGCTTGACCTGCGGCTTCGGCAGTCGCATGAAGCGCATCTGCAGCGCGCGCATCGCCGCGTACCAGCCCAGGCCCTTCTCGCGGCGCTCGGCGCCGAACTTCGCGGCGACCTTGCGCTTCACGCGGATGCCGAGCAGCACCACGTCGCCGATCGCGAGGATCATGTAGCCCCACAGGCCGACGATCGCCCACAGCTGCATCTGCGGCAGCGGCACGAGGTTCAGCACGATCACGACCAGCATCGCCGCCATGATCCACTCCGACAGGTGCCAGCCGGCGTCGACGTAGTCGCGCACCCAGCGGCGCTGCGGACCCTTGTCGCGGGCGGGAAGGTATTTGTCCTCGCCCATCTCCATGCCGATGCGGGCACGTTCGCGCCGCGCCTGCAGATCGGCCTTCGCGGCCGCCTTCGCCTCCTTGGTGTTCGCCACCAGCGGGCGGCGGCGCGCAGCGACGCGCTCGGCCTGAGTCGGGGTGGCGCGGCCCTTGCCCACGGCGGGCGTCTCGCGGGCGTCGTCGTCAGAGGGGGTGGAAGTGGACACGTGCGACCTCAGTTCGGGAATCGGGGGTTCGCCTTAAGATTACTCGCATGACCTCGCCCGCATCACCGGCCCCCGCCGAACACGAGAACGCCCTGACAGAGGCCGTCTCCCTCGGCATCCCCGCAGCCCTCTCCGACCTGGGGGCGCTCGTGCGCATCCCCGGCATCGCCTGGCCCGCATTCGACCAGACCCAGCTCGAGCGCAGCGCCGCAGCCGTCGCCGAGCTCGCCCGCGGCACCGGCGTGTTCGACGAGGTGCGCGTGCTGCGCGCGCACGTCGACGACACCGCCGAGCTCGGCCAGCCCGCCGTCCTCGCCACCAGGGCGGCGCGCAACGGGCGGCCCACCATCCTGCTGTACGCGCACCACGACGTGCAGCCCCCGGGCGACGACGAGCTGTGGGAGACGCCTCCCTTCGAGCCCACCGTCCGCGACGGACGGCTGTACGGACGCGGCGCCGCCGACGACAAGGCCGGCATCATGGCGCACATCGCCGCCCTGCGCGCGGTCGCCGAGGTTCTCGGAGACGACCTCGACCTCGGCGTCGCGATGTTCGTCGAGGGGGAGGAGGAGTACGGCTCCCGCTCCTTCGCGCGCTTCCTGAGCGACAACGCCGACGCGCTGCGCGCCGACGCGATCGTCGTCGCCGACTCCGGCAACCTCGACTCGCACACCCCCGGCCTCACCGTCTCGCTGCGCGGCAACGCGCGCTTCACGCTGAAGATCCGCACCCTCGACCACGCCTCGCACTCGGGCATGTTCGGCGGCGCGGTGCCCGACGCCATGATGGCCGCCGTGACGCTGCTGGCGACCCTGTGGGACGCCGACGGCGCCGTGGCCGTCGAGGGCATGACCGCCCGCGAGGCCGACACGCCGCCCTACGACGAGGCGACCCTGCGCGACGAGGCGGGTCTCCTGCCCGGCACGCAGCCGATCGGACGCGACAGCATCCTCGGCCGCATCTGGAACAAGCCGTCCATCACCATCACCGGCATCGACGCCACCAGCGTCGCTCAGGCGTCCAACACGCTGCTGCCCGAGGTGTCCGTCGTGATCAGTGCGCGCGTGGCCCCCGGCGAGGCGGCATCCGATGCCTTCCGCGCGCTCGAGGCGCACCTGCGCGCGCACGCGCCGTTCGGTGCCGAGCTGACCTTCACCGACGTCGACCTCGGCGATGGCTTCCTCGTCGACACCTCCGGCTGGGCGGTGCAGCTCACCCGCGACGCCATGGCCGACGGCTACGGCGTCGCCCCCGTCGATCTCGGCGTCGGCGGGTCGATCCCGTTCATCGCCGACCTCGTCCGCGAATTCCCCGGCGCGCAGATCCTCGTCACCGGCGTCGAGGACCCGCACTCCCGTGCGCACAGCCCCAACGAGTCGCTGCACCTCGAGACGTTCCGCAACGCGGTGCGCACCGAGGCGCTGCTGCTCGCGCGGATGAACGCGCGCAGCGCGGCCTCCTGAGTCCACGCAGCATCCGGAATGCCTGGCGGGGCCCGAGCGCGGCGTGCGCGCGGGCCCCGTCGGCGCGCTCGGCGGTAGAATCGGCGAAGAGTCGCAGCGGATGCTGCACGTTCTGAGGAGTGACATGAGCGACACCGCCCTGACCACGGAGACCACCCGCGCCCACGGCGTCAGCCTGACCGAGGCCGCGGCCGGCAAGGTGAAGAGCCTTCTCGAGCAGGAGGGACGTGACGACCTGCGTCTGCGCGTCGCCGTCCAGCCCGGCGGATGCTCGGGCCTGATCTACCAGCTGTACTTCGACGAGCGCTACCTCGAGGGCGACGAGACCGTCGACTTCGACGGCGTCGAGGTCATCGTCGACAACATGAGCGTCCCCTACCTCGACGGCGCCTCGATCGACTTCAAGGACACCATCCCGGAGCAGGGCTTCACGATCGACAACCCCAACGCGGCGGGCAGCTGCGCCTGCGGCGACAGCTTCCACTGACGCCCCGCCAACCTGCGTGGTTGGCATGAATCGGGTGTGAGGTTGCCCTAGACTTGAGTCGCCCCTGTCCGTGTATCTGAAAGGTGCATCGTGTCCTCGAGACGCCGCCTTCGTTGGGCCGCCCTCCCTGTGGGAGCAGCGGCAGCCGTGGTCCTGGCAGGCTGTTCTGCCACCGAGCTCAACGGCTTCCTGCCGGGCTTCGTGGAGGACGGACCCGCAGCCACCAATCAGACGGAGACGGTCTCCGGTCTCTGGGTCACCTCGTGGGTGGTCCTGCTGGCCGTGGGCCTCATCACCTGGGGCCTGATGGGCTGGGCGCTCGTCGCCTACCGTCGCCGCAAGGGCCAGACCGGTCTTCCGGTCCAGCTGCGCTACAACATGCCGATCGAGATCCTCTACACGGTGATCCCGCTGATCCTCGTGCTGGGCATGTTCTTCTTCACGGCGCGCGACCAGACCTCGATCGAGACGAAGTGGGACGACCCCGACGTCGAGATCACCGCGATCGCCAAGCAGTGGGCGTGGGACTTCCAGTACGACGGCACGGAGGAGGACAACTCCGACGCCGTGTGGACGATGGGCGTGCAGGCGCAGCCCGACGAGGCCGGCGACATCGACCGCAGCAAGCTGCCGACGCTGGTGCTCCCCGTCGACCAGAAGATCACGATCGACCTGCAGTCGCGTGACGTGATCCACTCGTTCTGGATCATCGACTTCCTGTACAAGAAGGACATGTACATCGGGAAGGACAACAGCTGGTCGTTCATCCCGACGCGCATCGGCGAGTACGACGGCAAGTGCGCCGAGCTCTGCGGTGAGTACCACTCGATGATGCTGTTCAACGTGAAGGTCGTCTCGCAGGCCGACTACGAGGACTACCTCGACACGCTGCGCGAAGAGGGCAACACCGGTGACATCACCGATGCCTACGACCGCCTGAGCAACCTGCCCGGCACCGGGGCGTCCACGGGTGCTGAGGAAGAGGAGTGATCCATGACCACCACAGCTGAACCCACGACGCACGGCGCTCGTCCGACTACGATGCCGCCGCGCCAGGCCGCCCTGCTCACCTCGACCCGCGTCGAGCAGAAGGGCAACATCGTCGTCAAGTGGATCACCTCCACCGACCACAAGACGATCGGGTACATGTACCTCATCGCCTCGGTGCTGTTCTTCCTCCTCGGCGGCGTGATGGCCCTGGTCATCCGCGCGGAGCTGTTCGCACCCGGCATGCAGATCGTGCCCACCAAGGAGCAGTACAACCAGCTGTTCACCATGCACGGCACGATCATGCTGCTGATGTTCGCGACCCCGCTGTTCGCGGGCTTCGCGAACGCGATCCTGCCGCTGCAGATCGGCGCCCCTGATGTCGCCTTCCCGCGTCTGAACGCCTTCGCGTTCTGGCTGTTCCTGTTCGGCTCGACGATCGCCGTCGCCGGCTTCCTCACCCCGCAGGGTGCGGCGTCGTTCGGATGGTTCGCCTACCAGCCGCTCGCGAACTCGTCGTTCTCGCCCGGCGCCGGCGGCAACCTGTGGATGCTCGGCCTCGGCATGTCCGGTTTCGGCACCATCCTCGGTGCGGTGAACTTCATCACCACGATCATCACGATGCGCGCCCCCGGCATGACCATGTGGCGCATGCCGATCTTCTCGTGGAACACCCTGATCACCAGCCTGCTGATCCTGATGGCGTTCCCGGTGCTCGCCGCCGCGATCCTCGCGGCCGCCGCAGACCGCGTCCTCGGCTCGCACGTCTACGACGTCGCGAACGGCGGCGTGCTGCTGTGGCAGCACCTGTTCTGGTTCTTCGGCCACCCCGAGGTGTACATCATCGCGCTGCCGTTCTTCGGCATCGTCTCCGAGGTCTTCCCGGTGTTCAGCCGCAAGCCGATCTTCGGTTACAAGACCCTGGTGTACGCGACCATCGCGATCGCGGCGCTGTCGGTGGCCGTGTGGGCTCACCACATGTACGTCACGGGTGGTGTGCTGCTGCCGTTCTTCGCCCTGATGACCATGCTCATCGCGGTTCCGACCGGTGTGAAGATCTTCAACTGGATCGGCACGCTGTGGCGCGGTTCGCTGACGTTCGAGACGCCCATGGTCTTCGCCCTCGGCTTCCTCGTGTCGTTCGTGTTCGGCGGTCTGACCGGTGTCATCCTCGCGGCCCCGCCGCTGGACTTCCACCTCAGCGACTCGTACTTCGTCGTCGCCCACTTCCACTACGTGGTGTTCGGAACCGTCGTGTTCGCGATGTTCTCGGGCTTCTACTTCTGGTGGCCGAAGTGGACCGGCCGCATGCTGAACGAGCGTCTCGGCTACATCCACTTCTGGATGCTGTTCATCGGCTTCCACATGACCTTCCTCATCCAGCACTGGCTGGGCGTCGACGGCATGCCGCGTCGTTACGCCGACTACTCGGCGTACGACAACTGGGAGTGGGGCAACCAGGTCTCCACGATCGGTGCGATCATCCTCGGCGCCTCGATGCTGCCGTTCTTCCTGAACGTCTGGATCACCGCGCGCACTGCACCCAAGGTCACGGTCAACGACCCGTGGGGTTACGGTGCATCGCTCGAGTGGGCGACCTCGTGCCCGCCGCCGCGACACAACTTCACCTCGATCCCGCGGATCCGCAGCGAGCGTCCCGCGTTCGATCTGAACCACCCCGAGGCTGCGGAGCACCCGGTCGCAGCAGGAGAGGCCAAGTAACCCATGCGCTCCAATATCGTCGTCTGGTGGATCATCGCCGCGTTCTTCCTGGTCGTCTCGGCGATCTACACGGTCTGGAACCTCATCTCGCACGGCGGCGTCGAGTGGGTCGGAACCGTCGCGCTGCTCTTCACGTCGTTCATGGGGGCCATGGTCGCCTTCTACCTGCACAAGACGTACAACGCGCAGGGCGGAGAGCTCCCCGAAGATGTGCTGACCAGCGACATCGACGACGGTGACCCCGAGCTCGGCGAGTTCAGCCCCTGGTCGTGGTGGCCGATCGTGCTCGCCGGTGCTGCTGCGGTGTTCTTCATCGGCCTGGCCGTCGGACACTTCCTGCTGCCGATCGGCGTCGCGCTCTTCGTGGTCGCGATCGTCGGCTGGGTGTACGAGTACTACCGCGGACACTTCGCCCGCTGACAACGCTGAAGGTGAGAACGCCCCCGGGATGATTCCCGGGGGCGTTCTCTGCGCATAGGGGTACGCCACGACATCCAAGTCTCTTCCCCTGTTTGGGGCGGATCTTCCCGTTTGGGGCGGAGAATCCACGCCCCAAACCGGAGAATGCGCCCGGCAAACCGGAGAATGCGCCCGGCAAACCGGAGAATGCGCCCCAAACCGGAGAATGCGCCCGGCAGACCGGGGGGGGGAATGGGACGGTCAGGCGCGGTGGCGGATGCGGGGGATTCCGGTGAGCGGGTCGACCGGGCGCCGGTGGATGCCGTCGGCATCCTCGACCGGGTATCCCTCACGGACCCAGTACTCGAAGCCGCCGATCATCTCCCGCACCGCGTAGCCGAGCTTCGCGAACTCGAGCGCGCCCTTCGCCCCCGCATTGCACCCGGGGCTCCAGCAGTAGACCACGACCTCGGCATCTGCGGGGATCTCCTGCGGGGCGCGCGCGGCGATCTCGCTGTAGTGCATGTGCACGGCCCCGGGCACGCGTCCCTGCGCCCACGCCTCGTCCGAGCGCACATCGACCACCACGACGGGGTCTCCGGCCTTCTGGCGGGCGTACAGGTCGCTGGCGTCGGTCTCGCAGGCGAGCTTGGCGGCGAAGTAGTCCTGGCGGTCGATCATGCTCTCAGACTAGAGCCTCAAAAGCACTGAGGGCCCGTCCGAACGGACGGGCCCTCAGTGGATGGGGGAGCGGCTTACTCGCCGTCCTCCGACTTCTTGCGCGGCTTCTTGACCGGCTCCTTCGCGATCACCGAGCTCGGGGTGTTCGGAGTCTCGCTCACGTGCGCGTCAGCCTCAGCGATCTGGTCCTCGGAGGTGACGCCGGCGCGACGGTGGGCACCCTCGATCTCCTGAGCCTCGATCTCGGCGTCGTGCGCCAGCGTGTGCTGCTGGTGCGCGTCGGCGGCGGCCAGCTCGGCCTGGGTCAGCGGCTGCAGGCGGTCCTCGAAGAACCAGCGCGAGATCGCCGAGCGAAGGTTCTCGTGCCACGGGATGCGGCCCTTCGCGTTCGGACGCACCACGAGCGGCTCGTAGGTCGAGTAGTCGATGAGCTTCCAGCGGTCGTACACGTCGACCGGCTGGTGCACCTCGATGAACTCGCCACCGGGGAGGCGCACGATGCGGCCCGACTCGTAGCCGTGCAGCACGATCTCGCGATCCTTCTTCTGCAGCGCGATGCAGATGCGCTTGGTGATGAAGTATCCGAGCACCGGGCCGACGAACAGCAGCGCCTGCAGGGTGTGGATCACGCCCTCCATGGTGAGCATGAAGTGCGTCGCGATGAGGTCGGACGACGCTGCGGCCCACAGCACGGCGTAGAAGATGACGCCGGCGGCGCCGATCGCGGTGCGGGTGGCGGCGTTGCGGGGACGCTCGGCGATGTGGTGCTCGCGCTTGTCGCCCGTGATCCACGCCTCGATGAACGGGTACAGCGCGACGAGCACGATGAACACACCCAGGACGGCGACCGGGATCAGGATGCCGAACGACCAGGTGCGGTCGAGGAAGACCACGTCGAGGTGCGGCGGAGCCAGACGCAGGGCGCCGTCGGCGAAGCCGATGTACCAGTCGGGCTGCGTACCCGCCGACACGGGGGACGGGTCGTACGGTCCGTAGTTCCAGACCGGGTTGATCTGGAAGAACGTCGCGATCAGCACGATCACGCCGAAGGTGATGAACAGGAAGCCGCCCATCTTCGACATGTAGACCGGCATCATCGGGTAGCCGACGACGTTGTCGTTGGTGCGCGCGGGGCCGGCGAACTGGGTGTGCTTGTTGATGACCATGAGCATCAGGTGCACGACGATCAGACCGATGACCAGCAGCGGCAGCAGCAGGATGTGCAGCGTGTACAGGCGGCCGACGATGTCGGTGCCGGGGAACTCACCGCCGAACAGCAGGAACGAGGTCCACGTGCCGATCAGGGGGAGACCCTTGATCATGCCGTCGATGATGCGCAGACCGTTGCCCGAGAGCAGGTCGTCGGGGAGCGAGTAGCCGGTGAAGCCCTCTGCCATCGCCAGGATGAACAGCACGAAACCGATCACCCAGTTCAGCTCACGCGGCTTGCGGAACGCGCCGGTGAAGAAGATGCGGAGCATGTGGATGCCGATGCCGGCCACGAAGACCAGTGCGGCCCAGTGGTGGATCTGACGCACGAGCAGACCGCCGCGCAGGTCGAACGAGATGTGCAGGGTCGACTCGAGGGCCGCCGACATCTCGATGCCGCGCATCGGCTCATAGGCGCCCGTGTAGTGCGTGGGCACCATCGAGGCCTGGAAGAAGAACGTCAGGAACGTGCCCGAGAGGAACACGACGACGAAGCTCCACAGCGCGATCTCGCCGAGCATGAACGACCAGTGGTCGGGGAAGATCTTGCGACCGAGCTCCTTGACGAAGCCCGAGAGGCTGGTGCGCTCATCGATGTAGTTCGCCGTCGCGCCGATGAAGCGACCGCCGAGCGGCTTGTCCCGCGTTTCGGCGGGCTTGTTCTCGTGAAGAGTTGCGGTGCTCAATGACGCTCCCAGAAGCTCGGGCCGACGGGTTCCTTGAAGTCGCTCTGCGCGACGAGGTAGCCCTCGTCATCGACCTCGATGGGCAGCTGCGGCAGCGGACGAGCGGCCGGTCCGAAGATGACCTTGGCGTGCTCGGTGACGTCGAACTGCGACTGGTGGCAGGGGCAGAGCAGGTGGTGGGTCTGCTGCTCGTACAGTGCCACGGGGCAGCCGACGTGGGTGCAGACCTTCGAGTACGCGACGATGCCGTCGTACGACCAGCTCTTGCGCTCCTCGGTCTCGATGAGCTGCTCGGGGCGCAGACGCATGAGCAGCACGATGGCCTTGGCCTTCTCCTCGAGCATGCCGCCGTCGTGGCCGAGCTCCTTGAGGCCCTCGGGGATGACGTGCACGGCCGAGCCGAGGGTGACGTCCGCGGCGCGGATGGGCGTGCCGTCGGGGTCGCGGACGAGGCGGGTGCCCTTGTCCCAGAAGGTGTGCTTGAGCAGCGCGACGGGGTCGCCGGCGTTCGGCTCCTCGGCGGAGGCGTGCGGGGCGAGGCCGCGGAACAGGGTGACGCCTGGGACGATCGAGGCGACGACGGCGGCGATCAGCGAGTTGCGGATCACGGTGCGGCGTCCGAAGCCGGACTCCTCGTTCGCGTCGGCGAACGCCTTGATCGATGCCTCGCGGACGCTGTCACGACCGCGGGTGGGGTGACGGTGCTCGATGTGCTCCTTGTCGGACATCAGCGCCTTCGACCAGTGGATCGCGCCGAGGCCGAGGGCCAGCAGCGCAAGGCCGATGCCGAGACCGACGAACAGGTTGTTGTACCGCACGTCGATGAGCGCGCCCGACTCGATCGGGAACAGCATGTAGGCGGCGACCGCCCAGATGCTGCCTGCGAGAGACAGGTAGAACAGGGTGTAGACCGTGCGGACCGCAGCCTTCTCGGCCTTCGGGTCCTTGTCGGTCATCCGCTCGCGGTGAGGCGGCAGTCCCGGGTTCTGCGCGGGATCGCTGACTGCGACGCCCAGCCCCGGTGAGGGCTGGTAGGCCCTGTCCAGAGCCTGCGTGTCGTCGTCGTGTGCCATGGTTCTCCTCGTACGTAACTCTTCGATGAAAGTGCGTCAGTTGGACTTCGCCGTGATCCACACGGTGAGGGCGACGAGTGCGCCGATGCCGAAGATCCAGACGAACAGGCCCTCGGAGACCGGGCCCAGCGATCCGAGCGTGAAGCCGCCGACCTGCACCTCGTTCTGTGCGTAGACGAGCGAGGCGATGATGTCGCGCTTGTCCTCGGTGCTCAGGTTCATGTCGCCGAACACGGGCATGTTCTGCGGACCGGTGACCATGGCCGCGTAGATGTGCAGGGCGCTGGTCGAGGTCAGGGCCGGAGCGTACTTGCCCTCGGTGAGTGCACCACCGGCGGCGGCCACGTTGTGGCACATCGCGCAGTTGATGCGGAAGAGCTCGGCGCCGTGCGAGACGCTGGCCTCGTCGGAGCTGTCCTCCGGGTTCGCCTCGCCGTTGAGCACCCACTCCTCGGGGAAGGTGGGGCCGGGGGCGACGTCCTGCACGTACGAGGCCATCGCCTCGATCTGGTCCTGCGTGAACTGCGGGGTCTTCTGCGGTGCCTGCGGGCCCTGCATCTGCAGCGGCATGCGGCCGGTCGCGAGCTGGAACTCGACGGCCAGCTCGCCCACGCCGATGAGGCTGGGGCCGGCCTCGGTGCCCTGCAGGTCCACGCCGTGACAGGTGGCGCAGTTGGCGGTGAACAGCTTCTCGCCGTCGGCGACGGTCAGCTCGGCTGCCTTGGCAGTGGTGGGCGTGTCGGTCGAGGCCATCGCCGCCGACGCGCCTGCGTACACGCCGCCGGTGATCAGCAGACCGGCGCCGATCAGCGCGGCTGCGGCGAACGGGCTGCGACGACCGCGAGCGCGGTGCTTCTTCTCTCGTGCCATTTCAGAAAATCGCTCCGCTCTTATTTCAGGAAGTAGATGACGGCGAACAGGACGAGCCAGACGACGTCGACGAAGTGCCAGTAGTAGGAGACGACGATCGAGGTCGTGGCCTCCTTGTGGCCGAAGTTCTTGACCGCGTACGCGCGGCCGATGACCAGCAGGAAGGCGATGAGACCGCCGGTCACGTGCAGGGCGTGGAAGCCGGTGGTGATGTAGAACGCGGAGGCGTAGGCGTCAGCCTGGATCGGCATGCCCTCCATGACCAGCTGCGCGTACTCCCACACCTGGCCGCAGACGAAGATCGCGCCGAGGATGAAGGTGAGCCAGAACCACTCGACCATGCCCCAGCCGAACAGACGGCGGCGTCCCATCGCGTTGAGCTGACCGCGCGCGATCCGGTACGGCTGCAGGTCCTCTGCGGCGAACACGCCCATCTGGCAGGTGAACGACGACGCGACCAGGATCGCGGTGTTCACCGCCGCGAAGGTCACGTTCAGAAGATCCGTGCGGTCGGCCCACAGCTCGGGGGAGGTGCTGCGGAGCGTGAAGTAGATCGCGAACAGTCCCGCGAAGAACATCACCTCGCTGCCGAGCCACACGATGGTGCCGACAGCTACCGGGTTGGGCCGCTTGATGGTTCGGGCAGCCGGGGCATACGTCGCTGAAGTGGTCACCAGACCATTATGGCCGATTCGCGCCGCCAATTCTTGCACCGGCATGGCGTGCTGGGCTGGTCGACGACTTAGGGCGACCTAAGAGATTCCTGCGAATCCGCCTCATTCTGCTGTGAATCCGGCATCCGTCGTTCTTCTCGACGTCTCGGCGGCCGCGTCATCTCGTGGAGAGCGGCGTTTCGGCGCCGTTAGGATCGGCACATGGCGGACTACCTGACCTGGCCCGATGTGCTCACCTCCCTGCTGCAGCGGAAGGACCTGAGCGTCTGGGAGTCCACCTGGGCGATGCGCCAGGTGATGCAGGGCAAGGTCACCGAGGCGCAACTGGCCGGCTTCCTCGTCGCGCTGCGTGCCAAGGGCGAGACGATCGACGAGATCGTCGGCTTCCGCGACGCCATCCTCGAGAACGCGGTGCCCCTGCCGGTGTCCTCCGACGTGCTCGACATCGTCGGCACCGGTGGCGACCGCGTCGGCACCGTCAACGTGTCGACGACCGCGGCGATCATCATCGGCTCCACCGGCATCCCCGTCGTCAAGCACGGCAACCGGGCCGCGAGCTCGTCCTCCGGCTCCTCCGACGTGCTCACCGCCCTCGGCCTCGACATCTCGCTCGACCCCGAGCGGGTCGCGGGCGTGCTCGACCGCACCGGCATCACGTTCGCGTGGGCGGCGGCGTTCCACCCCGGCTTCAAGCACGCAGGAGCCGTGCGCTCGGAGCTCGGCGTGCCGACCGTGTTCAACATGCTCGGACCGCTCTGCAACCCCGCCCGCGCCGAGGCCAACGCCGTCGGCGTCGCCCAGATCGACCGTGTGCCGCTGATCACCGGCGTGTTCCGCACCCGCGGCGCGACCGCTCTGGTCTTCCGCGGCGACGACGGCCTCGACGAGCTCACCACCACCGGCCACAGCCGCATCTGGGAGGTCGCCCGAGGAGACATCCACGAGCACGACCTCGACCCGCGCGATCTCGGCATCCCGCTCGCCGACCTCTCCGACCTGCTCGGCGGCTCGCCCGAGCACAACGCCGACGTGCTGCGCCGCACCCTCGACGGCGAGAAGGGCGCCGTGCGCGACATCGTGCTGCTGAACGCCGCTGCCGGCATCGTCGCGTTCGAGCTGTCGCGCGACGCGTCGCTCACCCAGGTGCCGATCGTCGAGCGCCTGCGCGCCGGGTACCAGAAGGCGACCGAGGCGGTCGACGACGGTCGCGCCAGGGCGAAGCTCGACGAGTGGGTCCGTGCGACCCGCGAGGTCGCCTGACCGCAGGGGTGCCATGGATGCCGTCGCCGCGCTGCTCGAGATCGCCACGCTCCTCGAGCGCGAACGCGCGTCGCGGTACCGCGCCAAGGCGTTCCGGCAAGCGGCATCCGTCGTCACCGGTCTTCCGGCCGAGGTGCTCGCCGACCCGGAGCGCGTGCGGGCGGTCAAGGGCATCGGCGCGTCGACCTTCGAGGTGATCCGCCAGGCGCAGCAGGGGATCGTCCCCTCGTATCTCGTCGAGTTGCGCGGTGAGGTCGAACCCGAGATCCGCTCGGCGCTGCGCGCGCGGCTGCGCGGCGACCTGCACGCGCACACCGACTGGTCAGACGGAACCACGCCGATCGAGACCATGGTCGACGCAGCCAGGGCGCTGGGCCACGAGTACCTCGCGATCACCGACCACTCGCCGCGGCTGCGCGTCGCGCGGGGGCTGTCGGCCGAGCGGCTCCGCGAGCAGATCCCGCTGGTGCGCGGGCAGTCGGGGGACGGGTTCACGGTGCTCGCCGGCATCGAGGTCGACATCCTCGAGGACGGTGCGCTGGATCAGCATCCCGAGCTGCTCGCCGAGCTCGACATCGTCGTCGCGTCGGTGCATTCCAAGCTGCGCATGGATGCCGCACCGATGACGAGGCGGATGCTGGCCGCGGTCGCGGATCCGCACGTGAACGTGCTCGGGCACTGCACAGGGCGCCTCGTGCAGGGTGAGCGCGGCACGCGCCCGCCCTCGCAGTTCGACGCGCAGGCGGTGTTCGCGGCGTGCGCCGAGCACGGCGTCGCGGTCGAGATCAACTCGCGACCCGAGCGGCAGGACCCGCCCGACGAGCTCATCGCGATCGCGCTGGCGGAGGGGTGCCTGTTCTCGATCGACTCCGACGCGCACGCCCCCGGTCAGCTGTCCCTGCTCGACCACGGTGCCCAGCGCGCCGAGGCCGCGGGCGTTCCGGCCGAGCGGATCGTCACGACCTGGGGTCTGGAGCGGCTGCGCGCCTGGGCGCGGTCGGACTGAGCCGCGGCATCCGCTACTCGGTGATCGCCGTGAGCGCCCTGGTCATCGAGGTGCCCAGATTCCAGCGCTCCGCGAGATCCTCGGCGGCCGCGCGCTGCGCGGCATCCAGTGCGCCCAGGGCGGTGCCGGGCGCGGCGATGTCGAGATCGGTCGCCACCTTCACGACGGTCGGCGCGACGTCGAGATAGTCGGAGGCCTCGGCGAAGCGTGCGGATGCCGACGCGCTGAGCGCACCGGCCGCCGCGGCGGCGCGGATGCCGGCGAGATCGCCGTGCGCGAGCAGCAGCGTCGCCGCGCTCTTCTCGCCCACGCCCTTCACACCGGGAAGGCCGTCGGATGCGTCGCCGCGCATTGTGGCGAAGTCGGCGTACTGCGCGGGGAGCACCCCGTACTTCGCGACCACCGTCTCGTCGGTGACGATCTCGAGGTTGCTCATGCCGCGGGCGGTGTAGACGACTCGCACGTCGCGGGCGTCGTCGACGAGCTGGAACAGGTCGCGGTCACCCGTGACGATGTCGACCGGCAGCGTCGCACGCGTCGCCAGCGTGCCGATCACGTCATCGGCCTCGTGCTCGGCGACGCCGATGATCGGGATGCCGAGGGCGCCGAGCGACTCGCGGATCAGCGGGATCTGCTGCTCGAGCGGATCGGGCACCTCCTCGACATCCGGTGCGCCCGGCACGACCTGCTCGACGCGATGTGCCTTGTAGCTCGGGATGAGGTCGACCCGCCACTGCGGGCGCCAGTCGTCGTCCCAGCAGGCGATGATCTGCGTCGGGCGGTAGAGCGTGACCAGCTTGGCGATGATGTCGAGCAGCCCGCGGGCCGCGTTCACCGACGTGCCGTCCGGGGCCTTCACCTTGTCGGGCACGCCGTAGAAGGCGCGGAAGTAGAGGCTGGCGGTGTCGAGCAGCATCAGGCGTTCGGTCACGCCATCAGCATACGAGGGGCCGCGGACCTCGATGAGGATCGGGGGAGCGGAGCACGCCTCTCGTCTGATAATCTGAAGTGTCACTCGTGGCGAGCATCCGCATGCCCTCGTGACGCGCAATCCAAAACCATTCGCCTCGGCATCATCCTGGCATGCCGGCAGCCGAGGCCCGATCATCCATTCACAAGGACAACCCACTACATGACTAGCGCAACGACCGCCCCGGCCACCAAGCAGGTCGCGATCAACGACATCGGCTCTGCTGAGGACTTCCTGGCCGCGGTCGAGAAGACCCTGAAGTTCTTCAACGACGGCGACATCATCGAGGGCACGATCGTCAAGATCGACCGCGATGAGGTTCTGCTCGACGTCGGCTACAAGACCGAGGGTGTCATCCCCTCCCGCGAGCTCTCCATCAAGCACGACGTCGACCCCAACGAGGTCGTCGCCGTCGGCGACCAGGTCGAGGCCCTCGTTCTCCAGAAGGAGGACAAGGAAGGCCGTCTGATCCTCTCCAAGAAGCGTGCGCAGTACGAGCGCGCCTGGGGTGACGTCGAGAAGATCAAGGAGAACGACGGCGTCGTCACCGGCACCGTCATCGAGGTCGTCAAGGGTGGCCTCATCGTCGACATCGGCCTGCGCGGCTTCCTGCCCGCCTCGCTGATCGAGCTGCGTCGCGTCCGCGACCTCACCCCGTACCTGGGTCAGGAGCTCGAGGCGAAGATCCTCGAGCTCGACAAGAACCGCAACAACGTCGTGCTCAGCCGCCGTGCGCTGCTCGAGCAGACCCAGTCGGAGTCGCGCACCACGTTCCTGAACAACCTGCACAAGGGTCAGGTCCGCAAGGGTGTCGTCTCGTCGATCGTCAACTTCGGTGCGTTCGTCGACCTGGGTGGCGTGGACGGCCTCGTGCACGTCTCCGAGCTGTCCTGGAAGCACATCGAGCACGCTTCCGAGGTCGTCGAGGTCGGCCAGGAGGTCACCGTCAAGATCCTCGAGGTCGACCTCGACCGCGAGCGCGTCTCGCTGTCGCTCAAGGCGACCCAGGAGGACCCGTGGCAGGTCTTCGCCCGCACCCACGCCATCGGCCAGGTCACCCCGGGCAAGGTCACCAAGCTCGTTCCGTTCGGTGCGTTCGTCCGCGTGGCAGACGGCATCGAGGGCCTCGTCCACATCTCGGAGCTCTCCAGCAAGCACGTCGAGCTGGCCGAGCAGGTCGTGTCGGTCGGCGAAGAGGTCTTCGTCAAGGTCATCGACATCGACCTCGAGCGTCGTCGCATCTCGCTGTCGCTGAAGCAGGCCAACGAGTCGGTCGACCCCTACGGCACCGAGTTCGACCCGGCCCTGTACGGCATGCTCGCCGAGTACGACGAGAACGGCGAGTACAAGTACCCGGAGGGCTTCGACGCCGAGACCGGTGCCTGGAAGGACGGCTTCGACGCTCAGCGCGAGGCTTGGGAGCAGGAGTACGCCGCAGCCCAGGCTCGCTGGGAGGCGCACAAGGCTCAGGTGCTCAAGGCCGCCGAGGCCGAGGCAGAGGCCGGCGACGAGTTCGCCGCCCCGACGTTCTCGAGCGACTCGGCCGGTGCCGGCACCCTCGCCGACGACGAGGCTCTCGCCGCTCTGCGCGAGAAGCTCTCGGGCGGCAACGCCTGATCAGCTCGTCTGAACAGAACGGGCCGTCACCCCTCGGGGTGGCGGCCCGTTCCGCGTCTCCGGGCACCGCGTGTGACGGCACGTTACGGCCGGCTTCGTCGCATTCCGCGCCCTCCGCGACGATGGGGGGATGAGCTCCGCCGTCCTCACCCCGCGCGAAGATCTCGTCGCGCCCTCGGGCGCCGCGACGGCCGTGCGCCTGCAGGACGTGCGGCGCCACTTCAGCGTCGACGGTGCACGCCGACAGGTGCTGCGCGGGCTGGACGTCGAGCTCGACGCCGGCGAGATCGTCGCCGTCATCGGACCCTCCGGATGCGGCAAATCGACCCTGCTGCGTCTGATCGCCGGCCTCGACGCCCCCAGCGGCGGCGCGATCTCGATCGACGGCAGCGGCGTCACCGACACGGATGAGCGCACCGCGGTCGCCTTCCAGGAGCCGCGACTGCTGCCCTGGCGCACGCTCGCGCAGAACGTCGAGCTCGGACTCCCTCGCTCCCTGCGCGGCCGTGCCGCCCGTGCGGCACGCGTCGCCGAGCTGCTGCGTCTGGTCGGCCTCGACCACGCCGCGGGTCAGCGCCCCCGTGAGGTCTCCGGCGGCATGGCCCAGCGGGCGTCGCTGGCGCGGGCGCTGGCCCGCAACCCCAGCGTGCTGCTGCTCGACGAGCCGTTCGGCGCCCTGGACGCGCTCACCCGGCTGCGCATGCAGGATCTGCTGCTCGACATCCACGCCGCCGAGCCCACCACGATCCTCCTCGTGACGCACGACGTCGAAGAGGCCCTCTACCTCGCGGACCGCGTGCTGCTGCTGCGCTCGCTGGCCACCGAACCCGACCAGGATGCCGTCTCGATCGCCCGCACGATCGAGGTCCCCGGCATCCGCCCCCGCGACCGCGCGGACCGCGGCCTCGCGGACCTGCGCGCCGAGCTCCTCGAGGGGCTCGGCGTCGACACCCACCACCGCACCACCCACCACGACCTGGAGCCCCGATGAGCATCCTCACGCGCCGAATCATCCCTGCGACCGCGATCGCCGGTGCGATGATGCTCATGGCCACCGGCTGCGTGGCCGGCGAGAACGCCGACGCCGCGGCCCCCGCCGACGCGTCGAGCGAGTGGTCGGCGAACACCGTCACGGTCGACTGGGCGACCTACAACCCGCTGAGCCTGGTCATCAAGGACCGCGGCATCCTGGACGACATCCTCGGCGACGACGTCACCGTCGAGTGGGTGCAGTCCGCCGGCTCCAACAAGGCCAACGAGCTGCTGCGCTCCGGCTCGGTCGACGTCGGCTCGACCGCAGGCTCCGCCGCGCTGCTCGCCCGTGCGAACGGCTCGCCGATCAAGGTCATCGACATCTACTCGCAGCCGGAGTGGTCGGCGATCGTCGTCGGACCCGACAGCGGCATCACCTCGGTCGAGGACCTCGCCGGCACCTCGGTTGCCGCCACCAAGGGCACCGACCCGTACTTCTTCCTGCTGCAGGCCCTCGAGACCGCGGGCCTCAGCGTCGACGACATCGAGGTGCAGAACCTGCAGCACGCCGACGGACGCGCCGCCCTCGACGGCGGCTCGGTCGACGCGTGGGCCGGCCTCGACCCGATCATGGCCGCCGCCGAGGTCGAGTCGGGCGACAAGCTCATCTACCGCAACGTCGACTTCAACACCTACGGCTTCCTGAACGCGACCGAGGACTTCATCGACAACCACGCCGACCTCGCGCAGGCCGTCGTCGACGCCTACGAAGAGGCGCGCGCGTGGGCGCTGGAGAACCCCGAGGAGACCGCACAGCTGCTCGCGGATGCCGCCGGCATCGACCTCGACGTCGCCACGACGGTCATTCAGGAGCGCTCCAACCTCGACGTGAGCGGCATCCCCGGCGCCGACCAGCTCGCCGTGCTCGAGAAGATCGCCCCCGTGATCGTCGACTCCGGCGACGTGCAGGGCGGGCAGGATGCCGTCGACAAGGCGCTCTCCGAGATCATCCACGCCGACTTCGCCGAGAAGGCCGTCACGGGCTGATGAGCCGCACCGTCGACACAGCGGCATCCGACGCAGGGGCATCCGACACGGATGCCACCCGCGCCGGAGCCCGCGGCGTGCTGAGCCGACCAGGAGTCCGCCTCATCGGCGGGCTCCTGCTCCCGGTGGTCATCCTCCTGGTCTGGAACGCGGTCACGACCACGGGGCTCGTCCCCGCGTACCGGCTGCCGACCCCGGCATCCGTCCTCACGGCGGGCATCGAGCTCGCCGAACGCGGACAGCTGTGGACGCACATCGCGATCTCGGTGCAGCGGGTGCTGCTCGGGTTCGCGATCGGCTCGCTGATCGGACTCGCCGTCGCCGCGATCGTCGGCCTGTCGCGGCTCGGCGAGGTGCTGCTGAGCCCGACCCTGGCGGCGCTGCGCGCCGTGCCCTCGCTCGCCTGGGTGCCGCTGCTGATCCTGTGGATGCAGATCGGCGAGGAGTCGAAGGTCACGCTCATCGCGATCGGCGCGTTCTTCCCGGTGTACACGGCCGTCGCCGACGCGCTGCGTCACGTCGACCCGCACCTCGTGGAGGCAGGACGCTCGTTCAGCCTGCGCGGCTGGTCGCTGTTCCGCACCGTGCAGCTGCCCGCCGTGGTGCCATCGGTCATGTCGGGTCTGCGGCTCGCGCTCGCGCAGTCGTGGCTGTTCCTCGTCGCCGCCGAGCTCATCGCCTCGTCGATGGGACTGGGCTGGATGCTCAACGACTCGCAGACCAACGGCCGGGTCGACCGCATCCTGCTGGCGATCGTGCTGCTGGCGCTGCTCGGCACCATCACCAATGCCGTCCTCGGCTTCATCGAAAGGCGACTGCTGACGCGATGGACCTGATCGACGAGACCCCGGCGGCGACCGAGGCGCGTCTGATCGAGACTCGCGTCTACCCGCCGTCGCCCGCGTTCCACGCGCAGGCGAACGTCACCGAGGAGGCGTATGCGCGGGCGGATGCCGACCCGATCGCCTTCTGGGAGGACGCCGCCCGACGCCTCGACTGGGCGACGCCCTGGCACACCGCGCTGGACTGGCAGCCGCCGGTCGACGGCGCCGTCCCCGCGGCGCGCTGGTTCGACGGCGGCACGCTGAACGTCGCGCACAACTGCGTCGACCGGCACGTCGACGCCGGCCGCGGCGACAAGGTCGCGCTGCACTTCGAGGGCGAACCCGGCGACCGCATCGCCGTCACCTACGCCGACCTGCAGCGGCGGGTCTCGCAGGCGGCGAACGCGCTCGAGGCGCTCGGCATCCGCCCCGGCGACCGCGTCGTCGTGTACCTGCCCGTGCTGATCGAGACCGTTGTGATCGCGCTCGCCTGCGCGAGGATCGGTGCCGTGCACTCGCTCGTCTTCGGTGGATTCTCCGCCGAAGCGGTGCGGTTCCGTCTCGAGGACACCGGCGCGAAGCTGCTCGTCACCAGCGACGGACAGCACCGACGCGGTCGGGCCGTCGAGGTCAAGAGCGCAGCGGATGCCGCCGCAGCCGACCTGCCCGAGCTCGAGCACGTGCTCGTCGTCCGACGCACCGGGCAGGATGTCCCCTGGACCGAGGGGCGCGACGTGTGGTGGCACGACGTCGTCGACACGGCATCCGAGACGCACGAGGCGCAGCCGTTCCCCGCCGAGCATCCGCTCTTCATCATCTACACCTCCGGCACCACCGGAAAGCCGAAGGGGCTCGTGCACACCTCCGGCGGCTATCTCGCGCACGCGAGCTGGGCGCACTGGGCGCACTTCGACGCCAAGCCCGACGACGTGCACTGGTGCACGGCCGACCTCGCCTGGGTCACCGCGCACACCTACGAGCTCTACGGTCCGCTGTCGAACGGGCTCACCCAGGTGATCTATGAGGGCACACCCGACAGCCCGCACCGCGCGCGGCACCTCGAGATCATCGAGCGCTACGGCGTCACGGTCTACTACACGGCGCCCACGCTCATCCGCACGTTCATGACCTGGTTCGGCGATGCGCTGCCCGCCGGTCACGATCTCGCCAGCATCCGCCTGCTCGGCACGGTCGGCGAGGCGATCAACCCCGAGGCCTGGGTGTGGTTCCGGCGTACCTTCGGGCGCGACGAGCTGCCGATCGTCGACACCTGGTGGCAGTCCGAGACCGGCGCCGCGATGATCGCGCCGCTGCCGGGAGTCACCCCGCTCAAGCCGGGGTCGGCGTCGGTGCCGCTGCCCGGCATCGACGCCGCCGTCGTCGATGAGAACGGCGCCGAGGTCGCCGCCGGGCGCTCCGGCACGCTCGTGGTGCGCCGCCCGTGGCCCGGCATGGCCCGCACCGTCTGGGGCAACCCGCAGCGCTACCGCGACTCGTACTGGTCGGCCTACGCCGGTCACGGTGGGCACGGCGGCTACTACGTGGCGGGCGATGGCGCGACCCGCGACGCAGACGGTCACATCTGGATCCTCGGCAGGCTCGACGACGTCGTGAACGTCTCCGGGCATCGCCTCTCGACCATCGAGATCGAGTCGGCCCTCGTCGCCGACCCGTCGGTGGGTGAAGCCGGCACCGCCGGCGTCGCCGATCCGATCACCGGGCAGGCGGTCGTGGCGTTCGTGACGCCGTCCGGCAGCGGGGTCGTCACGGCATCCGCTCTGCGCGACCGCGTCGCGCACGACATCGGACCGGTCGCCAAGCCGCGCCACATCGTGACTGTGCCCGACCTGCCCAAGACCCGCTCGGGCAAGATCATGCGCAGACTGCTCGCGCAGCTGTGGGAGGCTGAGCAGGACCGCCGCGCCGGCCGCATCCCTGCCCCGCTCGGCGACACCACCTCCCTGCAGAACCCCGACGCCGTGGACGGCATCGCCGCCGCGCTCGAAACGCACGCCCCGCACTGAAGGAAGACATGACGGAAGAACACCGCTTCGGGTTCCGCACCCGCGCCCTGCACGCCGGCGGAACACCGGATGCCGCGACCGGCGCACGCGCCGTGCCGATCTACCAGACCACGTCGTTCGTCTTCGATGACGCGAAGGATGCCGGCAACCTCTTCGCGCTGCAGAAGTACGGCAACATCTACTCCCGCATCGGCAACCCCACCGTCGCCGCGCTCGAAGAGCGCCTGGCCTCGCTCGAGGGCGGCATCGGCGCGGTGGCGACGGCATCCGGCATGAGCGCGGAGTTCATCACGTTCGCGGCCCTCGTCGGCGCAGGCGACCACGTCGTCGCCTCCGCCCAGCTGTACGGCGGCACCGTGACGCAGCTCGACGTCACCCTGCGCCGCTTCGGCGTCGAGACGACCTTCGTGCCCTCGAGCGACCCCGCCGACTACGCGGCCGCGATCCGGCCCGAGACCAAGGTCGTCTACGTCGAGATGATCGGCAACCCCTCCGGCGAGATCGCCGACATCGAGGGCCTCGCCGCCGTCGCCCACGAGGCCGGCGTGCCGCTGGTCGTCGACGCCACCCTCGCCACCCCGTACCTCGCGCGTCCGCTCGAGCACGGCGCCGACATCGTCATCCACTCGGTCACGAAGTTCCTCGGCGGCCACGGCACCACCCTCGGCGGCATCGTCATCGAGAAGGGCACCTTCGACTGGGGCAACGGCAGGTTCACGCAGATGACCGAACCGGTCGCCTCGTACGGCGGCATCAAGTGGTGGGACAACTTCGGCGAATACGGCTTCCTCACCAAGCTGCGCTCCGAGCAGCTGCGCGACATCGGCCCCGCGCTCACCCCGCAGGCCGCGTTCAACCTGCTGCAGGGCGTCGAGACGCTGCCGCAGCGCATCGACGCGCACCTCGCCAACGCGCGCATCGTCGCCGAGTGGCTCGACGCCGACCCGCGCATCTCCTACGTCACCTGGGCCGGACTCGAGTCGCACCCGCACCGCGAGCGCGCCCAGAAGTACCTTCCGCTCGGCCCCGGCTCCGTGTTCGCCTTCGGCGTCGCCGCCGAGGACGGCCGTGCGGCGGGGGAGACGGTGATCGAGAACCTGCAGCTCGCCTCGCACCTCGCGAACATCGGCGATGCGCGCACGCTCGTGATCCACCCGGCATCCACCACCCACCGCCAGCTCGCCGCCGACCAGCTCCTGGCCGCCGGCGTGCCGGAGGACCTCATCCGCATCTCGGTCGGTCTGGAAGACCCCGAGGACATCATCTGGGACCTCGACCAGGCCCTCACCGCAGCGACCGGAGTCACACGATGAGCAACGACACCTGCGCGTTCACGCCGCCCGCGCCGACGGCCGGCATCGCCTGCGAGCTGCCCGGCGCCGTCGCTGCCGAGCATCCCGAGCGCACCTGGGCGGCCCCCGGCCAGCAGGACCGGTTCGCCCTGCTGCGGCGCTCGCGCTCGGTCGCGATCGTCGGCGCGTCCAGCAACCCGGCGCGCGCCTCGTACTTCGTCGGCACATACCTGCAGTCCAGCTCGCCGTACGACGTGTACTTCGTGAACCCGATGGCCGACGAGATCCTCGGGCAGCCCGCGTACGCGTCGCTGGCCGACCTGCCCGTCGTGCCCGACATCGTCGACGTGTTCCGCAAGGATGCCGACCTGCCCGGCGTCGCGCAGGAGGCCGTCGAGATCGGCGCCAAGGCGCTGTGGCTGCAGCTCGGCTCCTGGAACGAGGAGGCCGCCGCCATCGCCGAGAACGCGGGGCTGTCGGTCGTCATGGACCGCTGCATCAAGATCGAGCACGCCCGATTCCACGGCGGACTGCGCCTGGGCGGCTTCGACACCGGAGTGATCAGCTCGAAGCGCCAGCTGCTCGCACGCTGAGCCGCTCCGCACGCGTGCCAGGATGGACGCATGCCTCTCATCGCCCTGACCGGCGGCATCGCTTCCGGAAAGTCCACCATCGCGCGCCGGCTTCAGGAGCACGGCGCGGTGATCGTCGACGCCGACCAGATCGTGCGTGACGTGCAGGCGCCGGGCACTCCGGTGCTGGACGCGATCGCCGTGGAGTTCGGCGACGAGGTGATCGCCGCGGAAGGATCGCTCGACCGTGCGGCGCTGGGCGCGCGGGTGTTCGGGGATGCAGAGGCGCTGCAGCGGCTCAACGGCATCGTGCATCCCGCCGTGCGCGCGGAGTCGGCCCGACGGTTCGCCGAGGCGTTCGCCGCGGACGCCGACGCCGTCGTTGTCTACGACGTGCCGCTGCTCGTGGAGGCCAGGGTCGACGACCCGTGGGATCGGATCGTCGTCGCGCACGCGCCGGCCGAGGAGCGGCTGCGCCGACTCGTCGAGCTGCGCGGCATGGAGCCGCAGGCCGCGCAGGACCGCATCGACGCGCAGGTGCCGGACGAGAAGCGGCTCGCGATCGCCGACATCGTGATCGACACGTCCGGCTCGCTCGAGCACACGCTCGAGCAGACGGACGCCGTTTGGCGGCTACTCGGCGGTCGCACCGGCTGATCGCCGCGCGCCGGTCGCTTCCTCGGCGCGCCGGCGCCGGCGGCGCCGGAACAGCATCACGACTGCGACGATGAGCGCGATCAGGACGAGCCCCGCGAGAACGGGCACGAGGATCGCGAGCACGGCGAGAAGGAACGACGCGCCGTCCTCAGCCGTGCTGAGCACGGGCGCGGCGAGCCCGCCGGTCACGGTGTTCGCCGCGACCCGCCCCGTCGCCTTCACCACGTGCACGATGAGGGCGATGACGATGCCGCTCACGATCGGCAGCCAGGTGTTCTGCGAGAAGAACGTCGACGGGTCGTCGACCGCGACGGTCTGCGCGCTCGCCCCGGCGCCGAACACGATGCCGCCGGATGCCGGCCGCAGCACGCTCTGGACCACGTCGTTGATCGAGTCCAGCGCCGGGACCTTGTCGGCGACGATCTCGAGCACGAGCAGCCCGCCGAGGATCCACAGGGCGATGTCGCTGCCGATCCACGACCAGCCGGCCGGCAGGTTCACGGCAGGCAGGAACCGGTCGGCGAGGCCGAGCAGGAACAGCGGCATCCACGCGTTCAGACCGGCGGATGCCGCCAGGCTGGATCCGATCAGGAACTCGATCACGGCTCCACTGTAGGACCTGCCGGCGACACGGCATCCGTGCGCCGGGCGGGTGCTCTCGGCGCGACCCGCCTCGACGTCGGTGGTCGCGCCTACGCTGGAGGGTATGCAACCCACTCGCAGCGTCCGCCCCTTCGAGGTCATCAGCGAGTACGCGCCCGCGGGCGATCAGCCGCAGGCGATCGCCGAGCTCGCCGCGCGCATCAACGCGGGCGAGACCGACGTCGTGCTGCTCGGCGCGACCGGCACCGGAAAGTCGGCGACCACCGCCTGGCTCGTCGAGCAGGTGCAGCGGCCCACCCTCGTGCTGGCGCACAACAAGACCCTGGCCGCGCAGCTGGCGAACGAGTTCCGCGAGCTCATGCCGAACAACGCGGTCGAGTACTTCGTCTCGTACTACGACTACTACCAGCCCGAGGCCTACGTGCCGCAGACCGACACTTTCATCGAGAAGGACTCCTCGGTCAACGCCGAGGTCGAGCGGCTGCGGCACTCCACCACCAACTCGCTGCTGAGCAGACGCGACGTCGTCGTGGTCTCGACCGTGTCGTGCATCTACGGTCTCGGCGCGCCCGAGGAGTACCTGCGGGCGATGGTCGCGCTGCAGGTGGGGGAGCGCTACGACCGTGACGCGCTGATCCGTCAGTTCATCGCGATGCAGTACAACCGCAACGACGTCGACTTCTCGCGCGGCAACTTCCGGGTGCGCGGCGACACGATCGAGATCATCCCGGTGTACGAGGAGCACGCGATCCGCATCGAGTTGTTCGGCGACGAGATCGAGGCGCTGTACTCGCTGCATCCGCTCACCGGCGAGGTGATCGCCAAGCTCGACTCCGTGCCGATCTTCCCCGCCTCGCACTACGTCGCCGGCACCGACGTCGTGCAGCGCGCGATCGGCACCATCGAGACCGAGCTCGCCGAGCGGCTGGCCGAGCTCGAGCGGCAGGGCAAACTGCTCGAGGCGCAGCGGCTGCGCATGCGCACCACCTTTGATCTCGAGATGCTGCAGCAGCTCGGCTTCTGCTCGGGCATCGAGAACTACTCGCGGCACATGGACGGCCGCGAGGCCGGCGAGCCGCCGCACACCCTGCTCGACTTCTTCCCCGACGACTTCCTGCTCGTGATCGACGAGTCGCACGTGACCGTGCCGCAGATCGGCGCCATGTACGAGGGAGACGCCTCGCGCAAGCGCACGCTCGTCGAGCACGGCTTCCGCCTGCCCAGCGCGATGGACAACCGGCCGCTGCGGTTCGACGAGTTCAAGAACCGGATCGGCCAGACCGTGTACCTGTCGGCGACCCCGGGCAAGTACGAGATGGGCATCGCCGACGGCGTCGTGGAGCAGATCATCCGCCCGACAGGACTCGTCGACCCCGAGATCGTCGTCAAGCCGTCGAAGGGTCAGATCGACGACCTGCTCGAGGAGATCCGCCTGCGGGTGGAGCGCGATGAGCGCGTGCTCGTCACCACGCTCACGAAGAAGATGGCGGAGGAGCTCACCGACTTCCTCGGCGAGCACGGCGTGCGGGTGCGCTACCTGCACTCCGATGTCGACACGCTGCGACGCGTCGAGCTGCTCACCGAGCTGCGCGCCGGCGTGTACGACGTGCTCGTCGGCATCAACCTGCTGCGTGAGGGTCTCGACCTGCCTGAGGTGTCGCTGGTCGCGATCCTCGACGCCGACAAGGAGGGGTTCCTGCGCTCGGGCACCTCGCTCATCCAGACCATCGGCCGCGCGGCGCGCAACGTGTCGGGCGAGGTGCACATGTACGCCGACAACATGACCGACTCGATGCGCAACGCGATCGAGGAGACCGAGCGGCGTCGGGAGAAGCAGATCGCCTACAACAAGGCCAACGGCATCGACCCGCAGCCGCTGCGCAAGCGCATCGCCGACATCACCGAGGTGCTCGCGCGCGAGGCCGCCGATACCGCCGACATGCGGGCGGGGCGCGGCAGGACGGGCAAGGGCAAGTCGCCGACGCCCAACCTGCGCCGCGACGGCATCGCCGCCGAGGGTGCGATGCAGCTCGAGGAGACGATCGCCGACCTCTCGGACCAGATGCTCGCCGCCGCCGCGGAGCTGAAGTTCGAGCTGGCCGCGCGCCTGCGCGACGAGGTGCAGGATCTCAAGAAGGAGCTGCGCGCCATGGAGCGCGCCGGGCACGCCTAGTCAGGAGCCGGAATGGATGCTGCCGGGATCGAGCTCGCCGACCGGGTGCGCGCACTGCTCATGTCGGAGCCGGGGCTGGAGGAGAAGCGCATGTTCGGCACGCGCGCCTTCCTGCTGCACGGACGCATCCTCGTCGGCGCGCGCAAGGAGGGCGTGCTGCTCGTCCGCGTCACCGAGGAGAAGGGCGCGGCGCTGCTCACCGAGCAGGGCGTCGAGATCGCGGTGATGGGGGCGAAGACCATGGGGTCGAGCTGGCTCGATGTCGCTCCGAGCGCGATCGAGGGTGATGAGGAGCTGATGTTCTGGGTGGATGCGGCGCGCGAGAGCGCGGCCGATCAGTGAATCCGTGCCGGCTCAGACCGGGCAGTGCATGAGCGGCTTGGGGCCGCTGCGATCGATCTCGTGCTGCGTCATCGGGTGACCGCACAGCGGGCAGGCGCGCTCGGCGCGCTGCGCCGCCGTCGGCGGGGGCGTCGCCTCGTACGGGCCGACAGCAGCAGGACCGGCGAACTTGATGAGGTTCGTGTTGAACCACCGGTACAGTCCGCCCGCCTCACGGATGCGCGTGCGCAGCGGCGGCTTGTCTGAGCTGTTCTCCATATCTCTTAGTGTACTAAGAATTAGTGTGCTGGGTATACTCGGGGGATGACCACGCCCGATGACCTGCTCCGGCTCGAGAACCAGCTCTGCTTCGCACTGGTCACCGCGGCCCGCAACGTCGTCGCCGTCTACCGGCCCATCCTCGAGCCGCTCGGACTCACGCATCCGCAGTACCTGGTCATGCTCGCCCTGTGGGAGCGCTCGCCGCGATCGCTCGCCGACCTCGCCGCCGACCTCGCCCTCGACCCGGCCACGGCATCCCCGCTGGTGAAGCGGCTCGAGAAGGACGGGCTCGTCGTCCGCGAGCGCAGCAGCGCCGACGAGCGGCGCCTCGACATCCGGCTGACCACCGACGGCGCGCGGCTCCGCGAGCGCGCGCTCGACGTGCCGCGCCAGGTGATGGCCGCAGTGCAGATGGACATCGACCAGATCACCGCCCTGCGCGACGGGCTCGCCCCCTTCGCCGGTCGCGCGACCGCCTGATCGCGCTCGGCCCGTAGGGTGGGGGGCATGACGCTGCTGCTCCCGTTCGTGCGCAGGAGCGGCAGGTGACAGGGCAGGTGAAGCGGGCGACGGCGGCGATCGGACTCGTCGGGCTGTTCGTGATCGTCATGCTCGCCGCATCTGTGCAGGGCACCCCGCGGATCACACCGATCGACTTCGATCGGCTCGACATCGAGCCGATCGAGCAGCCGGAGTCCACCGGCGCCCCGTCCGCCGCGCCGCTGCCGGAACCCCCGTCCGACCTGCTGAGCACGATCATCGGCGTCGTGTTCCTGCTCATCGCGATCGCGGGCGGCATCCTCATCGCCATCCTCATCGTCCGTGTGCTCCTGCGCGCCTGGCGCGACCGGCCTCTGCGTCGCCGCGACGGCGGCGAGGTCGACGTCGCGTCGACCGGCGAGGCGACCTCGCCCGAGCCGGATGCTGTCGCACCGGCGATCCGCCGGGGCGTCGCCGGTGCGCTCCGCTCCATCGCCGAGGGCGCCACTCCCACGGATGCGATCATCGCCGCCTGGGTGGGGCTCGAGGAGAGCGCCGCCGACGCCGGGCTCACCCGCGGTCGCAGCGAGACGCCCGCGGAGTTCGCCGTGCGCATCATCACCCGTCGCGCCGGGATCACCGAGGCGGCGACCTCGCTGCTCGCGCTGTACGAGCGCGTCCGCTTCGGCGGCCACCACGCCGACGAGAGCGACAGGGCCGCGGCTCGTGCGGCGCTGAGCATCATCGAGGAGGGGTGGCGATGATCCGCAGCCGCATCCTCCCGTCAGTCCTCATCGCCGTGCTCGCGGCGCTCCTGCTGCTGTTCGTCATCCGCGTCGAGCCGGCGTTCGCCGTCGCGTGGGCGGCGCTCGCCGGCGTGCTCTGGCTGTGCGCCGGCATCGGCCTCCCGGCGGACCCGCGTGCCGACGCCCCCGGCGTCCCCGCCGCGCCCGCGCGCTACGGCACGGCAGTCGCCCGCATGGCGTGGTCGCTGAACTCACGCACCGGTGAGGCCGGCGAGTTGATCACCCGCCGCGTGCGCGGCATCCTGCGCCACCGCCTGCAGCGCGAGGGACTCGACGTCGACGACCCGACTCACAGCGAGCGCATCGACACGCTGATCGGCCCGGGGCTGTGGTCCGCTCTCAGCGGCTCGCACACCCACCGTCACGACATCGAGCGCGCACTGGACGCCATCGACCGCCTGTCCCCGAGCAAGGAGCAGAAATGACCGACAGCATCTCGATCGCCGAAACCGGACAGCAGGTCCTCGACGCCGTGCGATCGGTCGTCGTCGGCATGGACGATCCGCTCGAGATCGCGCTGGCGACCATCCTCGCCGGCGGGCACGTGCTGTTCGAGGACGTCCCCGGCCTCGGCAAGACGCTCGCGGCGCGCAGCCTGGCATCCGCCCTCGGGCTCGACTTCCGCCGGCTCCAGTGCACGCCCGACATGCTCCCCGGCGACGTCACCGGGTCGTACGTCTACACGCCCGACAGTGCGGAGTTCGTCTTCCGCCCGGGGCCGATCTTCACCGGACTCCTCCTCGCCGACGAGATCAATCGCACGACCCCGAAGACGCAGTCCGCGATGCTGGAGGCGATGGCAGAGCGCCAGGTGACCGTCGAGGGCCACAGCTTCTCGCTGCCTGCGCCGTTCCACGTGATCGCGACCTCCAACCCGATCGAGTACGAGGGTACCTACGCGCTGCCGGAGGCGCAGCTCGACCGGTTCATGGTGCGCCTTTCGGTCGGGTATCCCGAGCCGAGCGGCGAGACCCGCATCCTGCTCGAGCGCGTCGCCCGCCGGCAGGAGGCCGCCGAGGTGCCCGCGGTCATCGACGCCGCGCGGCTCGCCGCCGTGCAGCAGGCGGTCGAGGCGATCCATGTGCACCCCGACATCGCCCAGTACTGCGTCGACCTCGCACGCGCCACCCGCCAGGCGCAGAACGTCGCGGTGGGCGCGTCGCCGCGCGGCTCGCTCGGTCTGCTGCTGCTCGGCCGGGCGCTCGCCGCCCTCGACGGCCGCGAGTTCGTCCGCCCCGACGACATCAAGCGGATCGCGGTGCCGGTGCTCGCACACCGTCTCACGCTCACCCCGCAGGCCTGGGCGCAGGGGGTGAGCGCCGAGCAGATCGTCGCGAACGTCGTCGGCCAGGTGCCCGTCCCCGCGACGGTGGGCGCGCCTGCGTGAGCGGTCAGCGCACCCCTTCGCGCAGCGGCGTCCGCTGGGCGTCGTCGGTCATGCTCGGGTTCTTCGGCGCGATCGTGCTCGCCGCCGTCGGGCTGGTCTTCTCTCGGGCGGATGTCGCGGCGCTGGGACTCCCGCTGCTGATCGCGAGCGTCGCGGCGGTGCACCGCCGACCGGATGCCGCTCCGCTGCAGCTCCGTCTGACAGCCGTGCCGGGGACGGATGACGAGATGCTCGCCACCGAGGTGCGCGCGACCGGCGGTGCCGAGATCGCCGAGATCGCTCTCGTGCAGGCGGAGCGCAGGACGCGCCGCCTGCTGGTCCCCGCCGACGGCACCGCGGTCGTGGCCAGCAGCCGCGCCCTGCACTCCGGGCCCGTCACCGCCGTCGCCGCCGCCGCGCGGGGCGTCTCGGCAGACGGACAGCTCCTCACCCCGGCGACCGACCTCGTCACGCAGACCCGCAGCGTCGCACCGCGGCTGGTCTCGCTCCCCGGACTCCCGCTGTCGCCCCGCCTGACCGGCATGCACGGCAGCCACGAGGGCCGCCGGCTCGGCCAGGGCGGCGACTTCCGCGACATCCATCCCTTCGTGCCCGGCGACGAGCTGCGCCGGGTCGACTGGCGCGCTACAGCGCGGATGGCGCGTCGCCCCGGCGATCTGCTCGTGCGGCGCACCGACACGCTCAGCGATGCCAGCACCGTCATCGCGATGGACACCGCAGACGACCTCGGCACCATCGTGGCGACGTGGGGAAGCCGCGATCTCGTGCGCAGCGGTCCGACCTCGCTCGATCTGTCGCGACAGGCGGCGAGGTCCATCGCCGCGGCGACGGTCAGTGCAGGGGATCGCGTCGCCCTGCACGTGCTGACCCACGGCGGTCGCTCGGTGCGCGGCGGCGCCGGCAGGCGGCATCTCGCGAGAGTCGAGGCAGCGATCGCGGCGACCGGATCGGCCGGCGCGGACGCCCGCTTCCGGCGGACGCCGCCCGTGCCGCACGGCTCGGTGATCTTCGTGCTCTCGACGTTCTTCGACGGGGCGGCATCCGATGTGGCGCTGATGTGGCGAGCATCCGGCCACCGGGTCGTCGCCGTCGACGTGCTCCCCGACCTGGATGCCGCGCGACTGAGCCGCGAGCAGCGCATCGCGCTGCAGGTCGTGCTGGCCGAGCGCGACGACGTGCTGCACGATCTGCGCGCGGCCGACATCGACGTCGTGCCCTGGCGGGAGGACCCGGCTGGCGCTCTGGCGGCAGCGGCGAGGGTGAGACGATGAGCGCACGGCGACGAGACCTCGACGAGATCCGCACGCCCCCGGCGGTGCCGGGGGTCGTGCTGCACCTCCTGCTGCCGCTGGTCGCGGCGATCGCCGCGCAGGCGGGCGTCGACATCATCGGCTGGAGGATCGCGGTGCTCGCGTGCGCCGCCCTCGGGATGCTGTTCCCGCAGACGCTCGGCGGGTGGCTGTCGATCGGATGCCTGGCGATCGGGATGCTGCTGGGCGAACCCGAGCTCGGCACGACGATGCTCCTGGTGCTGCTCGTGCATCTGATCCACGTGCTCTCGGCGCTGCTGCCCGTCGTCCCCTGGCGCGGGAGGGTCGTCCTCATCGCGCTGCGCCCGACGCTGCGACGACTGCTGCTCGGTCAGCTGATCGCTCAGCCGGTCACGCTCGGCGTGCTGCTCGTGCAGCGAGCGGAGGGGACCGCGATCGGCGGGGCTGTGCTGCTGGGGGCGGCGGCGGTGCTCGCTCTCGTCGTCGTCTTCCTGCGTGGGAGCGCGCCGCGAGGCGATGCGATGCGCTGAGCTCCCGGCGTCCTCGGAGCCAGTGTCCGTGGTCCCTCCTAGACTTGTGGGGTGCCTATCGTCCCCGTCGCCAGCCCCGGAAAACTCAGTGTTCGCGGTGCCCGCGTGCACAACCTCAAGAACGTCGACATCGACATCCCGCGCGACTCGCTCGTCGTGTTCACCGGGCTGTCCGGCTCCGGCAAGTCGAGCCTCGCGTTCGACACGATCTTCGCCGAGGGGCAGCGCCGCTACGTCGAATCGCTGAGTGCCTACGCCCGGCAGTTCCTCGGCCAGGTCGACCGACCCGACGTCGACTTCATCGAGGGCCTCAGCCCCGCGGTGTCGATCGACCAGAAGTCGACGAACCGCAACCCGCGATCGACGGTGGGCACGATCACCGAGATCTACGACTACATGCGACTGCTGTGGGCGCGCGTCGGCGTGCCGCACTGCCCCGAGTGCGGTAAGCGCATCCAGCGGCAGACCGTGCAGCAGATCGCCGACCAGCTGATGGAGCTGCCCGAGCGCACCCGCTACCAGATCGTCGCGCCGGTCGTCTCGCAGAAGAAGGGCGAGTTCGTCGACCTCTTCCGCGAGCTCGGCGCGAAGGGCTACTCGCGTGCGATCGTCGACGGCGAGCTCATCCAGCTCGCCGAGCCGCCGACGCTCAAGAAGAGCTACAAGCACGACATCGCCGTGGTCGTCGACCGCCTCGTGGCATCAGACGACATCCTCGGCCGCGTGACCGACTCGGTGGAGACGGCGCTGGGGCTCGCCGGCGGCGTGATGCAGGTGAACTTCGTCGACGAAGAGGGCGATGCCGCCTGGCAGTCGTTCAGCGAGAAGCTCGCCTGCCCCAACGGGCACGCGATCACGCTCACCGAGATCGAACCCCGCACCTTCTCGTTCAACGCGCCGTTCGGCGCCTGCCCGGCCTGCTCGGGGCTCGGCACCCGCATGTCGGTCGATGTCGATCTCATGCTCGGCGACGAGGACCTCTCGATCCGCGAGGGCGTCATCCTGCCGTGGACCACCCAGGGCAAGGGGCTGTTCCAGTACTACGAGCGCCTGCTCGAGGGGCTCGCCCGCGATCTGGACTTCTCGCTCGACACCCCGTGGCGCAAGCTGCACTCCGATGTGCGCGAGGCCGTGCTGCGCGGCGACGACTACAAGGTCACGGTCAAGTGGAAGAACCGCTACGGCCGCGAGATGCGCTACAGCTCGGGCTTCGAGGGCGTGGTGCCGTACATCGAGCGGCAGTACCTGCAGGCCGAGAGCGACACGCAGCGCAACCGCTGGGGCGAGTACCTGCGCGAGGTGCCCTGCCCGGTCTGCAACGGCGACCGCCTCAAGCCCGAGGTGCTGTCGGTTCTCGTGCACGGGCACTCGATCGCCGAGGTCTCGCACCTGAGCCTGGCGGACGCGCGCGACTTCATGGAGAAGCTGGTGCTCACCGACCGCGAGGCGAAGATCGCCGCGCAGGTGCTGCGCGAGATCCGTCTGCGTCTCGACTTCCTGCTGCAGGTCGGTCTGGCCTACCTGAACCTCAGCCGCTCGGCGGGTTCACTGTCGGGCGGCGAGGCGCAGCGCATCCGCCTCGCGACGCAGATCGGATCGGGCCTCACCGGCGTGCTCTACGTGCTCGACGAGCCGTCGATCGGACTGCACCAGCGCGACAACCGCCGGCTGATCCAGACCCTCGAGAAGCTCCGCGACCTCGGCAACACCCTCATCGTGGTCGAGCATGACGAGGAGACCATCGAGGCGGCCGACTGGGTGGTCGACATCGGACCGGGCGCCGGCGTCGGCGGGGGAGAGGTCGTGCACTCCGGACCGTACAGCGCCCTGCTCGCCGACAGCGACTCGATGACCGGCGACTACCTCGCCGGTCGCCGCGAGATCGCGACCCCCAAGAAGCGCCGCAGGATCGATCGCAAGCGGATGCTGAGCGTCGTCGGGGCTCGCGAGAACAACCTCAAGAACGTGACGGCCGACTTCCCGCTGGGCGTGCTCACCGCGGTCACCGGCGTGAGCGGCTCGGGCAAGTCGTCGCTCGTGAACGACATCCTGTACCAGGTGCTCGCCGCGCGCCTCAACGGGGCGCGCACCGTGCCCGGCAAGCACACCAGGGTCACCGGGCTCGACAACCTCGACAAGGTCGTGCACGTCGACCAGGCGCCGATCGGCCGCACCCCGCGGTCGAACCCGGCCACCTACACCGGCGTCTTCGACCGCATCCGCGCGCTGTTCGCCGAGACCCCCGAAGCCAAGGTGCGCGGCTACCAGCCCGGCCGGTTCAGCTTCAACGTCAAGGGCGGCCGCTGCGAGGCATGCTCGGGCGACGGCACGATCAAGATCGAGATGAACTTCCTGCCCGACGTGTACGTCGACTGCGAGGTGTGCCACGGCAAGCGCTACAACCGCGACACTCTGGCCGTGCACTACAAGGGCAAGAACATCGCCGAGGTGCTCGAGATGCCGATCGAGGAGGCCGCCGAGTTCTTCGAGCCGATCCAGGCCATCCACCGGTACATGAAGACCCTCGTCGACGTCGGCCTCGGCTACGTGCGCCTCGGTCAGGCCGCGACCACGCTCTCCGGCGGCGAGGCTCAGCGCGTCAAGCTCGCCACCGAGCTGCAGCGCCGAAGCAACGGCCGCAGCATCTACGTGCTCGACGAGCCCACCACGGGTCTGCACTTCGAAGACGTGCGCAAGCTGCTCGAGGTGCTGAACGGTCTGGTCGAGAAGGGCAACACCGTCATCGTCATCGAGCACAACCTCGACGTCATCAAGTCCGCCGACTGGGTGATCGACCTCGGCCCCGAGGGCGGCTCGGGCGGCGGCGAGATCCTCGCCACCGGCACCCCCGAGCAGATCGCCCGCGTGGCCGAGAGCCACACGGGCCAGTTCCTCGCGGAGATCCTCGGGACGGACCGCACGGCGCGCAAGGCGGGCTGATGGCCGACGTGCTGCCCTACAAGCCGCGGACGGGGGAGATCCCCACCGACCCGGGGGTGTACCGCTTCCGCGACAAGGACGGCCGGGTGCTGTACGTCGGCAAGGCGAAGAACCTGCGTCAGCGGCTCTCGAACTATTTCGCGCCGCTGCGCACCTTGCACGAGCGCACCCGGCGGATGGTGACGACCGCGGCATCCGTCGAGTGGACCGTGGTGGCGACCGACGTCGATTCGCTGCAGCTCGAGTACATGTGGATCAAGGAGTTCGATCCGCCGTTCAACGTACGCTACAAGGACGACAAGTCCTACCCGTTCATGGCGATCACCCTGGCCGACGAGGCCCCGCGCGTCATGGTCACCCGCAACCGCAAGATCCCCGGTGCGCGCTACTTCGGGCCGTACCCGAAGGTGTGGGCCGTGCACGAGACCATCGACCTGATGGTGAAGGCCTTCCCGATCCGCACCTGCAGCGACGCCAGCTACAAGCGCGCCATGCAGACCGGCCGGCCGTGCTTCCCCGGCCAGATCGGCAAGTGCGGCGGGCCGTGCTCGATGAAGGTCACGATCGAGGAGCACCGCGCCATGGTCGACGACTTCGTCGCCTTCATGGCCGGCGGCGACGAGCGGTTCACGCGCGAGCTCACCAGGCGGATGCAGGCGGCATCCGCCGCGATGGACTACGAGGCCGCGGCCAGGCACCGCGACAAGCTGCTGGCGATCGAGGCCGTGCTCGGCAAGAGCGCGCTCGTGCTGCCCTCCGACGAGGATGCCGACCTGTTCGGCATCGCCGAGGATGAGCTCGCCGCAGCCGTGCAGCACTTCGTGATCCGAGGGGGACGCGTGCGCGCGGTGCGCGCCGTCACCCTCGACAAAGAGCTCGACATCTCCGGCGGCGAGCTCGTCGAGCAGGTGCTGCAGCGCGCCTACGGCGAAGCGGCCGACGTGCCGCGCCGGGTGCTCGTGCCGACCCTGCCCGATGACGCGCCCGAGCTGGAGGAGTGGCTGCGCGAGCGCAGGGGCCGGCGCGTGGAGATCGCGGTCGCCCAGCGAGGCCAGCGCGCCGAGCTGATGCGCACGGCGACGCTGAACGCGCAGCAGGCGCTGCTGCGCCACAAGACCCGCCGCACCAGCGACTACGTGGCGCGCACCCAGGCGCTCACCGATCTGCAGGAGGCGCTCGGCATGGACGAGGCGCCGCTGCGCATCGAGTGCTTCGACATCTCCCACCTCGGCGGCACGAACGTGGTCGCCTCGATGGTGGTCTTCGAAGACGGCCTGCCCCGCAAAGACCAGTACCGCTCGTTCAACATCACCGAGACCACCGACGACACCGATTCGATGTACCAGGTGCTCATGCGCCGGCTCGCGCGGGTCGACCCTTCGACCGGATCGGTGCGGGCACCCGGTTCGGGGCAGGCACCCGAGGAGGACGAGGAGCAGCCCGAGGGAGGGCGCCGCAAGCCGCGGTTCGCCTATCGGCCGCAGCTGCTCATCGTCGACGGCGGGCAGCCGCAGGTGCAGGCGGCGGCGCGGGCGCTGCGCGACAGCGGACACCCCGAGATCGCGCTGTGCGGCATCGCCAAGCGACTCGAGGAGATCTGGCTCCCCGGCGACGACTTCCCCGTCATCCTGCCGCGCACCAGCGAGGCGCTGTACCTCGTGCAGCGACTGCGAGACGAGGCGCACCGCTTCGCGATCACGCATCAGCGTCGGCGCCGCAAGCGCGACATCTCGACCGTGCTGAGCGAGATCCCCGGTCTCGGGGAGGCCCGCATCAAGGCGCTCCTGAAGCACTTCGGATCGGTCACCGCGCTGCGCGCGGCCACCGCAGAGCAGATCACCGAGGTGAACGGCATCGGCCCCGCCCTCGCCGAGTCCATCCGCGTGCACCTGGACTCCGGCCGCACGGTGGGCGTCCCGACTGGCTAGGCTGGACGCGGGAGAGGAGTCGTCGATGGAGGCCGTGGACACGGGCGAGTTCCTGATCGTCACCGGAATGTCAGGCGCAGGCCGCACGACCGCGGCCAACGCGCTGGAGGATCTCGGCTGGTACGTCGTCGACAACCTGCCCCCGCAGATGCTCAAACCCCTGCTCGAGCTGACCGACATGGGTGCGGGCAACCTGCCCAAGATCGCCGCCGTCGTCGACGTGCGCGGGCGCAGCCTGTTCGACGACTTCCCCGAGGTGGCCCGCTTCCTGCGCGCCAGGGGCGGCGTGAAGGTCCTCTACCTCGACGCGTCCGACGACGTGCTCGTGCGCCGCTACGAGTCGGTGCGCCGCCCGCATCCGCTGCAGGGCGAGGGCACGCTGCTCGACGGCATCCGAGTCGAGCGTCAGCGCCTCGCCCCGGTCCGCGAGGCTGCCGATCTGCTGGTCGACACCTCGGCGATGAACATCCACCAGCTCGCCATGCAGGTGTCCGAGATGTTCGCCGAGGCGGGTGCCGCCCGCCACCGGCTGACGATCATCAGCTTCGGGTTCAAGTACGGGCTGCCGACCGACGTCGACCACGTCGCCGACATGCGCTTCCTGCCGAACCCGTTCTGGCAGCAGGAGCTGCGCGACCACACCGGGCAGGATGCCGATGTGCGCGACTACGTGCTCTCGCGACCGGGCGCCGCCGAGTTCCTCGACGCCTACGCCACCGCGCTGCGCCCCGTGCTGGAGGGCTATCAGCGCGAGAACAAGAGCCACTCCACCGTCGCGATCGGATGCACCGGCGGCAAGCACCGCTCCGTCGCCACGGCGGAGGAGCTCGCTCGCCGTCTGGCGGACGTGCCCGGCGTCTCGGTGAACGTGCGCCACCGCGACCTCGGACGGGAGTGACCACGGGGTCCGTCGAGGCGGTGGAACCGCCCGCGGCCTTGTAGGCTAGTCCCTTGCGTCGCGATCCGACGCGCGGATCGTGAAGGAGTCCCGTGGCACTAACCACCGACGTCAAGGCAGAGCTGGTCAGCATTCGCAATGCGCCCCCTACGGTGCGCGTCGCGGAGGTGACGACCATTCTCCGTTTCGCCGGTGGCCTGCACTCCATCGCCGGCCGTGTGGCCGTCGAGGCCGAGGTGGATGCCGAGCTGCTCGCCCGCCGTGTGGCGCGCGACCTCGCCGAGATCTACGGCGTTCGCCCCGAGATCGCCCAGGTGAAGGCCAGCACCGCCCACGCCGGCGGCGTGAACGACGGCGCCCGCTGGGCCGTGCGCGTGATCGCGGCCGGTGAGACCCTCGCCCGCCAGACCGGGCTGCTCGACGCCCGCCGTCGCCCCGTGCGCGGACTGCCCAACCGTCTCACCACCGGCTCCCCGGAAGAGCTCGCCGGCCTGTGGCGCGGCGCCTTCCTCGCGGCGGGATCGCTCAGCGAGCCGGGCCGCTCCGCCATGCTCGAGGTCTCCTGCCCGACCGGCGAGGCCGCCATGGCGCTCGTCGGCGCCGCGCACCGCCTCGGCGTCACCGCCAAGGCCCGCGAGGTGCGCGGCCTGCCCCGCGTCGTCGTGCGCGAGGGCGAGTCGATCCGCGCCATCCTCAGCGCCATGGGCGCCGGACGCACCGCCGCTGCCTGGGAGGAGATGCGCCAGCGCCGCGAGGTGCGCGCCGGCGTCAACCGCCTGGTGAACTTCGACGACGCGAACCTCCGCCGCTCGGCGCAGGCGGCCGTCGCCGCATGCGCCCGCGTGGAGCGCGCGCTCGAGATCCTCGGCGACGACGTGCCCGAGCACCTGCGCACCGCCGGCAACCTGCGCCTCGCGCACCGCGACGCCAGCCTCGACGAGCTCGGCCACCACGCCGACCCGCCGCTCACCAAGGACGCCGTCGCCGGCCGCATCCGCCGTCTGCTCGCGATGGCCGACAAGCGCGCCCAGCAGGACGGCATCCCCGGCACCGAGTCCGCGGTGCCCGCTGGTCTCGACGACTAGTCGGTCCCGTCATCCGGGGAAGGATCCCCTGCCGGTCGGTGTTGGCGTCAGTAGGATGAGAGACGTCCGCCCCGCGGTGCACTTCAGCGCAGCGGGGGACCGGCAAGCGCCGCGGCGCGGCGCGGATTGGATGAGAGATATGGCGACCTACACGCTTCCCGACCTTCCTTACGACTACTCGGCGCTCGAGCCTCACATCAGCGCGAAGATCATGGAGCTGCACCACAGCAAGCACCACGCCGCGTACGTGACCGGTGCGAACACCGCGCTCGAGCAGCTCGCCGAGGCCCGCGAGAGCGGCAACCTCGCGAACGTGAACAAGCTCGAGAAGGACCTCGCCTTCAACCTGGGCGGTCACGTCAACCACTCCATCTTCTGGACCAACCTCTCGCCGAACGGCGGCGGTCAGCCCGAGGGCGAGCTGAAGGCGGCGATCGACGAGTTCTTCGGCTCGTTCGAGAAGTTCCAGGCGCACTTCACCGCGGCGGCCACGGGCATCCAGGGATCGGGCTGGGCGGTGCTCAGCTGGGACCCGATCGGCGCGCGTCTGATCATCCAGCAGCTGTTCGATCAGCACTCGAACACCGCGCAGGGCACGGTGCCGCTGTTCCAGCTCGACATGTGGGAGCATGCCTTCTACCTCGACTATCTGAACGTCAAGGCGGACTACGTCAAGGCGGCCTGGAACATCGCCGACTGGGAGAACGTCGCTCAGCGCTTCGTAACGGCGCGCGAGAAGACCTCGGGCCTGCTGGTACTGTCGTAAAAGATGGGCGTCCTGATGGGCGAAATGCTCATCAGGACGCCGTCGTCCGCGTAACCCGCAGGAAAACCCCTTAAGAACCAGGAGACTTTCGTGTCTGTCAAGATCGGTATCAACGGCTTCGGCCGTATTGGACGAAATTTCCTCCGCGCGGCGCTCGCGCAGAACGCGGACCTCGAGATCGTCGCGGTCAACGACCTCACCGACAACAAGGCGCTCGCGCACCTGCTGAAGTACGACTCGGTCGGCGGACGCCTGGCCGAGGAGGTCTCCTACGAGGGTGACGTCATCACCGTCGGCGGCCGCGCCATCAAGGTGTTCGAGGAGCGCGACCCGGCAGCCCTGCCGTGGGGCGAGCTCGGCGTCGACATCGTCATCGAGTCGACCGGCCGCTTCACCAAGGCCGCTGACGCCTCGAAGCACATCGCCGGTGGCGCCAAGAAGGTCATCATCTCGGCGCCGGGCACCGACGTCGACGGCACCTTCGTCATGGGCGTGAACGAGGACACCTACGACTCGGCCACCATGAACGTCATCTCGAACGCCTCGTGCACCACCAACTGCCTCGCGCCGCTGGCCAAGGTGTTCAACGACGAGTTCGGCATCGAGCGCGGCTTCATGATGACCGCGCACGCGTACACCGCCGACCAGAACCTGCAGGACGGCCCGCACAGCGACCTGCACCGCGCCCGCGCCGCAGCGATCAACATCGTCCCGGCCTCGACCGGTGCCGCCAAGGCCATCGGCCTGGTGCTGCCCGAGCTGAACGGCAAGCTCAGCGGCTCGTCGTACCGCGTGCCCGTGCCCACCGGCTCGATCGTCGACCTCACCCTGGTGACCGGTCGCGACGACCTGACCGTCGACGAGATCAACGCGGCGTACCGCGCGGCTGCCGCCGACGGTCGTCTCGAGGGCATCCTGCAGTACAACGAGGACCCGATCGTCTCGAGCGACATCCAGCAGAACCCGTTCTCGTCGATCTTCGACGCCGGCCTGACCAACGTCAGCGGCAACCTCGTCAAGGTCTCGAGCTGGTACGACAACGAGTGGGGCTACTCCAACCGTCTCGTCGACCTGACCGAGTACGTGGCAGAGCGCCTCTAAGCTCAGACACATGACTCTGCGCACCCTGGACTCTCTGGGTTCACTCGAGGGCAAGCGCGTCATCGTCCGTTGTGACCTCAACGTCCCCCTGCGGGACGGGGTCATAACGGACGATGGTCGTGTTCGCGCCTCTCTGCCGACCCTGAACGCCCTCATCAATGCGGGTGCACGTGTGATCGTGTGCTCGCACCTGGGTCGCCCCGACGGCGCCCCCGACCCGCAGTACAGCCTGGCGCCGGTGGCCCAGCGCCTCTCCGAGCTGCTCGGCAAGCCGGTCGCGTTCGCACGTGACACGGTCGGCGAGTCGGCGAGCGAGGCCGTGGCCGCGCTCGAGGACGGCGGCGTCGTCGTGCTCGAGAACCTGCGCTTCAACGCGGGCGAGACCGCGAAGGACGACGACACCCGTCGCGCCTTCGCCGGTGAGCTCGCGCAGCTGGGCGACGCGCTCGTCTCCGACGGCTTCGGCGTCGTGCACCGCAAGCAGGCCAGCGTCTACGACCTGGCCGAGATCCTGCCGTCGGCCGCCGGCCTGCTGATCGCCACCGAGCTCGACGTGCTCGACCGCCTCACTGAGAACCCCGAGCGTCCCTACACGGTGGTGCTCGGCGGCTCGAAGGTCAGCGACAAGCTCGGCGTCATCTCGCACCTGCTGCCGCGCGTCGACCGTCTGCTCGTCGGCGGCGGCATGCTCTTCACGTTCCTCGCGGCCGAGGGCCACGCGGTGGCGTCCAGCCTGCTCGAGAAGGATCAGCTCGACACCGTCCGCGGCTACATCGCCGAGGCGAAGGAGCGCGGCGTGGAGCTCGTGCTCCCGACCGATGTCGTGGTCGCCTCCGCCTTCAGCGCGGATGCCGAGCACGAGACCGTCGCGGCGGATGCCATCGAGCAGAGCTCGTTCGGAGCATCCGGCATCGGCCTCGACATCGGACCCGACACGGCGGCGCGCTTCGCCGAGGCGATCCGCGGCTCGAAGACCGTGTTCTGGAACGGCCCGATGGGCGTGTTCGAGTTCCCGGCGTTCGCGGCCGGCACCAAGGCCGTCGCCGGGGCGCTCACCGAGGTCGACGGCCTCGGCGTGGTCGGCGGGGGAGACTCCGCCGCCGCCGTGCGTCAGCTCGGATTCGCCGACGATCAGTTCGGCCACATCTCGACGGGCGGAGGCGCGAGCCTCGAGTTCCTCGAGGGCAAGAAGCTACCTGGACTGGAGGTCCTCGGATGGGCGTGAACCGGACCCCGCTGATCGCGGGCAACTGGAAGATGAACCTCGACCACCTGCAGGCGGTCGCGACGGTGCAGAAGCTGCACTGGACGCTGAAGGATGCCGGGCACGAGGGCGACAGCGTCGAGGTGGCGATCTTCCCGCCGTTCACCGACATCCGCTCGGTGCAGACGCTGATCGACGCCGACAAGATCCCGTTCGCGCTCGGCGCGCAGGACCTGTCGGCGCACGACTCGGGCGCGTACACCGGTGAGGTCTCGGGTGCGTTCCTGTCGAAGCTGGGCGTGGGCTACGTGATCATCGGCCACTCCGAGCGTCGCGAATACCACCAGGAGTCCGACGAGCTGGTCAACGCCAAGGTCAAGGCGGCGATCAAGCACGGCCTCGTTCCGGTGATCTGCGTCGGCGAGACCGCGGAGGACCTGGAGAAGTTCGGTGCCAGCGCGGTTCCCGCCGGGCAGCTCGAGAAGGCGCTCGAGGGCGTTCCGGCATCCGCCGACATCGTCGTAGCCTACGAGCCGGTGTGGGCGATCGGCTCCGGCCAGGCTGCCACCCCCGCTCAGGCGCAGGACGTCTGCGCCGCGCTGCGCGGTGTGCTCGCGTCGGTGCTCGATGCGGATGCCGCAGCCCGCACCCGCGTGCTCTACGGCGGTTCGGTGAAGTCGGGCAACATCGCCAGCTTCCTGCGCGAGCCCGATGTGGACGGCGCCCTCGTGGGCGGCGCGAGCCTCGTCGTCGACGAGTTCGCGGCGATCGTGCGCTTCGAGAAGCACGTCGGCGTGTGAGCCGGACGGGGCGCGCAGGCGCCTCGTCCTATAATCGACTGCTAGGCGGGCCTTTCACGGCCCTGGCGAAAGGCTTCTTCTCGTGCAGGTTCTCGAGTTCGTTCTGCAGGTGCTGCTGGGAATCAGCAGCGTGCTGCTGACGCTCCTCATCCTTCTTCACAAGGGCCGCGGTGGCGGTCTGTCCGACATGTTCGGCGGCGGCATGTCCGCAGCCGTCGGATCCTCGGGCCTGGCCGAGCGCAACCTGAACCGCTTCACGGTGGTGCTGGCGCTCGTCTGGTTCGTCTCGATCGTGGCTCTCGGCCTCATCACGAAGATGCAGGTGATCTGATGGCCACCGGTGGAAACGCGATCCGCGGCACCCGAGTGGGTTCGGGCCCGATGGGCGAGCAGGACCACGGCTACCACGCCGACCGCATCGCGGTGTCGTACTGGGACGGCCTCGGCAACGAGACTGTGCGCTACTTCGCCGCGGGGCTCCCTGAAGAGGAGATCCCCGAGACGATCGACCACCCGCACAGCGGGCTGCCGGCTGGGCGCGACAAGCAGAACCCGCCGGAGCTGGCCAAGGCCGAGCCGTACAAGACCCACCTCGCGTACGTGAAGGAGCGTCGCTCCGACGCCGAGGCCGAGCAGCTGCTCGAGGATGCCCTCACGCAGCTGCGCGAGCGCCGCGGCCAGAGCTGACGGCTTCCGCAGACGAGAAGAGACCCCGTGTCATGCGACACGGGGTCTCTTTCATCCTGATGGGGTCGGGGGCGCCGGAGGAATCGAGCATCCGGTGCGCCGCACCCGACCCCGGGGAGCGGGTCGCGATCAGCCGTTCGCGCCCTTGCGAGGTTTGATGAACGACTCGGGCTCCCGCTTCGCGCGCTTCTCCGCTCGCTTCTCCTTGAGCGTGAGCTTCGCAGCCTTCTTGCCGGCCTTCGCGGCCGGTGCCTTGCCTGCCATATGACGCTTCCCCTTCGGTTCCGGATGGCGTGTACACCCCTGACCATAGCCAGAATCGCAGGGAAGTCAAATCCCCGGTGAGCGGGAATTTTCCGAACGGATGCGACGTTCCGGAAGGGGATGCGAAAAGGCCCCCACCGTGCGGTGAGGGCCTTTCGAGGAGAGGGGATGACGGGAATCGAACCCGCGTCATTAGTTTGGAAGAAGTCCAAGCCCTCTCATTGAATTGGGGCGGAATCATGCGGTTTGCCGCGTAATTCCGCGGTTCTGAGGTTAACACGACGTGACGCGGAGCGCCACCGAATGACACGAAAAGACGGGGTCGGAGTCCACGCGAGTCCACGCGCTCGACTCCCAACCAGCTGAAGTTGTAGCTTCTCCGGCATGAGCACACTCTCCGCCAGCGGCCGATGGGTCGCGCTGATTGATTCCTACATCGCCGCTGAAGCCCAGATCGGCGCGAGCGCCGTCGGGCTGCGCATCGCTCGTGCCCGCCTCGACAAGCTGGCGGGGGAGGTCGGGACCGACCCCGCCAGCGTCACCGAGGCCGACGTGCACGCCTGGGCGGATAGCCTCGACGTCGCCTCGACGAGCGTGCACGACTACATCAAGACCGCTCGCGCGTTCTACGCCTGGGCCGCCCGTCACGGGCACGTGACCACCTCGCCCCTCGCGGCCAGAGAGCGGGCCAAGATCGACCGGAAATGGCTGGATGCCGTCGAGGCATTCACCGTCGCCGAGGACGCGCGTGGCGTCGCCCCGGCGACGACACGGCGGCGAGCCAAGCACGTGCGCCGCTTCGCGCTCGACGTGCACAGCTCGCCCTGGCAGATCGACGCCGAGACCTTCTGCGCCTGGTTGCAGGGCCTCGACGTCTCCGCCTCGACACGCACCAGCATGCGCGACAGTCTGCGCGCGTTCTACCGCTGGGCGGTCGCGTCATCCCGCATCGCCACAGACCCGACCACGACGCTCTCCGGCCGGCCGCTGAGGCTGGACGTGCCCGAACAATGGGCCGGCCCGCTCATCGAGTACGAACGACACCTTCAGGCGCGCGGTCTCTCGCCACAGACGATCCGCGCCTACCGCGAGCACCTGCGCACTTTCGCCCGCGACTGCCGCGCGCTGCACCCGTTCGACGTCACCGGCAGCGACATCTACGAATGGATGGCCGGCAAGCAATGGGCCCGCGAGACCCGCCGAGGCCGTCGCACCGTACTGCGCACGTTCTACGCCTGGGCCGTCGACGCAGAGCACATGACGACGAACCCCGCCGCGAAGCTCCCCAAGGTGCGCACCGGCGAACCCGTCGCGCGGCCCGTCACCGATAGGGAATACGAGACCGCGCTGCGCGCCGTCGACGACGAGCGCTGGGCGCTCGCCCTGCGCCTCTCCGCCGAGCTGGGACTGCGCCGCGAGGAAGTCGCCCGCATCCACAGCGCCGACGTCCGTGAGGGCGACGACGGTGCCTGGTGGCTCACCGTCCACGGCAAGGGCGGCAAGACCCGCGTGCTCCCGCTCTCGGCGTCCCTCTCGACCGCGCTGCGCCGACGCCCCGAGGGATACGCGTTGCCGGGACAGATCATTGAGAAGCAGCGCCATGCCGGTGAGGGACACATCTCCGCTCGCTACCTCGGCAAGCAGATCGGCCAGCTGCTCCCCGCTGGAGTCACGATGCACGCCCTCCGGCACAGATTCGCCACCAGGGCATACAACGTCAACCGCGACGTGTTCACCCTGCAGAAGCTCCTCGGCCACGCCTCCGCCTCGACAACACAACGCTATGTGCAGGTCGCCGAATCACGGATGCGCCAGCTCGTCGAAGAGGTCGCCTGGTGAACGGCCAGCAGCTCAGGCCCGCACGCTCTATCGGATGCCCGATCGCCTGGTGCACCGGCGACGCCAGCACGCACGGCGACGAGGGCGACGGCCCCGATACATGGCTGCACGCGGACGCAGGGCGCGACCTCGGCCACGAGGCACGCATCTACCGCCACCAGGAAGGCGCCGGCCGCTCCACCTACTCGCTCGCCATCGGCACGAGCACTGTCATTGAAGCCGCCGACTCGCCCGATGCACTGGCCGCGATCCTCCGTGCCATCGCCGCCAGAACCGAGCAGGGGCATCCGGCATGAACCCCGAGCACGCTCGCCGCCGAGCCGAACAGATCCACGCCGCGATACAACAGCTGCGCACCGAGGATAGGCCCGTCACATGCTGGCGCTGTGGGAACCCGATCACATCGCGCCAGCGCTACAGGCTCACATTCGCCACGCTCCGCACCGGTCAGAGCATCCTGGCGCCCGAGCACATGCCCGGCGCCGCACGATGCGACCGCCCGAACCGAGGGCACAAGCCACGCCCGACGAGGTCGACGGGGGTGGACCAGACCACGACCGGCGCTGGTCAGGTCAGTTCGGGGAGTCTCGCCTGGTAGGAGCGAGCAACCGGGATGCTCCAACCAGCCGCGAGGCGAACATACTCCCGGCCTCCGACGCCGCGGCTTGATGGCACGTGCGCGCGCCCCAATCCCAGGGTGTGTCCCGGGGGACGTCCCGGGGGACACACCCTGGGGACGGGACGCGGGACAGGGTGGGGGACATACGGCGGATGCTGCGGACCAACGGCGGATCGGCAACGACGGCGCGGCGCCGAGTCCCGCGAGATTCCGCGGGAGAGAGTCACTGCTCTAGTCGTGTCCCGGGGGACGTCCCGGGGGACGCTACAGGACAGGACAGGACAGGACAGGACAGGCTACTTAGGGCAACGGGATTACAAGCGAACTGCAACGAACGGATCAGGCTGAGACTCAGCGACTGCTTCACGCGCTGGGACTGGACCGGAGACACCTTGCAAGCTCTTCGAGCACCACCGCGGCCAGCGTTCTTTTTTATGGACTCGGTGCAACCCCCGCCTCCGGCTCTTCAGCCGCGTTTTTCCCCGAGTCCCCAGGGACGTCCCCCGGGACATGAGGACTAGCGCTGTCTCGGTCCTCGTCTCGGTCCTCGTCGCCGGCCCAAGGAACATGGATCAGTCAGGGGTGTCATCCGTGTCACCCCTGACTCGGGTCGTCTCGCACCGCTCCCGTCGTCGAGCTGCATGCCCCGTGCCCGTGCCCGTGCCCGTGCCCGTGCCCGTGCCCGTGCCCGTGCCCGTGCCCGTGCGTCGCTCCCGTCGTCCTCGTCCTCGCCGAATCGTCGAGTACCGCTCCCGTCGCCGAGCTGCATGCCCGTGCGCTCGACGACGGCATGCCGGCCCGAATGGCGTGCCCTGGTCGTCCGCGACACGCCGTGTCGATCCACGTCGTCAAAT
>Ga0182737_1000576_pt1 | contig 49673 bp, 52 predicted proteins | sample eDN5th30CBELigOP_FD_128878 | JGI IMG/M metagenome (GOLD analysis project Ga0182737, IMG submission 128878) | Enriched Organic Plus compost microbial communities from Emeryville, California, USA - eDNA 5th pass 30_C BE-Lig OP (version 2) (version 2) ...
CACCGCCAGGCCGATCAGGCCGGTCATCATGACCATGCTGATGGCGGTCTTGCGGCCCTTGAGCAGGGTCATGCCGATGTTGTACAGGAAGCCCAGGGCCACCACCACGATGCCCGCCTTGGTGATGGTGGGTTGCTCGAGGAACTCGCGCCCCATGGTGGGCAGCACGTCATTGCCCGTGATGGCAGCCAGGCCGGCATACGGCAGCAACAGGTAGCCCAGGATGGTCAGCACGCCCGCGACGGCGAACACCCAGAACAGCACCAACGCCAGCTTGGGGCTGTGCAGCTCGCGGTCGGCTTCCTCGGGTATCAGGTAGTACGCGGCCCCCATGAACCCGAACAACAGCCAGACGATCAGCAGGTTGGTGTGCACCATGCGGGCGACGTTGAAGGGAATCAGCGGGAACAGGAAGTCGCCCACCACGTACTGCAACCCCATGACCAGGCCGAACAGGATCTGCCCCACGAACAGGATCAGGGCAAACACGAAATAGGGCTTCGCAACGGCCTGCGAGGCGAACTTGAGATGCGGATTGGCGGTAGTCATGGCTCAGCCCTCGCGGTTTGGAGGCCAGTTGTAGTTGTTGATCTTCGAGGTCCATTTCAGGAACTCGGCCATGTCGTCCACTTCCTGTTCGGACAGGTGGAACTGGGGCATGGCGCGGCGCCCGGGCACGCCCAGGGGCTGGGCGCTCATCCAGGCGCGCAGGAACGACTTGAAGTCTTGTTCGCCGCCGCGGCGTTCGAACACGTTGCCCAGCTCGGGGGCGAAGTAGGCGCCTTCGCCAAGCAGCGTATGACAGCCGATGCAGTTGTTCTGTTCCCAGACCAGCTTGCCGCGCACGACCGCCTCGGTCATCTCGGATTCGTTGGTGCGCTTGGGCAGTTCTTTTTCGGTATGGAAGGTCAGGGCCAGGAATATCAGGATGAAGAAAACGCTTCCCCCGAAATAGATGTTCCTGGCCATGCCTTTGGTAAAGGTTTCTGGCATGATGGCCTCTATTGCTACAGGTGGACATCATTCTAGAAAGCGGGCCTGTATGCCCCGCTTGACTGCAATCAAGAAACAAAAGTAGTACGCGCCGGCACCCGGATCGCGGCGCAGACGCTCAATGCGCCGGCCCGAAAGCGGCCAGCAGCACGCCCGCCGCCACCACCAGGGGCCATGCCAGCACCAGCAGGCGCCAGCCCCGCGGCGCATGGCGCATTTCCATGAACCCGTCGACGATCAGCCACGCCTTGGCGATCGCCAGGGCGACGATCGCGACGGCCAGCCACGATGCGTGGCCGCCGGCCGCGCGCACGGTGGCCACGGTCAATAGCGCCAACCCCAGCCAATAGCACAACAAGCGCGGCATTTCCGTCACATTCACCCCAACAGGTACACCACGGGAAACAGCAGCACCCAGACCAGGTCGACCATGTGCCAGTACAGCGCGCCCGATTCCATGCCCGTGCAACGTCCCGGCCCGTAGGCGCCGGCCCGGCAGCGCCAGGCCATCCAGCCCAGGATGGCCATGCCCAGCAGCACGTGCAGGAAATGGAAACCGGTCAGGATCCAGTACAGCGTGAAGAACGTGTCGTGCTCGAGCCCCAGGCCCGACCCCGCCAGGTGGTGGTACTCGCCCAGCTTGAGCGCGACATAGCCGCTCGCGAACGCCAGTGCCGCCAGCAGCAACGCGGCCGCACCGCCACGGCCGCGGCCTGCGCGCATCCGCGCCACGGCCAGGGCGGCGCACCCGCCGGCCGTCAGCAGGCACAGCGTGAGCCCCAGGCCGATGGAAGCGTCCAGCGCCTGCCGGCCGGCCTGGAAGACGTCGCGCTGCAACGCCTGGGCCACCGCGAACGCCAGGATCAGGATGCCGAACACCGCCAGTTCGGCCAGAATGAAGAACCACATCGCCAGGTCGCCCGGCAAGCGCCGGCCGGCGGGCAATGCCGGTTCAACCGAAATGGACATCCACCACGTCCATCAGGGCCGCCACTGTCTGGGGGTCGTCCGACAAGGGCTCGGCCAGGCAGGCCAGGCAGGCCTCGCGCGGGCCCATGCCGCTGCGGATCATGCGCGCGGCGAAGATCAGCAGGCGGGTCGAAGCGACTTCTTCCAGGTCGTGCTGTTCCAGCCGCCGCAGCGCCTGCCCCAGGTCGACGACACGCCGGGCCAGGTCCTCGTCGACCTGGGCTTCGGCGGCCACGATGCGGCATTCTTCGCCGGCGGGCGGATAGCCGAAGCGCAGCGCCGCGAAGCGTTGGCGGGTGCTGGGTTTCATGCCCTTGAGCAGGTTCTGGTAGCCGGGGTTGTACGACACCACCAGCATGAAGCCCGGCGGCGCGCGCAGGGTCTCGCCGGTGCGCTCGATGTACAGCTCGCGGCGGTCGTCGGCCAGCGGGTGCAGCACGACCGCGGTGTCCTGCCGCGCCTCGACGATCTCGTCCAGGTAGCAGATGCCGCCTTCGCGCACGGCGCGGGTCAGCGGGCCGTCCTGCCACCACGTGCCCTCGGCGCCGATCAGGTGGCGCCCGACCAGGTCGGTGGCGCTGAGATCGTCGTGGCAGGCCACCGTGTACAGGGGCAGCCCCAGGCGGTGCGCCATGTACTGCACGAACCGGGTCTTGCCGCAGCCGGTCGGGCCCTTGATCAGCACCGGCATGCCGTGCCGCCAGGCCTGCCGGAACAGTTCCGCCTCGTTGCCCAGGGGGTGGTAGTAGGGCCCGTCCGCCGCTTCCGGCGCAGCCTCGGTGGCCGCAGGCATCGTCATGCCGATTCCTCTTACAAGTGCGTAATCAAGAGAGACATTATCTGCAAGCTCGTGGCCTTCTCAAGGTAACTGGCGGCCGGTCTTGATTGCCGTCAACGCCGCGTCCAGGCAATTGACTGCAGTCAAGCACAACCCCGGGGGCCTTTCAGTACGATCCGGCTCAAAGAGTGAACCGCTACACGATCACCCACAGCGCCGACCCGGAGCCGCAACCCGCGCTCCCTAAGGAGAAGTACCCATGAGCAATCCTCGAAAAACCTTGCTGGCGACCTTGATCGCCAGTCTCTCGTTGCTGGGCGCAACTGGTGCGTATGCCAACGCGCCATCCATGACCGACGAAGAAAAAGAAACCGCCAAGCAGATCTACTTCGAGCGCTGCGCCGGCTGTCACGGCGTGCTGCGCAAGGGCGCCACGGGCAAGAACCTGGAACCCCACTGGACGCAAACCCAGGCCGACGGCTCGAAGATCGAAGGCGGCACCCTGAAACTGGGCACCAAGCGGCTGGAAAACATCATCGCCTTCGGCACCGAAGGCGGGATGGTCAACTACGACGACATCCTGAGCGACGCCGAGATCAACCTGATGGCGCGCTACATCCAGCAAACGCCCGACGTGCCGCCGGAATTCTCGCTGAAAGACATGAAAGACAGCTGGAAACTCATCGTTCCGGTGTCCGAGCGTCCCAAGAAGCAGATGAACAAGGTCAACCTGAAGAACGTCTTCGCGATCACCCTGCGCGATGCCGGCAAGCTGGCCCTGGTCGACGGCGACAACCACAAGATCTGGAAGATCCTGGATACCGGCTACGCGGTGCACATTTCGCGCCTGTCCGCTTCGGGACGCTATGTCTATACCGTCGGCCGCGACGGCCTGACCACCGTCATCGACATGTGGTTCGAAGAACCCACCACGGTGGCCACCGTGCGCCTGGGTTCCGACGCCCGCTCGGTCGACGTGTCGAAGTTCAAGGGCTACGAAGACAAGTACCTGATCGGCGGCACCTACTGGCCGCCCCAGTACTCCATCATGGACGGCGAAACCCTCGAGCCCATCAAGATCGTCTCCACCCGCGGCCAGACGGTCGACGGCGAATACCATCCCGAACCGCGCGTGGCCTCCATCGTGGCGTCGCTGCAAAAGCCGGAATGGGTCGTCAACGTGAAGGAAACCGGCCAGATCCTGCTGGTCGACTACACCGACCTGAAAAACCTGAAGACCACCACCATCGAATCGGCCAAGTTCCTGCACGACGGCGGCTGGGATGCATCCGGGCGCTACTTCATGGTGGCCGCCAACGCCTCGAACAAGGTTGCCGCGGTCGACACCAAGACCGGCAAGCTGGCCGCCCTGGTCGACACCGCCAAGATCCCGCATCCGGGTCGCGGTGCGAACTTCCAGCACAAGCAGTTCGGCCCCGTCTGGGCCACCGGCCACCTGGGCGACGACGTGGTGTCGCTGATCTCCACCGCATCCGACAAGCCCGAGAACGCCAAGTACAAGCAGCACAACTGGAAGGTGGTGCAGGAACTGAAGATGCCGGGCGCGGGCAACCTGTTCGTCAAGACGCATCCGAAGTCCAAGCACTTCTGGGCCGACGCTCCCATGAACCCCGAGCGCGAAGTGGCCGAGTCGGTCTACGTGTTCAGCCTCGACGACCTGTCCAAGCCGCCCACCCGGCTTGACGTCGCCAAGGATTCCGGGCTGCCGCAGGGCAAGGCCATCCGCCGCGCCGTGCAACCCGAATACAACGAGGCGGGCGACGAAGTCTGGATCTCGCTGTGGGGCGGCAAGACCGACCAGTCGGCCATCGTGATCTACGACGACAAGACCTTGAAACTCAAGCGCGTCATCACGGATCCCGCGGTGGTCACTCCCACGGGTAAGTTCAACGTGTTCAACACCATGCACGACGTCTACTGATCCCCGCGTCCCTCTCCTGCCGGCGGCCTCCCCCTGACGGGAGGCCGTCGATCGAACCATGAACCGACAAGACGGCAAGACAGGCCTCATCGCCCGGCTGCGGCGCCCCAGCGCAAAGTACTCACTAGGTGCCTTGCTGCTGGCCGGCATCGTGCTGGGCGTCATCCTATGGGGCGGCTTCAACACCGCGCTCGAAGCCACCAACACCGAGGCGTTCTGCATTTCGTGCCACGAAATGCGCGACAACGTCTACCCCGAATACCAGGAAACCATCCACTACAGCAACCGGACGGGCGTGCGCGCCACCTGCCCCGATTGCCATGTACCCAAAGACTGGACCTACAAGATGATCCGCAAGGTCCAGGCCTCGAAAGAACTGTGGGGCAAGATCGTCGGCACCATCGACACGCGCGAGAAATTCGAAGCCAAGCGGCTCGAGCTGGCACGCAACGAATGGGCGCGCATGAAGGCCGCGGACTCGCGCGAGTGCCGCAACTGCCACAGCCTCGAAAGCATGAAAAGCGAATCGCAGAAGCAGCGTGCCCGCAAGCAGCACCAGATGGCCGTCGAGGACAACCTGACGTGCATCGATTGCCATAAGGGCATTGCGCACCACAAGCCGGAAGGCATGACCGATGAAGACGAAGAATAGCGTCGTCCCCCTCATCACCAGAAAGGAACCAGGCATGAAGAAGACCCTGCTGTTCGGCGCCCTGGGCGCCGCCCTGGCCATGGCGGCCGGCGCCACCCAGGCCGCCGCGCCGGCCGACTGGAGCGCCCTTCCGGCCACCCAGCTCACGCTCTTCTATCCGGGCGCCTCGCCGGTGGAATGGATCACCAAGGGTACCGAGCACGGCGGCGCGCGCGCCCTGAAAAAGGGCGAGTCCTGCGTCGACTGCCATTCGGAAGAAGTCGCCAACATGGGCCAGCTGATCGTCAGCGGCCAGAAGCTCGAGCCTGGCCCCATCCCCGGCAAGGCCCCGTCCATCAACGTCAAGGTACAGGCCGCCCATGACGGCGAACACCTTTACCTGCGGTTCAGCTGGGTGCAGCCCAAGGCGTCGGGCGCAGCCAAGATGGACGCCGGCAACCCCGTCAAGATCGCCTACATGCTCGAGTCCGGCGGCAAGGTGCCCCTGGCCGAGCCCGGTGGCTGTTGGGGGGCCTGCCATGGCGACGCCCGCACCATGCCCGGCGCCGACGACGCCAAGACCAAATACGTCAAGGGCGGCTCGCTGGCCGACGGCGTCTTCTACGACCTGAACCAATGGCGCAGCGGCGAAAACAAGGCCTACGACGGCCATATCGCCGACCAGCGCGTGATGGAAGGCGGCCAGGCCCTGGTGGGCGCGACCGGCAAGCTCGACGGCGATACCTGGACCGTCGAATTCACCCGCAAGTTCGCCGGCGGCGAGGGCGACGTCAAGCTCGAACCCGGCCAGACCTACAACTTCGGCGTGGCCATCCACGACGACAGCTCCACTGGCCGCTATCACCACGTATCGCTGGGCTACCACCTGGGCATCGATACCGCGGCCGATATCACCGCGGCCCGCCAATAGCGCCAACGGCGGCGCCCGGAACGGCAGTCATGGCCCGAACGCGACATCGGACAGCCCGCCTGGCGGGCCTGCTGGCGGCATGCGGCCTGGCCGCCATCGCCCAGGCCGAGCCCGGCGCACTGCGCCAGGGGCAGCTGGAACACCTGCTGCGCCAGGACTGCGGCTCGTGCCATGGCCTGCGCATGACGGGCGGCCTGGGGCCGCCCCTGACGCGCCAGGCGCTGGCGGGCAAGCCGCGCGAACTGCTGATCGCAACCATCGCCTACGGGCGGCCAGGCACGGCCATGCCCAACTGGAACGCCCTGCTCGACGACCAGGACATCGCCTGGCTGGCCGACCGACTTCTGCAAGGATTCCCGCCCCCATGATGCGTACCTTCCTGTTGCTGCTGTCCAGCGTGCTGCTGGCGGGTTGCGCGCAACATTCCTTGCGCGGCACCGGCGACCTGGGCGTCGTGGTCGAGCGCGCCACCGGCAGCCTGCAGATCATCGAAACCACCGGGCGCACCAGCCTGGGCCGGGTGCAGGGGCTGGGCGACCTGTCCCACGCCTCGGTGGTGTTCTCGCGCGACCAACGTTATGCCTATGTGTTCGGCCGCGACGGCGGGCTGACCAAGGTGGACCTGCTGGCCCGCCGCATCGAGCGGCGCATCGTCCAGGGGGGCAACAGCATCGGCGGCGCCATCAGCCAGGACGGCACCCTGATCGCCGTCGGCAACTACGACCCGGGCGGCGTCAAGGTATTCGATGCGCGCACCCTGGCGCCCGTGGCCGACATCCCGGCCACGGACCTGCCCGGCCTCGGCCGCCGCTCGCGCGTGGTCGGGGTTGCCGATGCGCCGGGCCAGCGCTTCGTCTACAGCCTGTTCGACACCGGCGAAATCTGGGTGGCCGATTTCAGCGGCGGAAGCCCTCCCGCGGTCGCGCGCCATACCGGCATCGGCAACCAGCCCTACGATGCGCTGCTGACCCCCGACGGCCGCTATTACCTGGCGGGCCTGTTCGGCGAAGACGGCATGGCGCAGCTGGATCTCTGGCATCCCGAGCGCGGCGTCAAGCGCGTGCTCGGGCACTACGGGCGCGGCGAACGCAAGCTGCCCGTCTACAAGATGCCACACCTGGAAGGCTGGACCGTCGCCGGCGCCCAGACCTTCGTGCCCGCCGTGGGACATCACCAGGTGCTGGTCATGGACACCGGCACCTGGACCCAAACCGCCGCGATCGACGTCGCCGGGCAACCGGTGTTCGTCATGGCGCGGCCGGATGGGCGGCAAGTATGGGTGAACTTCGCTTACCCCGACAACCACCTGGTGCAAGTCATCGACACGGAAACCCACCGGATCGTCGCCACGCTCGAGCCCGGCCCCGCCGTGCTGCATATGGAATTCACCGCGCGCGGCGACCAGCTGTGGCTGTCGGTGCGCGACGGCGAAGAAGTCCAGGTATGGGACCCCTACCGGCTGACCCGGCTGGGCAGGCTGCCGGCCGCCAGCCCCAGCGGCATTTTCTTCAGCAGCAGGGCGCATGCAACAGGACTGTGACCTTCCCCTGGACGGCCTGGCCCTGCGGGTGGCGAATGCCTACCAGCACGGCATGCCGCTGTGCGCGCGGCCGTACGCCGCCATGGCGCACGCCCTGGGATGCGACGAACAGGTCCTGCTCGATTGCTTGCGCCGCCTGCGCGACAGCGGCGTGCTGGGCCGGGTCGGCCCGGTCTTCGAACACCACCGGGCCGGCGCCAGCACGCTGGCGGCGCTGGCAGTGCCGCCGGCGGATGTGCAACCCGTTGCCCATCGCATCAGCCAATATCCCGAAGTCAATCACAACTACCTGCGCGAACACCACTACAACCTGTGGTTCGTCGTCACGGCGCCCCAGCGCGCGCGCATCGACCGGATCCTGGCCCAGATCGCCGCCGACACGGGCCTGACGCCGCTGGACCTGCCCATGCGCCGCGCCTATCGCATCGACCTGGGCTTCGCGCTCGAGGCCTCGCCATGAGCCTGCCCCTGACCGCCGCCCAATCGCTGCGATTGCGCCAGCTGCTGGAAGCCGGCCTGCCGTTGGCCGAACGCCCCTACCACGTACTGGCCGAACAGCTCGGCGCCGACGAACAGGCAGTGCTGCGCCAGATGCGCCGCTGGAACGATACCGGCCTGTTCCGCCGCGTCGGGCTGGTGCTGAATCATCGCGCCCTGGGCTATCGCGCCAATGCCATGCTGGTGCTCGACGTGCCCGACCACGAGGTCGACGATGCCGGCCGGCGCCTGGGACAGTCGCCCGGCATCAACCTCTGTTACCAGCGCCCGCGCATCCTGCCCGATTGGCCCTACAACCTGTTCTGCATGGTGCACGGACGCCGGCGCGACGAGGTGCGCCGGCGCATCGACACCCTGCTGCGACAGCTGGCGCTGCACGAACTGCCCCGCCAATTGCTGTTCAGCACGCAGGCCTTCAAGCAGTGCGGCGGCCGCTATGCGCCCGGAGCCCACCATGGATGACCTGGGCCGCCGCCTGATCGATCTGTTGCAGCGCGGCCTGCCGCTGGTGCCGCAACCCTGGGAAACGCTGGGCAGGCAGCTTGGCGCCCCGCCGGACGAACTGCGCCGGCGGGTACAGTCCTGGCTGGATGACGGCACGCTGACCCGTTTCGGCCCGATGTTCGACATCGAGCCGCTGGGCGGCGCCTTCACCCTGGCTGCGCTGTGCGTCCCGCCTTCGCGCTTCGACGAAGTGGCCGCCATCCTGGCCGCCATGCCCGAAGTCGCGCACAACTACCGCCGCGAACACGTCTGGAACATGTGGTTCGTGCTGGCATGCAGCTCGCCCGCCGAAGTCGCCCAGGCCATCGAACGCATCGAACAGCGCACCGGCCTGGATGTTCTCAATCTGCCCAAAGAACGCACCTACCATGTCGGCCTGCATTTCCCCGTCTGACGCCCTGCTGGCCGAACGCCTGATCCAGCTGACCGCAGCCGGCCTGCCGCTGGTTGCCGATCCGTGGTCATGGCTGGCCGAACACCTGGGCCTGAGCCCCAGCGCGACGCTGGCGCTGCTGCACCGCCTGCAAGATGCCGGCGCCATTCGCCGGGTGGCGGCCGTCCCCAATCACTACCGCCTGGGCTACCGCCACAACGGCATGACCGTCTGGGATGTCGACGACGAGAAAATCGACCGCCTGGGCGCGCAGGTGGGCGCCTTGCCGTTCGTCAGCCATTGCTACCGGCGGCCGCGCCGGCGCGGCTGGCGCTACAACCTGTTCGCCATGGTGCATGGCCGCAGCGCCGAAGAAATCGATCAGTACCGCGAACGCATCCGCATCCTGCTGGGCCGCGCCAGCCTGGCCGACGACATGCTGGTCAGCAGCCGCATCCTGAAGAAGACGGGCCTGCGCCTCTCGGCGGGCGGATAGCCGCCGGCAGCCCATCGATTCTTATTGTTTCCGGTCAAGGCGCGCGCCGCCTGCCTCGGCGATGCTGGCGGCATGGTTCGCCGGGTGCTTTTTCCCGGCTCGCCGCGCCTAGAGACCCCCATGTTACGAATCAGCCATTACCTGCGCGCCCTCGCCCACCCCGATGCCGCGCCGGTGCCCGGTGCCCGCGGCACACCCGGCCAGCGTCCCCCCGTAGTGATCTGGAACCTGCTGCGGCGCTGCAACCTGACCTGCAAGCATTGTTACGCCACCTCGGCCGACAGCCCGTTTCGCAACGAGCTCGACACCGACGAAGCCTTGCGCGTCATCGACGACCTGGCCGACGCCGGCGTACGAGTGCTCATCCTGTCCGGCGGCGAACCGCTGCTGCGCCCCGATCTCTTCCAGCTGGCCGACCATGCCCGCCAACGCGGCTTCTTCGTCGCCCTGTCCAGCAACGGCACCCTGATCGACGACTCCAACATCGAACGCGTGGCCGCGGCCCAGTTCGACTACGTCGGCATCAGCATCGACGGCCTGCAGGACGTCCACGACGCATGGCGGCAAAAAAAGGGCAGCTTCGCCGCCGCGCTGCATGCCGTCGGCCTCTGCCGGCGGCACGACATCCGGGTCGGGCTGCGCAGCACCCTGACGCAGCACAACTACCCGCAGTTGTCGGCCATCCTGGCGCTGATGCGCGACTACGACGTGCACAAGTTCTACCTGTCGCACCTGAACTACAGCGGGCGCGGCAAGCGCAGCAGCAAGTTCGACGCGCATCACCAGATGACCCGCAGCGCCCTGCACCTGCTGTTCGAACGGGCCTGGGCCGACATCGGCGCGGGCCTGGATACCGACTTCGTCACCGGCAACAACGATGCCGACGCCATCCTGTTGCTGCGCTGGGTCCAGCGCCACATGCCGCAGCACGGGCCCCGGCTGGAAGCCATGCTGCGCGCCTGGGGCGGCAACGCATCGGGCAGCGGCATCGCCAATATCGACAATACCGGCGACGTCCACCCCGACACCTACTGGTGGCAGCACCAGGTCGGCAACGTGCGCCGGCAATCCTTCCGCGAACTCTGGATCGACCGGCCCCAACCGCTGCTGGCGCAGCTGCGCCAGCACCCCCGTGCAGTCAGCGGACGCTGCGCCGCATGCCGGTGGCTGCCCATCTGCAACGGCAATACCCGCACCCGCGCCTGGGCCGCCGGCGACCTCTGGGGCGAAGACCCGGGCTGCTATCTCAGCGACGAAGAAATCAGCCCGCCGGCGCGCCAGGCGCGAACTCCCGCGGCCACCGTCCAGCCTGTCGGCTGAAGCCTATCCTCAACATCGGTCCCTATGACGCATCCCGACTGTCTCATCGATAGCGCGATCACGCTGCCCCCCACCCTGCAACGCGTATTCCGCCCTGGCGAAGTCGCCCTGGTGGGTGCCGGCCCCGGCGATCCCGGCCTGCTCACCGTGGCCGCCTGGAGCCTGCTGCTGCAGGCCGACGCGGTGGTATACGACCGGCTGGTCAGCCAGGCGCTGCTCGACCTGCTGCCCGAGTCCTGTCGCCACTACTATGTGGGCAAGGCCAGCGGCCGCCACAGCCTGCCCCAGGACGAAATCAACCAGTTGCTGCTGCGGCTGGCACGCCACGGCCTGCGGGTAGTGCGCCTGAAAGGAGGAGACCCGTTCATCTTCGGCCGGGGCGGCGAAGAACTCGAATTCCTGCTGACGCACGGCGTCGATTGCCAGCTGGTGCCCGGCATCACGGCAGCGTCGGGCTGCACGGCCTATGCCGGCATCCCGCTCACCCATCGCGACCTGGCCCATTCCTGCCAGTTCATCACAGGTCACCTGCAGCACAACGGCACGCTCGAACTGCCCTGGCACACCATGACCGATCCGGGCTGTACCCTGGTGTTCTACATGGGGCTGGCCAGCCTGGAAGAAATCTCGCGGCAACTGGTGGCCGCGGGGCTGCCATCCGACACCCCGGCCATGCTGGTCGGCAACGGCACCCGCCACGACCAGCACATCGTGCGCGGCAGCCTGGCCACACTGGGCGCCATGGCCCGCAGCCACCGGCTCGACGCGCCCGCCCTGACCGTCATCGGCCGGGTGGTCGGCCTGCTGGCCGAACGCGACGCCCAGCATCCCGCAAGGCTGCGCGCGAACCGCATCCCCACAGTGTGCACGGAACAATCATGCGGTTGACCCTCTGGCTGGTCTCGATCTCGGCCCTGCTGGCCAGCGGCATCGCGGCGGCCCAGGCCACCGAACGGCTCTACCAGCAGCACTGCCTCAGCTGCCATGGCGCGCAGCGCCTGGGCGGCACGGGCCCCGCGCTATTGCCGGAAAGCCTGGCCCGCATCAAGCGCGCCGAAGCCCGCCAGGTCATCCACGACGGCCGGCCCGCCAGCCAGATGGCCGGTTTCGCCGGCGTGCTGGACGCCGCCCAGATCGATGCCATGGTCGATTACCTGTACCAGCCGCTGGCCACGCCGCCCGCCTGGACGGAAAGCGACATCCGCGCCAGCCACCGCCAACTGGCCGACCCGCGCCAACTGCCCGCCACCCCGCAGCATGGCGCCGACCCCCTCAATCTGTTCGTCGTGGTCGAAGCGGGCAACCATCATGTCGTCATCCTCGACGGCGACCGCTTCGAGCCGCTGGCACGCTTCGCGTCGCACTTCGCGCTGCACGGCGGCCCCAAGTTCTCGCCGGACGGCCGTTTCGTCTACTTCGCCTCGCGCGATGGCTGGGTCAGCCTCTACGACCTGCACAACCTGACCATGGTGGCCGAAACCCGCGCCGGCCTGAACACCCGCAACCTGGCGGTCAGCAGCGACGGCCGCTGGGTGCTGGTGGGCAACTACCTGCCGGGCGGGCTGGTACTGCTGGATGCGCGCGACCTGTCGCTGGTCGGGCAAATCGGCACCCCCGTGGGCGCCGGCGGCATGCCCTCGCGCGTCAGCGCGGTGTACACGGCGCCGCCGCGCCAGAGCTTCGTGGTGGCGCTGAAAGACGTCCAGGAAGTCTGGGAACTGCCTTACGCCAACCAGCCGGATTTCATCCCCCGCCAGATCCCCGCCCGCGACTTCCTGGACGACTTCTCGTTCACTCCCGACTATCGCTACCTGCTGGCTACCTCTCGCAAGGCGCAAGGCGGCCAGGTGATCGACCTCGACACCGGTCTCGCAGTCACCAACATCGCCCTGCCGGGCATGCCCCACCTGGGTTCCGGCATCTACTGGCGGCGCGGCGACAGCTGGGTCTTCGCCACGCCCAACATCAGCAAGGGGCTGATCTCGGTGCTCGACCTGAAAACCTGGCGCCTGGTCAAGGAAATCCCCACCGAAGGCCCCGGGTTCTTCATGCGCAGCCATCGCAATTCGCCCTACGCCTGGACGGACGTGTTCTTCGGCCCGAACAACGACGCCGTGCACCTGATCGACAAGCAGACGCTCGACATCGCCCATACGTTGCGGCCCATGCCAGGCAAGAACGCGGCGCATGTCGAGTTCACGCGCGATGGGCGCCACCTGTTGCTCAGCGTCTGGGATACCGATGGCGCATTGATCGTCTACGACAGCCGGACGCTGCAGGAAATCAAGCGCATCCCCATGAACAAGCCGTCTGGAAAGTACAACGTGGGCAACAAGATCGAATACGCCGAAGGCACGTCTCATTGACAGCAACCGTGCACGACGCCCCCTTGGCATCGCCTCCCGCGCCCGACGCCGCGCCGCCCATGCTCGAGGCCGAGGCGCTGGCCTGCGAACGCGACCAGCGCCAGCTGTTCCGCCGGTTGTCCCTGCGGCTGCAGCCCGGCGACATGCTGCAGGTCTGTGGCCCCAATGGTTGCGGCAAGACCAGCCTGCTGCGTCTGCTGGCGGGCCTGGCGCGGCCGGCCGCCGGAGACATCCGGCTGCATGGCGCCTTCCTGGCATCGCACCGCGACCGCCTGCCCGGCAGCCTGCTCTGGATCGGCCACGCTGCCGGCATCAAGGGGCTGTTGACCCCGCAGGAAAACCTGTCCTGGCTGGGTGCCTTGCACATCCCCCTGTCCCGCGCCGGCATCGGGCAGGCGCTCGAATCGGCCGGATTGCGCGGCTTCGAAGACACGCCCTGCCATATGCTGTCGGCCGGCCAGCAGCGCCGCGTGGCGCTGGCGCGGCTGCACCTGCCGAACCCGCCAGCGCTCTGGATCCTGGACGAACCCTTCACCGCGCTCGACCAGCAGGGTGTCGAACAACTGGAACGGCACCTGGCCGGCCATTGCGCGCGCGGCGGCGGCGTGGTGCTGACCAGCCACCACCACCTGACGCACCGGCCCGCGGCTTATCGCCGGCTTGATCTGGGACAGTACGCCCCATGAGCAAGGTCCTTATCCTGTTGTTCATTCGTGAACTGAACCTGCTATGCCGCCGACCCGCGGAACTTGCCAACCCCCTGGTGTTCTTCTCGCTCGTCATCGCCCTGTTTCCCCTGGCGGTCGGGTCGCAGCCCCAATTGCTGCGGAACATTGCCCCCGGCGTGCTATGGGTAACCGCGCTGCTGGCGGTGCTGCTGTCGCTCGACGGCCTGTTCCGCAGCGATTTCGAAGACGGCTCCCTGGAACAATGGCTGCTGTCGCCCCATCCCCTGCCTGTCCTGGCCCTGGCCAAGGTCATGGCGCACTGGCTGTGCAGCGGCCTGGCGCTGGTGCTGCTGTCGCCCCTGCTGGCGCTGATGCTGGGCATGCCGGCATCGAGCCTGCCGACGCTGCTGCTGTCGCTGTTGCTGGGCACGCCGGTGCTCAGCCTGCTGGGCGCCATCGGCGCGGCCCTGACGGTCGGGCTAAAACGCGGCGGCCTGCTGCTGGCGCTGCTGATCCTGCCGCTGTACATCCCTGTGCTCATCCTGGGCAGCGGGGCGCTGCAGGCCGCCCTGCATGGGCAAGACGCCGCTGGGCACCTGTTGTGGCTGGCCTGCCTGGCCGCCCTGGCATTCACGCTGGCGCCCTTCGCCATCGCCGCGGCCCTGGCCATCAGCCTCGACGAATGATTCCCGCCCGCCCTCGGCGCTCAACATCCACCGGCGCGCATTTCCCATGAACTGGACCTGGTTGCATCGCTGGGCCTCGCCCAGGTGGTTCTACGAAAAAGGCGGGCGTCTGCAGCCCTGGCTGGCCCTGGCCAGCACCGTGCTGATCGCGGCAGGGCTTGCCTGGGGCCTGGCCTTCGCGCCGGCCGACTACCAGCAGGGCAACAGCTTCCGCATCATCTACCTCCATGTCCCGGCCGCGCTGCTGGCACAGTCCATCTACGTCATGCTGGCGCTGGCGGGTGCGGCCAGCCTGGTCTGGAAAGTCAAGCTGGCCGACGTGGCGCTGCAGCAGGCCGCGCCCATCGGCGCCTGGATGACCGTCATCGCCCTGGCTACCGGCGCCCTGTGGGGCAAGCCCACCTGGGGCACCTACTGGGTGTGGGATGCCCGGCTGACCTCGATGCTGATCCTGCTGTTCCTGTATTTCGGCATCATCGCGCTGGACCAGGCCATCACCCGCCGGCACAACGCGGCGCGAGCCTGTGCGCTGCTGGCCGTGGTGGGCGTGGTGAACATTCCCATCATCAAGTATTCGGTCAATTGGTGGAACACCCTGCACCAGCCCGCCACCTTCTCGCTGGCCGAAAAACCCGCCATGCCGCCACAGATGTGGATACCGCTGCTGTTGGCCACGCTGGGCTTCTACTGCTTCTTCGGGGCCGTGCTGCTGGCGCGCATGCGGCTCGAAGTGCTCAAGCGCGAGGCCGACGCCCGCTGGGCCGGCAGCGAACTCGCGCGCCTGCTGAAGGGCCAGCCATGAACGGCTTCGATTCCTTTACCGATTTTCTGGCCATGGGCCGCCATGGCGCCTACGTCTGGAGCTCCTACGGCCTGGGCGTGGCGCTGCTGGCCTGGAATGCGCTGCTGCCCGCCCTGGCACGCCGCCGTTACCTGAAAACCCTGGCGCGCCGCCGGCGCCGCGAGGTCGCGCCATGACACCGCGACGCCAGAAACGCCTGGCCCTGATCGCGACGCTGGTGCTCGGCGTAGGCGCCACCGTGGCGCTGGCGCTGGCGGCGCTGCAACAGAACATCAACCTGTTCTATACCCCCACCCAGATCGCCGCCGGCGAAGCGCCCACGCATACCCGCATCCGCGCCGGCGGCCTGGTCCAGGAAGGCTCGCTGCAGCGCGCCCCCGACTCGCTGGCCGTGCAATTCGCCGTCACCGACGGCGCGCGCAGCGTCGTGGTGCGCTACCAGGGCATCCTGCCCGACCTGTTCCGCGAAGGCCAGGGTATTGTCGCCCTGGGCCAACTGGATCCGCACGGCGTGCTGCAGGCCGATGAAGTCCTGGCCAAGCACGACGAGAACTACATGCCGCCCGAGGCCATGCACGCGCTGGAACAAAGCGGCGCGGCGGCCGGCGGCAGCCATTCCCCGCCGGAGCCTCGCCCATGATCCCCGAACTCGGGCTGCTGGCGCTGGTGCTGGCCCTGTGCCTGGCCATGGTGCAGGCCAGCCTGCCGCTGGCCGGCGCCTGGCGCGGCAACCACCGCTGGATGGCGCTGGCCGTGCCGATGGCCTGGGGGCAGTTGCTGTTCCTGGCGCTGGCCTTCGCGGCGCTGGCGCACGCCTTCCTGGCCAACGACTTCTCGGTAGCGTATGTCGCGCGCAACTCCAACAGCGCCCTGCCCTGGTACTACCGGCTCAGCGCCGTCTGGGGCGCGCATGAAGGCTCGCTGCTGCTGTGGGCGTTGATGCTGGCGGGCTGGGGCGGCGCCGTGTGCCTGGGGTCGCGCCAGCTGCCCGCGGCCATGCTGGCGCGGGTGCTGGCCGTGATGGGCATGATCAGCATCGGTTTCCTGCTGTTCCTGATCGCCACCTCCAACCCGTTCGAACGGCTGCTGCCCGATGTGCCGGCCGACGGCCGCGACCTCAACCCGCTATTGCAGGATTTCGGCCTGATCGTGCATCCGCCCATGCTTTATATGGGCTACGTGGGGTTCTCGGTGGCGTTTGCATTCGCCATTGCCGCGTTGCTCGACGGCAAGCTCGACGCCGCCTGGGCGCGCTGGTCGCGCCCCTGGACGGTCGTGGCCTGGGCGTTCCTGGGCCTGGGCATCGCCCTGGGGTCGTGGTGGGCATATTACGAACTGGGCTGGGGCAGCTGGTGGTTCTGGGATCCGGTCGAGAACGCCTCGTTCATGCCCTGGCTGGTGGGCACGGCGCTGATCCACTCGCTGGCGGCCACGGAAAAGCGCGGCGTCTTCAAGAGCTGGACGGTCCTGCTGGCCATTGCCGCTTTCTCGCTCAGCCTGCTGGGTACTTTCCTGGTGCGGTCGGGGGTGCTGACCTCGGTGCACGCCTTCGCCACGGACCCGGCGCGCGGCGTATTCATCCTGTGCTTCCTGCTGGTGGTGGTGGGCGGATCGCTGGCCCTGTTCGCCCTGCGCGCTCCTACTGTCGCCAGCCGGATCGGCTTTGGCGCCTGGTCGCGCGAGACCCTGCTGCTGGTCAACAACCTGCTGCTATCGGTCGCCGCCGCCATGATCCTGCTGGGCACCCTCTACCCCCTGGTGCTGGATGCGCTGACGGGCGCCAAACTGTCGGTGGGGCCGCCCTATTTCAATGCCTTGTTCGTGCCGCTGATGGCCATGCTGATGGCCGCCACCGCCGTGGGCGTGGCCGCGCGCTGGAAAGACACGCCGCCGCGCTGGCTGGCCGGCATGCTGGGGCCGGTGCTGGCGGCCAGCCTGGCGCTGGCCCTGGGCATTGCCCTGTACGGCAGCCGGCGCTGGGACGTCTTCACCGCCTGCCTGCTGGCCGCCTGGATCGTCCTGGGCGCGGCGCGCGATATCGCCGACAAGACGCGCCACAAGGGGCTGGCGCGCGGCCTTGCCGCCCTGGGGCGCAGCTACTGGGGCATGCACCTGGCGCACCTGGGCTTCGCGGTATGCGCGCTGGGCGTGGTGCTGAACAGCGCCGGCAGCCTGGAACGCGACTTGCGCATGGCTCCGGGCGACACGGTCGAACTGGGCGGCTACCGCTACACGTTCGACGGCACGACCCGGCGCGACGGGCCCAATTTCATGGCCGACCGGGGCAGCATGCGGATCACGCGCGACGGCCGGCCGGTGGCCACCCTGCACCCCGAAAAGCGCCTGTACCACGTACAGCAGGCCACCATGACCGAAGCCGGGATCGACGCCGGTTTCGCCCGCGACCTGTTCGTCGCCCTGGGCGAACCGCTGGGCGATGGCGCCTGGGCGGTGCGCGTGCACATCAAGCCGTTCGTGCGCTGGATCTGGCTGGGCGCGCTCATGATGGCGGCAGGCGGCCTGCTGGCCGCGGCCGACCGCCGCTACCGCGTTCGCGCCACCGCGTCCCGGCGCGCCATGGTCCAAGGCGAGGCGCACGCATGAAACGCCTGTTGCTGCTCTTGCCGCTGGCGGTGTTCCTGGTGATCGCCGTGCTGTTGTACCGCGGCCTGTTTCTCGACCCCGCGCGACTGCCTTCGGCGCTGGTAGGCAAGGCTTTCCCCGATTTCGCGCTGCCGTCGCTGGACGATCCCTCCCGCACGCTGACCCGCCAAGACCTGCTGGGCAAGCCCGCGCTGGTCAACGTGTGGGCGACGTGGTGCCCTTCCTGCCGCCAGGAACATCCCGTGCTGAACCAGCTGGCCGCCAGCGGCGTGGTGATCCATGGCGTGAACTACAAGGACGACCGGCCATCCGCGCAGCGCTGGCTGCGCACGCTGCACAACCCCTACCGCCTGAACATCGAAGACGCCGCCGGCGCGCTGGGGCTGAACCTGGGTGTCTACGGCGCGCCCGAAACCTTCATCGTCGACGCGCGCGGCCTCATCCGCGAGAAATTCGTCGGCGTCATCGACGAAACCGTCTGGCGCGACAAGCTGGCGCCCGTCTACCAGCAACTGCTCGAAGAGGCCGCCCGATGAAACGCCTGCTGGGCGCCATCATGCTGGGCCTGGCGCTGCTGGGCGGCGGGCACGCATCCATCGATACCTACGAATTCGACAGCGATACGCAGCGCACGCGCTATCGCGCGTTGACCGAAGTCCTGCGCTGCCCCAAATGCCAGAACCAGAATATCGCCGACTCCAATTCCCCCATCGCCAACGACTTGCGCGCCGAAATCCATCGCATGCTGGCGCAGGGCCGCAACGATGAACAGATCATCGATTTCATGGTGGCGCGCTATGGCGATTTCGTGCTGTACGACCCGCCGCTCGATTCGCGCACCGCGGTGCTGTGGTACGGCCCGGCCGCCTTGCTGGCGGCCGGGGCGGCTGGGCTGGCCTGGGTTGTCGCGCGCCGGCGCCGCCGGCCGGCATCGGCCGATGCATTGTCGGACGCCGAGCAGCAACGCCTGGCACGGTTGCTGCAAGCGCAAGCCGGCGACAAGGACACGCCATGATCGAATTCTGGGTTCCCGCCGCGATGCTGCTAGCGGCCGCCGCGGCGTTCGTGCTGGTGCCCCTGCTGCGCTCGCCGACGACCCCGCGCGACGTCGACCGCACCGCCCAGAATGTCGGCCTGTACCAGGACCGCCTGCATGAATTGCGGGCCCAGCACCAGGCCGGCACGCTGACCACCGCGCAGTGGTCCGCGGCGCGCGCCGAAGCCGCGCGCGAACTGCTGGCGGACACCGGCAACGACTCCGGCCGCCCGGCCGGCAGCCGCCGCCACCTGGGCATGGCGTGGGCCGTGGCGCTGCTGGTGCCCTTGCTGGGTACGGGCCTGTACCTGCATTGGGGCTCGCTCGACCAGGTCCTGCAGGCCCGCCAGTACGCGGGCCATCCGGAACAAAGCCTGGCACACATGACGGCGCGCCTGGAAGCTTCGGTGGCCGCGGTACCCGATTCGGCCGAGGCCTGGTTCTTCCTGGGCCGCACCTACCTGGCCCAGGACCGCGCGGCCGATGCCGCCCGGGCCTTCGAACGTGCCGCCAACCTGGCGGGCCGCCCGCCGGAACTGCTGGGCCAATGGGCCCAGGCACTGTATGCCGCCGGCAACCAGCAATGGACGCCCCAGCTGCAAGCCCTGACCGACGAGGCCCTGGCCGGCGACCCGGCGGAAACGGCCAGCCTGACGCTGGCCGGCATGGCCGCCTTCGAGGCCGGCCATTACGCCGAAGCGGCCGCCTACTGGGAACGCCTGGCCGCCGCGCTGCCGGCGGACGACTCCACCCAGCCCATCATCGCCGAAGGGATCGCGCGCGCCCGCGCCCGCATTGCCGCCGCCGGCGGCACGAACAGCCTGCCCTGAACCCGAATGCACATCGCCCCGGTCCTGTGCGGTACCGGGGCGATGCGGGTTCGCGGCGCGCCTCGCCGCGGTGGCGCCGTCAGGCGTAGGCTTCGACCGGCAGGCAGGCGCACACCAGGTTGCGGTCGCCGTAGGCGTTGTCGACCCGCGCAACCGGCGGCCAGTACTTGGCCTCGCGCAACGACGCCACCGGATACGCGGCCTGCTGGCGCGGATAATCGTGCAGCCAGTCTTCCGCCAGCAGCATCTGTGCCGTGTGCGGCGCGTTCTTCAGGACATTGTCGTCGCGATCGCGCTCGCCGCGCTCGATTTGCGCGATCTCTTCGCGGATGGCGATCATGGCGTCGATGAACCGGTCCAGCTCGGCCAGCCCTTCGGATTCAGTAGGCTCGACCATCAGCGTACCGGCCACCGGGAAGCTCATGGTGGGCGCATGGAAGCCGTAGTCCATCAGGCGCTTGGCGATGTCTTCGGCGCTGACCCCGCTGGTGTCCTTCAGCGGACGCACGTCCAGGATGCACTCGTGCGCCACCCGGCCGTTGCGGCCCGCATACAGCACCGGGTAGTGATCGCGCAGGCGCGCCGCCACGTAGTTGGCGTTCAGGATGGCGACTTCCGTGGCGCGGCGCAGGCCATCGGCCCCCATCAGGGCGATGTACACGTACGAGATCGGCAGGATGCCGGCCGACCCGTACGGCGCCGCCGCCACCGGGCCCACACCGGCCTCGCCCAGCTTGCCTTGCGCGTTGAGCACGCCCGGCAGGTACGGCGCCAGGTGCGAACGCACCGCCACCGGCCCCACGCCCGGGCCGCCGCCGCCGTGCGGAATGCAGAACGTCTTGTGCAGGTTCAGGTGTGACACGTCGGAACCGAACTGCCCGGGGCGCGCCACGCCCACCATGGCATTCATGTTGGCACCGTCCAGGTATACCTGGCCCCCGGCCTGGTGCACCAGGTCGCAGATCTGGGTGATGGATTCCTCGAACACCCCGTGGGTCGAGGGATAGGTGATCATCAGCGCGGCCAGGCGGTCGCCGACCTGGGCCAGCTTGGCTTGCAGGTCGTCGATGTCGACGTTGCCGTTGGCATCGGACGCCACCACCACCACGTCCATGCCGGCCAGTTGCGCCGACGCCGGGTTGGTGCCGTGCGCGGACGCCGGGATCAGGCAGACGTTGCGCTGCGCCTGGCCGTTGGCGCGGTGGTAGCCGCGAATGGCCAGCAGGCCGGCGTATTCGCCCTGGGCGCCGGAATTGGGCTGCAGGCTGATGTCGTCGTAGCCGGTGATCTCGCACAACGCCGCCGACAGGCGCTGGATCAGCTCGCGGTAGCCCGCGGTTTGGTCGGCCGGCGCGTAGGGATGGATCTGCGCGAATTCGGGCCAGGTGATGGGGATCATCTCGGCCGTGGCGTTCAGCTTCATGGTGCACGAACCCAGCGGGATCATGCTGCGGTCCAGCGCCAGGTCCTTGTCGGACAGCTTGCGCAGGTAGCGCAGCATGTCGGTTTCCGACTGCACGCTGGAGAACACCGGATGCGACAGAATGCCGCCCTGGCGCCGCAGCGCGGCCGGGATGCCGCCCGGCGCGGCGGCATCCAGCGCCTCGATGTCGAGCGCGACGTCGTCTTTCTGCAGGCCCGCGGCGAACACATTGACCAGCGCCTGCAGGTCGGCGACGGTGACGGTTTCGTCCAGGGACACCGCCAGCCGCGCGCCATCGACCCGGCGCAGGTTGATATGTTCGCAGTCGGCCGCCACGGCAATGGCGGGCGTGGCCGCGCCGGTTTCCAGCAGCAGCGTGTCGAAGAAGGTGTCGTTGACCACCTTGATGCCCAGCTGGCCCAGCGCCGCGCGCAGGATCGCCGTGCCGCGCTGCACGCGCGTGGCGATGCGGCGGATGCCTTCGGGGCCATGCCACACGGCATACAGCCCGGCCATCACGGCCAGCAGCACCTGCGCCGTGCAGATGTTCGAGGTGGCCTTTTCGCGGCGGATGTGCTGTTCGCGCGTCTGCAGCGCCAGGCGCAGCGCGGGATTGCCTTGCGCGTCTTTCGACACACCCACCAGGCGGCCGGGCATGTTGCGCTTGTAGGCGTCCTTGCAGGCCATGAAGCCGGCATGCGGGCCGCCGAAGCCGAACGGCACGCCGAACCGCTGCGACGAACCCACGGCGATGTCCGCGCCCCATTCGCCGGGCGGCGTCAGCAGCGCCAGGGCCAGCAGGTCGGTGGCGCAGGCCACGACCGCCCCTTGCGCGTGAGCGGCCTCGGCCAGCGCGCGGTAGTCGGCGATGGATCCCAGGCTGTGCGGATACTGCAGCAGCACGCCGAAGCAGTCGGGCAGGCCCTGGGCCTCGTCGCCGACCACCACCTCGATACCCAGGCCCTCGGCGCGCGTGCGCACCACTTCGATGGTCTGCGGATGGCAGTGCGCCGACACGAAGAACACCGCGCTGGACGACTTCGAGCCACGGCGCGCCAGCGTCATGGCTTCGGCGGCGGCCGTGCCCTCGTCCAGCAACGAGGCGTTGGAAATATCCAGGCCGGTCAGGTCGGCGACCATGGTCTGGTAGTTCAGCAGGGCCTCGAGGCGGCCCTGCGAGATCTCGGGCTGGTACGGCGTGTAGGCGGTGTACCAGGCGGGGTTTTCCAGCACGTTGCGCAGCACTACGTTGGGCGTGTGCGTGCCGTAGTAGCCCTGGCCGATGTAATTGCGATAGACGCGGTTGCGCCCGGCGATGGCCTTCAGTTCGGCCAGCACGTCGGGTTCGCTGCGCGAGGCCGGCAGGGCCAGCGGCGCCTGGCTGCGGATGGCGGGCGGCACCACTTCCTGGAGCAGCGCATCCAGGCTGGCGCAGCCCACGGCCGCAAGCATTTTTTCCTGTTCGGCCGCGGTGGGGCCGACGTGGCGGGAGATGAAATCGGTGTGGGTGTCTAGGGCGCGCGACATGAGGGATCTCGGTACGGAAAAAACGGGCCGCGCGGGCATCGTGCCCGCGCGGCGCCGGCCTGGTCAGCCGTTGGCCACGGCTTCGTAGCCGGCGGCGTCCAGCAGCTTGTCGAGGTCGGCCGCGTTGTCCGGCTTGATCTTGTAGATCCAGGCGGTGAAGGCCGATTCGTTGATCAGATTGGGCGTGCTTTCGAGCTCTTCGTTGAAAGCCACGATCTCGCCCGACACGGGGGCGTAGATGTCGGAAGCGGCCTTGACCGATTCGACCACGCCGGCCGTGGCGCCGGCCTTGAGCTTGGCGCCCACGGTGACGTCGCCGACGAAGACGAGGTCGCCCAGCTGTTCCTGGGCGGTATCGGTGATGCCGACGACGAACACGTCGCCCTCGGCTTTGACCCATTCATGGGACTCGGTGTACTTGCGGTCGGTGGGCAGGCTCATGGAAAAGCTCCTAAGGGTTTTGCGCGCACGCGCCGGCACCCCTGCCGGCGCATGCTGGCAGTTTACGTGTGTTCGACCGCCTTGCCATGGCGCACGAACGGCAATTTGCATACCAGGGCCGGAACCCATTTGCCGCGGATGTCGACTTCCACCGTCTGGCCGGGCTGCACGCCCGTCGGGACGCGCGCGAAGCCGATGGACACGCCCAGGGTGGGCGACATGGTGCCGCTGGTGACTTCGCCGTCGCCCTGCGGCGTGCGCACCGCCATGTGAGCGCGCATCACGCCGCGTTCCTGCAGCTTCAGGCCGACGAAGCCGCACGGCGTGGCGAACTGCTCCAGCGCGTCGCGGCCCACGAAACGGCGGGCCGCGTCTTTCAGCGATACCGTCCAGGACAGCCCGGCCTGGTTGGGCTGGGTCAGTTCGTCCATGTCCTGGCCGTACAGATTCATGCCCGCCTCCAGGCGCAGCGTGTCGCGCGCGCCCAGGCCGCAGGGGCGCACGCCCTGGGCGACCAAGTCGTTCCACAGGGCCACGACCTGGTCGGCGGGCAGGACGATCTCGAAACCGTCTTCACCGGTGTAGCCGGTGCGGGCCACCAGCGTGTCGTCGGCCACCTGGGCGCCCACGAACGGCGTCAGCGGCTCGGTGGCGGCCTGCCAGGCCGGACGCGCGGCCCAGACCTTGGCGCGCGCGTTGGGGCCCTGCACGGCCACCATGGCCAGGTCGCGGCGGGGGGCGATGGCCACGTCGAACTGGCCGGCGGCGGCCACGCGGCGCATCCAGGCGATGTCCTTGTCGGCGGTGCCGGCATTGACCACCACGCGCCATTGCTCGGCGGCGAAGAAATAGACGATCAGGTCGTCGACGATGCCGCCCTGCGGGTTCAGCATGCAGGAATACAGGGCCTTGCCGGGCACCGTGAGCTTGGCCACGTCGTTGGCCACCAGGCGCTGCAGGAAGGCAGCCGCGTCGGGCCCCTCGACATCGACATTGAGCATGTGCGACACGTCGAACATGCCGGCGTCGCGGCGCACGGCATGGTGTTCCTCGAGCTGCGAACCGTAGGCCAGCGGCATTTCCCAGCCGCCGAAATCGACCATGCGGGCGCCGGCGGCGACGTGGACATCGGCCAGCGGGGTGCGTTTGAGGGTAGCGGACATGGACAGGCTCCGGTGCGGCGGCATCGCCAGGGTTACGGAATGCCGGCCTGGAAGCGGAAAGCGCCAGAAACCAGCTGGAATCTTCCGCCCCTCTGTCCTTTTGCCTGAGAGTTGCCCCGCGAGCGCGGGTTTGCACCTTCGGCGCCTGGGCTGCGCACGATCGTGGGCGCCAGGTCTCTCCAGAGTGCTGTTTCGGCCGTTCGCGCCGGCCCTGGGGCCGAACGAATAGCCGATGCAGCGCGGTATGGGTTACCTGAGCGATTCCGGGCGAATTGCGCCTTCGGCGGCGGCCCGTCTTGGCATGGGCCGCTCTCTCCCGCGACTTGCGTGACAGCGGCGTGAAGCATACATCGAAAGCCGGGCGCGGCAAAGTTGGCGCTTACCCGGCGACGCGGCGCCCCGCCGGCGCGCCGGGAGGGGCGGCCCGGTTGACCCCCATCAAACGGGCGCGGCGGCGCTTGACTGCAGTCAATGACCCCCTGCCGGGGCAATACCCATAATTCCTTACAGGTTTTACGGAATTTGACTATGGGATTCACTCGGCGCCAGCTGCTGACGGGCCTGAAACCGTCGCCAGGCCTGTTCCCCCCCGCGGGGCCGGGCCGCCCGCCGCGACGCGTGCGCATCGGCCCGGACTGCCTGGCACGGCGCGGCATCGAATGCCGGATCTGCGGCGAAGCCTGCGGCACCGGGGCCATCCGCTTCAGCCCCCAGCCGGGCGGCGCCGCCCGCCCCCGCATCGACCCGGCGCACTGCGACGGCTGCGGGCAATGCCTGCCCAGTTGCCCGGCCCGCGCCATCCAGGAGGCCCCATGAGAATCACCAGCCTGGTCATGCGGGTGTCCCCCCGGCACCTGCCGGCCGCCGCCCGGGCGCTGGGCGCCATTCCCGGCGTGCAGGTGCACGCCCGGGACGCCGCCGCCGGCAAGCTGATCCTGACCGTCGAGGACGGCCCGGGCTACAGCACGGCCGATTCCATCCTGGCGGCCCACAAGGTCCCCTACGTCCTGTCGGCCACCCTGGCCTACGAATACAGCGAAGACGACCCGCCCTCGACCGGCGAGCCGCCGTCCCCCCATCGACCCCCGGCCCTGGGAGCCCCATCATGTCATTGAACCGACGCGAATTCATCAAGACCAACGCCGTGGCTGCCGCGGCCGCCACCGCCGGCATGACACTGCCGGTTTCCGCCCTGGCCCAGGCCGCCAAGGCGCCGCTGCAGATACGCTGGGACAAGGCGCCCTGCCGCTTCTGCGGCACCGGCTGTTCCGTGCTGGTGGGGGTGCAGAACGACCGCGTGGTCGCGACCCAGGGCGACCCGGAAGCGCCGGTCAATCGCGGCCTGAACTGCATCAAGGGCTATTTCCTGTCCAAGATCATGTACGGCGCCGACCGCCTGACCCGGCCCATGCTGCGCAAGAAAGACGGCGTCTACGACAAGAACGGCGAATTCACCCCCGTCAGCTGGGACGAAGCCTTCGACGTCATGGAACAGAAATGGAAACAGGCGCTGGCCACCGGCGGGCCCGACGCCATCGCCATGTTCGGCTCGGGGCAATGGACCATCTGGGAAGGCTACGCGGCCGCCAAGCTGTACAAGGCCGGCTTTCGCAGCAACAACCTGGACCCCAACGCGCGCCACTGCATGGCCAGCGCCGTGGTGGGCTTCATGCGCACCTTCGGCATCGACGAGCCCATGGGCTGCTACGACGACATCGAGCACGCCGACGCCTTCGTGCTGTGGGGCTCGAACATGGCCGAGATGCACCCCATCCTGTGGAGCCGCATCACCGACCGCCGCCTGACCCATCCGGGCAGCGAAGTGCACGTGCTGTCCACCTTCGAGCACCGCAGCTTCGAGCTGGCCGACAACGGCATGGTCTTCGCGCCGCAAACCGACCTGGCGATCCTGAATTACCTGTGCCACTACCTGATCGAGCACGGCAAGGTCGACCGGGCATTCATCGAACGGCACGTCAACTTCAAGATGGGCGTCACCGACATCGGCTACGGCCTGCGCCCCAACGACCCGCGCGAACAAGGCGCCAGCGCGAACGGCTACCCCGGCGCCGACGGCACGGCCAAGGGCAACCCGAACGCGGCCACGCCCAGCACGTTCGAGGCCTTCGCCGAATTCGTCTCCACATACACGCTGGACTACACCGCCAAGCTGTCCGGCGTGCCGGCCGACAAGCTGCAACGGCTGGCCGAACTGTACGCCGACCCCGACAAGAAGATCATGTCGCTCTGGACCATGGGCTTCAACCAGCACACGCGCGGCACCTGGGTCAACAACATGATCTACAACGTGCACCTGCTGACCGGCAAGATCTCGCAGCCGGGCTGCGGGCCGTTCTCGCTGACGGGCCAGCCCTCGGCCTGCGGCACCGCCCGCGAAGTGGGCACCTTCGCGCACCGCCTGCCGGCCGACATGGTGGTGGGCAACCCGGCGCACCGCAAGGTGGCCGAGCAGCTGTGGCAGCTGCCCGAAGGCACCATCCCGGCCAAGGTGGGCCTGCACGCCGTGGCGCAAAGCCGCGCGCTGAAAGACGGCAAGCTCAAGTGCTACTGGACATCCACCACCAACAACATGCAGGCCGGGCCGAACATCAACGACGAAATCTACCCGGGCTGGCGGCATCCCGAGGCCTTCGTCGTCGTGTCGGACCCCTACCCCACCGTGTCGGCGCTGGCGGCCGACCTGATCCTGCCCAGCGCCATGTGGGTCGAGAAAGAAGGCGCCTACGGCAATGCCGAACGCCGCACGCAGTTCTGGCGCCAGCAGGTCCGTGCGCCGGGCGAATCGCGTTCCGACCTGTGGCAGTACCTGGAATTCTCCAAGCGGTTCCAGGTGGAAGACGTGTGGCCGGCCGAACTGCTGGACAAGAAGCCGGAATACCGCGGCAAGACGCTGTACGACGTGCTCTACGCCAACGGCGTGGCGAACAAGTTCCCGCTGGAAGACGTGGCGTCGGTCAACCGGCACGCCATCGACGGCTACATGAACGACGAATCCCGGCATTTCGGCTTCTACGTACAGAAAGGCCTGTTCGAGGAATATGCGCAGTTCGGCCGCGGCCACGCGCACGATCTTGCCGACTTCGACCTGTACCACCGGGCGCGCGGCCTGCGCTGGCCGGTGGTCGACGGCAAGGAAACCCTCTGGCGCTTCCGCGAGGGCTACGACCCGTACGTCAAGCCGGGCGAGGGCCTGCGCTTCTACGGCAACAAGGACGGCCGCGCCAACATCTTCGCGCTGCCGTACCAGCCGGCCGCGGAAGCCCCCGACCAGGAATACGACCTGTGGCTGTGCACCGGCCGCGTGCTGGAACACTGGCACACCGGCTCGATGACGCGGCGCGTGCCCGAACTGCACCGCGCCGTGCCGCAGGCCGTGCTGTTCATGCACCCCGACGACGCCAAGCGCCGCGGCCTGCAGCGCGGCATGCAATGCAAGATCGTGTCGCGCCGCGGCGAAGTGCTGGCCAGCATCGAAACGCGTGGACGCAACAAGCCGCCGCAGGGGCTGGTGTTCATGCCGTTCTTCGATGAAGGCCGGCTTACCAACAAACTGACGCTGGACGCGACTTGCCCGCTGTCGAAGGAAACCGACTTCAAGAAATGCGCCGTCAAGGTACTGAAGGCCTGACGCCGCCCCACCGCCCAAGGCCAGATACGCCATGACCACCCCGGCCCCTGCTTCCCCGCCCGCCCGACGCCAGTTCCTGCAGCAGTCGGCGGCCGCCGTGGGCGGCGCCTGCGCGCTGGCGCTGGGGCTGGGCCTGTACGCGCGGCAGGCCGGCTCGCTGCCGGCCACGGCGCTGCGGCCGCCGGGCGCCCTGCCCGAAGCGGACTTCCTGTCGGCCTGTGTGCGTTGCGGCCTGTGCGTACGGGCCTGCCCGTACGACACGCTGAAACTGGCCACGCTGGGCCAGCCCATCCCCACCGGCACGCCCTACTTCGACGCGCGCAGCGTGCCCTGCGAAATGTGCGAAGACATCCCCTGCGTGCCGGCTTGCCCCACCGGGGCGCTGGACCACGGCCTGACCCGCATCGAAGACGCCCGCATGGGGCTGGCGGTATTGATCGACCAGGAAAACTGCCTGAACTTCCAGGGCCTGCGCTGCGACGTCTGCTACCGCGTATGCCCGCTGATCGACGAGGCCATCACCCTGGAACGGCAGCACAACCCGCGCTCCGACCGTCATGCCATGTTGCTGCCCACCGTGCATTCCGACCACTGCACCGGCTGCGGCAAATGCGAACAGAGCTGTGTGCTGCCGGGCGCGGCCGCCATCAAGGTCGTGCCGCACAAGCTGGCCCAGGGTTCGGCCGCCGGCCACTATCGCAAGGGCTGGGAAGAAGCGGAACGGGCCGGCGGCTCGCTGATCGGCGAGCAGGTCCACCTGCCCGTGCGCGGGCTGGACGACCCGGTTCCCGACACCGTCACGGGGCGCCCATGAGCCATCCCGACACCCCATCGAAACCGAAGCGGCCCAGCGTCGCCGGCCGCGTTCCCGGCGCGGCCGCCGTTGCCGGCAAGGGCTGGCTGCGCGCCCATCGCTGGCTGCTGCTGCGGCGCGCCGTGCAGGGCGGGTTGCTGGCGCTGTTCCTGTTGGGCCCGGCCACCCTGTGGCTGGCGCAGCGTGGCTACCTGGCCGCCCCCTGGTGGCCCGTCAAGGGCAACCTGTCGTCCAGCCTGACGCTGGACCTGCTGCCGCTGACCGATCCTTATCAGTTCCTGCAAAGCCTCGCCGCCTGGCATGTCCCGGCGCGCGCCGCCGCTGTCGGCGCCGCCATCGTCACGGGCTTCTACCTGCTGTTCGGCGGGCGCCTGTATTGCTCGTGGGTGTGCCCCATGAACCCCATCACCGACGCGGCCGCCTGGCTGCGCCGCAAGCTGAAGATCCGCCCGACCGGGCGCACGCCGGCCAAGGCCTTGCGGCTGTGGCTGCTGGCGGCCACGCTGGCCGCATCGGCCGCCACCGGAACGATCGCCTGGGAATGGGTCAACCCGGTGTCGATGCTGCATCGCGCGCTGGTATTCGGCTTTGGCGCGGTGTGGGCCCTGGTGCTGGGCATCTTCCTGTACGACCTGCTGGTCGCGCCGCGCGGCTGGTGCGGCCACATCTGCCCGGTCGGCGCCTTCTACGGGCTGCTGGGCAAGACGGCCCTGCTGCGCGTGAACGCCGCCGGGCGCGCCGCCTGCGACGACTGCATGGACTGCTACAGCACCTGCCCCGAACCGCAAGTCATCCGCCCCGCCCTGAAATCGGCGGGCCAGCGCCACCCCGTCATTCTCGATGCCGACTGCACCGCGTGCGGCCGCTGCATCGATGTCTGCCCCCAGCAAGTATTCCGGATGAGCCACCGGTTCCGACACAGGAGTGAATCATGAAACGCGCCTTGCAAAAGATCGTCCTCGGCCTGGTCGCGGGCCTGCTGATCGGCATCCCGCCCGTCCAGGCCGACGACCCGTCCACCGTCAAGAGCCTGCGCCAGAACTCGATCGATGGCGTCGAACAGGACGCCCAGCACTTTCGCCAGGAACTCGACATCGGCGCCACCCTGCCGCGCGACTTCGTGCAACAGCCACCGCTGGTGCCCCATGCCAGCAGCAACTTCCCGGTGACCCTGCAGTTCAACAAGTGCCTGGACTGCCATGCGTGGGGACGCGCCCAGGCCACCAACTCGCCCAAGATATCCGTCACGCACTTCCGCGATGCGCAGGGGCGCGAGTTGTCGTCGGTCAGCCCGGGGCGTTATTTCTGCATGCAGTGCCACGTCACGCAAAGCGATGCCAAGCCGTTGGTCGAGAACATCTTCCAGCGCGTCCCCAGCCTGAACTGAGCGAGCGTGCAGCATGAACCCGATCAAATGGATGAAAACCCTGTCGCGGCGCGCCTGGGCGCTGGCCTTCAGCGGGCTTGGCCTGGCGTTCGCGCTGGGGGTGGTGTTCTGGGGCGGCTTCAATACGGTGATGGAATGGACCAACAGCGAAGCCTTCTGCATTTCGTGCCACGAAATGAACCAGAACGTCTACCAGGAATATCGCAACACGGTGCACTACAGCAACCGTACAGGCGTGCGGGCCGTATGCGCGGACTGCCACGTTCCCAAGGAATGGGGCGCCAAGATGCTGCGCAAGGTCTATGCGTCCAACGAGCTGCTGCATCATTTCCTGGGCACCATCGACACCCCCCGGAAATTCAACGCCAAGCGCGCGCAGCTGGCCCAGAACGAATGGCGGCGCATGAAGGCGAACAACTCGCAGGAATGCCGCAACTGCCACGACTACAGCTACTTCGACTACACCGACCAGGGCTCGCATGCCGCGCGCATGCACCAGCAGGGCCTGGACGCGCAACAGACCTGCATCGATTGCCACAAGGGCATCGCCCATAGCCTGCCGGCCATCGAGCAAGCGGTGGGGCAGCCCAAGGCCGGCGGCATCCCCGCGCAGGTACTGCACCCCGACTGAACCGCGCTATGCCAGCGCGGTGTCCAGCAACATCATCAAGACAAACCCGATCATCAAACCGCAAGTGGCGAATACCTCGTGCCCCTTGCGGTGCGATTCGGGGATGATTTCATGGCTGATGACGAACAGCATGGCGCCGGCAGCGAAACCCAGGCCCCACGGCAGCAGCGCCGCCGACCAGCCCACCACCACGGCGCCCAGCACCGCGCCCAGTGGCTCGACCAACCCCGACAGCATGCCCAGGGCCACCGCGAAACTGCGCCGGTAGCCGGCGGAAAGCAGGGCCAGCGCCACCACCAGCCCTTCGGGCACGTCCTGGATGGCGATGCCGGTGGCCAGGGCGCTGCCGCGCACCGGGTCGTTGCCGACATAGCCCACGCCGATGGCCAGGCCTTCGGGCAGGTTATGCAGCGCGATGGCAAACACGAACAGCCAGGTGCGCCGCAGGCGGTGGACCTCGATGCCTTCCCTGCCCTTGATGAAGTGCTCGTGCGGCAGCATGCGATCCATCAGCAGCAGCACGGCCGCGCCCAGCAGCACGGCCCCGCCCACGACCAGGCCGGCCGACCAGGGCCCATGGCCCAGTTCGCCGGCCGCGGCGACGCCCGGCGCCACCAGCGAAAACGCGCACGCCGCCAACATGACGCCGGCGCCGAAGCCGAACATGGTGTCCTGCACCTTTTCGGACAACGTCTGCGAAAACATGACCGGCACGGTGCCCAGCGCCGTGGCGCCGGCGGCCAGCAGCCCGCCGGCCAGCGCGTCGGCCACGTGCGGGGCGCGCGGCACCAGGTAAGCCCACAGCGAATGCGCGCCCAGGCAGGCGACCAACACCGCCAGCGTCCAGACGCTGATGCTGGTGGCCTGCGGCCGGACTCGGTGGCGGCTGAACGTGTTCATCGCTACGGGATACGGGAATCGGCCGACGGCGGCCGGCCTCAGGCCAGCGCGGCCTCGTAGCGGCGCGCCACTTCGGCCCAATCGATCACGTTGAAGAACGCGCCGATATATTCGGGCCGGCGATTCTGGTACTTGAGATAGTAAGCGTGTTCCCAGACGTCCAGGCCCAGGACGGGGGTATTGCCCTGCATCAGCGGGCTGTCCTGGTTGGCAGTGCTTTCGATCGCCAGCTTGCCCTGCGGCGTCACGCTCAGCCAGGCCCAGCCGCTGCCGAAGCGCGTGAGCGCGGCCTTGGTGAATGCGTCGCGGAACGCTTCCATGCCGCCCAGCTCGGCATCGATGGCGGCGGCCAGGCGGCCCTGGGGCTGGCCGCCGCCCTTGGGCGACATCACCGTCCAGAACAGGCTGTGATTGGCGTGGCCGCCGCCGTTGTTGCGCACCGCGCCGCGCACCGATTCGGGCAGCGTGTCGATCCGTCGCATCAGCGCGTCGACAGGCTCGTCCGCGGGCAGGCCGGCGCCGTCCAGCGCGGCATTCAGATTGTTGATGTAGGTCTGGTGGTGCTTGGTGTAGTGGATTTCCATGGTCTGCGCATCGATGTGCGGTTCCAGCGCATCGTAGGCATAAGGCAGGTCGGGCAAGGTGTAGGGCATGCAAACCTCCGTTCGGGCTCCCGCGGGAGCGGTTCACGCGCCGGCGCGGCCGGCACGCATCAATGTTGCGATTCGGCGCCGTCGCGCCAGGGCAGCGCGGCGGCGCGGCAGGCGCGGTCGTGGCCGGGATGCCGCCGCAAGAACTGCAATAGCTCGGCATACGTGACGCGGCCGTGGCGCCAGGCCGCCGCGCGCCAGCAAGCGTCCAACGCCGGATCGGCAGCCATTTCATGCAGCAACTCGTGTGCCCGGCAGACATGCGCGCCGGCCAGGTCCGTGCGCCCGGCGCGCTGGTGCAATTCGGCCAGGTTGTGATGCGATACGACCAGCGCGGCGACCGCGGTATCCGCATCGCTGGCGCGGCCCGGCAAGGTATCGGCCAGGCTCAGCGCAGCGCGATATTGCACCAGCGCCGCGGCCATGTCGCCGCGCGCCAGCGCCCGGTTGCCCCGCAGCGTGGCCCGCTGCCACGCCCCCAGGCAGGGTTCGGTGGCAGGCGGCGAGACGGCGGCGGACCTGGGTTGGGCCTGGACCATGAAGGCGCTCGATTCAATCATGTAAAGATAATTCAAATGATAGTCATTTTTATTCAATATAACAATCGTACGCCAAGCCGCGAGCCGCGCGGCGGCCACCGGCGAGCGCCGCGCGCCCGTCGCCGCGCCAATTCCACCGGGGCCGGCCTGGCGCGTCCATAAGCTTTCCTAATCCATCCATAGGGTCACTTGCATTGTTCCCGCGCCATGCAGGCCGTAGATTGTCGGCCGTACGACAGGGCGGCAGGCCCTGCGCCAGACGCGAGACATCACCAAGGAGACTGCATGTTGCGTTTCGATCCCAACCTGCGCTGGATGTTCACCGAACTGCCCATGCTGCAGCGCTACGGCGCCGCCGCGCGCGCCGGCTTCCGGGGCGTGGAGGTGGCGTTCCCCTACGAGTACCCCGCCCGCCAGATCGCCGACCTGCTGGGCGAGCATGGCTTGACCCTGGTGCAGGTGCTGACCCCCTGCGACTGGGCCGCCGGCGAGCGCGGCATCGCGGCGCTGCCGGGGCGCGAGGCCGACTTCCGGCGCAGCGTGGACCACGCCGTGGAATACGCCGTGCAGGTGGGCGGCCCCATGGTGCACGCCATGGCGGGGAACATTCCCGCGGGCACCGACCGGGCCCGATGCCGCGACGTGTTCCTGGAAAACATCGCCTACGCGGCCGACACCACCGGCCGCGAGGGCCTGACCCTGATCCTGGAACCCTGTTGCCGGGCACGCTTCCCCGATTATTTCTACAGCCGCATCGACGAAGGCCTGGCCTGCATCGAGGCCATCGGCAAGCCGAATGTGAAGCTGTGCTTCGACACCTATCACGTGCAGATGGAGGAAGGCAATCTTACGGATACGCTGCGCCGCGCCTACCCCCACGTGGGGCACGTGCAGATCGGCAATGTGCCGGGCCGGCACGAACCGGGCACCGGCGAAATCCATTTCCCTTGGTTCTTCGCGCAACTGGAGGCATTGGGGTGGGACCGCTGGGTCGGCTGCGAGTACGAGCCCTCGGGGCCGACCACGGACACCCTGCAATGGGGCGCCCCCTACGGCATCGGCGGACCGCGCTGAGACGCACGCCGGTACACAAGAAGCTACTGCAAGGATGCAAGCATGCTGAGCGCTGCTGATAACGAACTGTTGACCCGCACCGACGCGGACCAGCCCATGGGGCGATATTTCCGGTGCTTCTGGCAGCCGGTGGCGCTGTCGGCCGAGTTGCCCGAACCCGACTGTACGCCGCTGCGCGTGCAGGTGCTGGGCGAGAAGCTGCTGGCCTTTCGCGATACGCAAGGGCGCGTGGGGCTGGTCGACCCAGTCTGCCCGCATCGCGGCGCCGACCTGTATTACGGCCGCAACGAAGACTGCGGGTTGCGCTGCGTGTTCCATGGCTGGAAGTTCGGCGTGGACGGCAAGGCCATGGACCTGCCGAATGTGGCGCCCGACTCCAATTACCACCGCGACATGGCCATCAAGGCCTACCCCACGCGCGAGTATGGCGGCATCGTGTGGGCCTACCTGGGTGCGCAGGGCGGGGACGGCGAACTGCCGGAAGTGCCCCGGCTGGAGTTCGGCGAACTGCCCGAGGCCCATCGCTTCGTGACCAAGAAGCGCCAGGAATGCAATTGGGCCCAGGCGATCGAAGGCGCGCTGGACACGTCCCATTTCTCGTTCCTGCACATGCCGGCGCCGTCGGTGCCGTCCAACGAAAACCCCGACGCGCCCGCCGACGAACAGCGCCTGGCGTGGATACGCCGCGACCCGATGCCGCGCTTTTCGATCCAGGCCCACGACGTGGGCTTCGTGGTGGGCGGTGCGCGGCAGGCGGGCGGCCAGAACATCTATTGGCGCATGGCGCAGTTCGCCCTGCCCTCGCACAGCACGACCCCGTCGACGTTGCCCGGCGAAAACTATTTCGGCTACACCTTCGTGCCCATCACCGATACGGCATGCTGGATATACACCTACGTATGGAACCCCGACCGCCCGCTGACCGGGCAGGAACGGGCGCAGCTGCAAGGCGGGCACGGCGTGGTGGCCGAAGTCGGGCCCGACTACCTGCCCGTGCGCAACAAGTCCAACGAATACCTGCTCAATCGCATGGACCAGAAGCACAAGACCTTCACGGGCGTGCATGGCGTAGCCGAGCAGGACGCGATGATCCAGGAAAGCCAGGGCGCGATCGCCGACCGCACGCGCGAGCACCTGACCGCCACCGATGCCGCGATCGTGCGCTTCCGGCGCACCGTATTGGCCGGCGCCAAGGCGCTGGCCAATGGCGACCCGCCGCAGGCGCCATGGCGCCACGACAGCTACCGGCTGCGCTCGGGCAGCTGGGTGGCCAGCGAAGGCACGCCCTTCGAAGACATCATGAAGGAACGCTTCGGCGATCCAGTAGGCCGGGTCCAGGCTGCCAAGACCTGATACCCGGCGGGCAATACCCGCCGAGACAGGCGGGCCCACCAACCAAAGGAGAGAGCATGACCCTATCCCTACGCAAATTGTGCGCGGCGACCTCGCTGCTGTTCTTTGCCTGTGGCGCCGCCACCGCGGCCGACTACCCGACCAAGCCGGTGCGCCTGATCGTGCCGTACGCGGCGGGCGGCTCGACCGACAGCACCGCGCGCCTGGTCGCCAAGGCGCTGGCGCAACGGCTGGGCCAGCCATTCGTGGTCGAGAACCGCGCCGGCGCGGGCGGCATGATCGGGCAGGACGTGGTGGCCAAGGCGCCCGCCGACGGCTACATGCTGCTGTTCAGCGCCGCCGGCCCGCTGACCGTCACCCCCCACGCCTATCCCAAGCTGCCCTACGACGCCATCGATTCGTTCACGCCGATCAAGCTGGTGGCCGAATCGCCCCTGGTGCTGGTGGCCAACCCCAAGACCGGCTTCAAGACCGTGCACGACCTGGTCGAGGCCGCGCGCGCCAAGCCGGGCACGGTGACCTATGCCTCGTTCGGCAACGGCAGCGCAGCCCACCTGGCGGGCGAACTGTTCAAGTCGATCGAGAAAGTCGACATGGTGCACGTGCCGTACAAGGGCAGCGCGCCGGGCCTGGTGGACGTCATCAGCGGCCAGGTCGACGTCATGTTCGACGTATTGGTGTCGGCCTTGCCCCACGTGCAGAACGGTTCGCTGGTGCCGCTGGCCATCACGCTGGGCAATCGTTCGCGCCTGATGCCGGAAGTCCCCACCATGCAGGAGGCCGGCGTGGACGGCTTCGAGGCGGGCACCTGGTTCGCCGTGCTGGGCCCCAAGGACCTGCCGGACGACGTGGTGGCGCGCCTGTCCCGGGCGCTGGATGAAACGATGCAGACCCCCGAGTTCCAGCAGGCCATGATCGCGCAAGGCGCCGAAGTGGCCAGCGGCACGCCGGAATCGTTCGCGCGCTTCTTCCGTGCCCAGTACGACAAATGGGGCAAGGTCGCCCACATGGCCGGTATCAAGGCCCAGTGACCCGTCCGCTGCCGCCGCCCGCCACCGCCCGACTTCCCCGCGCATCATGAGCAACGAGTCCCTGCTTTCCTTACGGGTTCGCGCCATTTCCGAAGAGGCACGTGGCATTCATGCCTACGAATTCGTCTCGGACGATGGCCGCCCCCTGCCCCCGTTCACCGCCGGCGCGCATATCTCGCTGGCGCTGCCGGGCGGCATGCGGCGCAGCTACTCGCTGACGAACTCGCAGCGCGAGCGCCATCGCTACGTGGTGGCCGTGAACCTCGACCCGCGCAGCCGCGGCGGCTCGCGCTACCTGCACGAGCGCGTCCGCGTCGGCGACGTGCTGCAGGCCGGCGCACCGCAGAACGCCTTCGCGCTGGTCGAGCAGGCGCGGCAGTCGGTATTCATTGCCGGCGGCATCGGGATCACCCCGATACGCGCCATGATCCGCCGCCTGAACGACCTGGGAAAGAACTGGACGCTGCACTACTGCGCCCGGACTCCCGGCGCGGCGGCCTTCACCGCCGAGTTCGCCGGCGACGAGCGGGTGCGCTTCTACTTCGACCAGGCCGAACCGGCCGACCGGCTGGATATCGGCAGCCTGGTCGCCGGCCTGCCGTCGCACGCGCATGTCTATTGTTGCGGGCCGGCCTCGATGCTGGACGCCTTCCTGGCCGCCACGTCGCGGCTGCCGGCCGAACGCGTGCACTACGAGCGCTTCGCCGCCGGGCAGGCTCCCGCGCAGGCGGGCGGCTACACCGTCACGCTGGCCCGCAGCGGCCGCAGCCTGCCGGTACGGGCGGGCCAGACGATCCTGCAGGTGCTGCAGGAAGCCGGGCTGGATCCGGTGTTTTCCTGCGGCCAGGGGGTATGCGGCAGTTGCGAGACCGCCGTGCTGGCCGGCCGCCCCGACCATCGCGACCAGGTGCTCAGCGCGGACGAACGGGCCGCCGGGCGCAGCATGATGATCTGCTGCTCGGGCAGCCTGGACGACAACCTGGTGCTCGACCTGTAGCGGCTTGAATGCCGCTTTATTCTGCCTTCGGAGTCATGTAGTGAAACGTCAACGTATCGCGGTCATCGCCGGCGACGGCATCGGCCAGGAAGTCATGCCGCAGGGCGTGCGGGTGCTGCAGGCGGCCGCCGAGCGCTTCGGGCTGGACCTGGCCTTCGAGCACCACGACTGGGGCTGCCATCAGTATGCCCGCTGGAACGCCTGGATGCCCGACGACTGGAAAGACCGCCTGGCCGGCGTGGACGCGCTGTTCTTCGGCGCCTGCGGCTGGCCGGCCACGGTGCCCGACCATATCTCGCTCTGGGATTCCGTTCTGAAGTTCCGCCGCGAATTCGACCAGTACGTGAACCTGCGGCCGGTGCGCCTGATGCCCGGCGTGCCCTGCCCGCTGGCCGGCCGCGGCCCGGGCGACATCGACTATTGGGTCGTGCGCGAAAACACCGAGGGGGAATATTCCAGCGTGGGCGGGCGCATGTTCGTCGGCACCGACCGGGAAATCGCCTGCCAGCAGGCCACCTTCACCCGCGTGGGGGTCGACCGGGTGCTGCGCCACGCGTTCGAGTTCGCCCGCGCGCAGGGCCGCGCCAGCGTGACCTCGGCCACCAAGTCCAACGGCATCAACATCACCATGCCGTTCTGGGACGAGTGCTTCCAGCGCATCGCCCAGGAATACCCCGACATCCGGGCCGAACAATTCCATATCGACGCGCTCACCATCAAGATGGTGCTGGACCCGGGCCGCTTCGACGTGATCGTGGCGTCGAACCTGTTCGGCGACATCCTGTCGGACCTGGGGCCCGCCACGGCGGGGACGATCGGCATCGCGCCGTCGGCCAACCTGGACCCGCAAGGCCGCTTTCCGTCGCTGTTCGAGCCGGTGCACGGATCGGCGCCGGACATCTACGGCAAGGGCGTGGCCAACCCCATCGCCCAGATCTGGTCGGGCGCCATGATGCTGTCCCACCTGGGCCATCGCGAAGCGGCCCAGGCGGTGCAGGCGGCCGTCGAGGCCGTGCTGGCCGACGGCCCGCGCACCCGCGACCTGGGGGGAACCGCCGGCACGGCCGACGTCGGCGAGGCCGTGTGCCGGCGCGTACGTGCGCCGCAAGCGGACGCCCGCCCTACCCCCGGTCGGCCATGAACTCGGACAGGAACGCCTTCAGGCTTTGCGCCGCCGGCGACAGGCTGCGGCCCTTCTTGGTGAAGACCGACACCTGGCGATGAATCACCGGATCCTGCACCGGGATGCCGGTCACGCCGTACGACGACAGCAGCGGCGTCGAATACGACGGCAGCGCGGTCAGCCCGTGGCCCCACTTCACCATGCCGATGGCGGTGGTCAGGTAAGACACCGAATGCGCCGGCTCGAGCACCAGGGATTCGGACCACGCGCGCAGGTCGGCCTGCAGGCGCACGGTGAAGTCCAGCGGCAGGCTGATGAACGGATATTCGAGCACCTGCTTCCAGGTGACCTTCTTCTTGCGCACCAGCGGATGCGTGCGCGGGCAGATGAGCTGGATGCGGTCCTGGAACAGCCGTTCCTGCTGCATGCCGGCGGGCGTGGGGCGCTGCGGCGCGATGCCGAAATCGGCCTCGTCGTTGAGCACGCGCACCAGGACCTGCTCGTTGGGCATGTCCAGCATGCGCACGTTGATGCCGGGGTAGCGCTGGCCGAACACGGCCAGGATTTCCGGCATGAGTGCCTGGCTGTAGAGCAGCGTACAGGCCACGCGCACGCTGCCGCGCTGGCGCTCGTGCAGCTGCAGCGTGCTGTGCACGGCGTTGTCGAGGTCGTCGAGCACCTTCACGGCCAGCGGATAGAACTCGGCGCCCGTGACCGACAGCTGGGTATTGCGGCTGTTGCGGTCCAGCAGCCGGAAGCCCAGTTCGCTTTCCAGCTCGCGCAGCAACAGGCTCAGCGCCGACTGCGTCACGTGCATGTGCTTGGCGGCCTCGGTGAAGCTGCCCGCATTGGCCACGTTCACGAACGCGCGCAGTTGCTTGATGGTGATGTTCATGGGCGTAGCGGTTCAAACATCGGTTCGCCATTCTAAGGGAACCACCCCGCTTGTTAACGATAGAACGAAGGAGATCGACATGAAACTGCTCAGTTATCAACGGCAAGGCCAGGCGTCCTGGGGCCTGCTTTCGGAAGACGGCGGCGTGATCGACGGCCCACCGCTGACACAGGGCCGCTACCCGTCGCTGCGCGCCGCGCTGCAGGCCCAGGCATTGCCCGATATCGCGCACGCCGCGCGGGGCCGCGCCGCCGACTTCGGGCTGGACGATGTGCAGCTGCTTCCCGTGATCCCGGACCCGGGCAAGATCCTGTGCGTCGGCTTGAACTACGAGGAGCATCGGCGCGAGACCCAGCGCGCGCCCACCGGCGAGCCGACGCTGTTCCTGCGGGTGGCAAGCTCGCAGGTGGGGCACGGGCAGGCCATCCTGTGCCCCGCCGAATCGCACAAGCTCGACTACGAAGGCGAGATCGCCGTGGTGATCGGCAAGCGGGGACGCCGCATCAGCGAAGCCGACGCCTACGGCCACATCGCCGGCTACGCCCCCTACAACGACGCCTCGGTGCGCGACTGGCAGCAGCATACGACCCAATGGACGCCGGGCAAGAACTTCGACGCCACCGGCGCGTTCGGCCCGTGGATGGTCACCCGCGACGACGTCCCGGACGGCGCCGACCTGTCGCTGACCACGCGGCTGAACGGCGAAGTGGTGCAGCACGCCAGCACCGCGCAGCTGATCTTCGGCATTGCCCGGCTGATTCACTACATCTCGCGCTTCGCCACGCTGGAGCCGGGCGACGTGATCGTCACGGGCACGCCCGGCGGCGTGGGCTTCAAGCGCACCCCGCCCCTGTTCATGCAGGACGGCGACGTGGTCGAAGTCGAGGTGGCGGGCGTCGGCTGCCTGTCGAACCGCGTGCGGGCCGGCTAGCGCCGGTTCACAGCGCGCGCCCGCAGGCCACGCCCGACGCCCAGGCCCACTGGAAGTTGTAGCCGCCCAGCCAGCCGGTCACGTCGACGGCTTCGCCGATGAAGTACAGGCCCGGCACCGCGCGCGCCTGCATGGACTTCTGGTCCAGCCCGCGGGTGTCGACGCCGCCGCGCATGACTTCCGCTTTCTTGTAGCCGGCCGTGCCGCTGGGCACCAGGCGCCATTGATGGATGGCCCCGGCCAGCGCGCGCAGGGTCTTGTCGGGCGCGTCGGCCAGGCGCAGCGCGGCCAGGCCCTGCTGGCCGCCCTGCTCGGCCGCGCGCAGCCATTGGTCGGCCAGCCGGCGGGGCCACAGCCCGCCCAGCACCGTATGCAGTTGCTGGCGATTGCCGGGCTTGGCGGCAATCAGTTCGCCGGCCAGGTCGCGCCCGGCGGCCAGGTCGATGACAATGGGCTCGCCCGGCTGCCAATAGCTGGAGATCTGCAGGATCGCCGGCCCGGACAGGCCGCGATGGGTAAACAGCAGGTCTTCCAGGAATTCGCCGCGCGCGCGGCCGCTGCCCGTGGCCAGCGACACTTCCAGCGCCACGCCGGACAATTCGGCGAACGGCCGCCACTGGGCCGGGTCGAATGTCAGCGGCACCAGGGCGGGCCGCGGCTCGATGATCTTCAGGCCGAACTGCCGCGCCACTTTCAGGCCGAAATCGGTGGCGCCCAATTGCGGGATCGCCATGCCGCCCGTGGCGATGACCAGCTTGGCGGCGCGGATCTCGCCCAGGCTGGTGCGCAGCACGTACCCCGCGTCGCCGCGGCCGATCTCGGCCACGCGGCACGGCATGCGCCACTGCACGTTGCCGGCCTGGCATTCGGCGCGCAGCATATCGATGATGGATTCGCTGCTGTCGTCGCAGAACAGCTGGCCGCGATGCTTTTCGTGCCAGGCGATGCGATGGCCGCGCAGCAGGCCCAGGAAGTCTTGCGGCGTATAGCCGGCCAGGGCCGACCGGCAGAAGTGCGGATTGTCGGACAAGAAGTTGGCCGGCCCGGCACCCATATTGGTGAAATTGCAGCGGCCGCCGCCCGAGATGCGGATCTTTTCGGCCAGGCGCTCGGCATGGTCGACCAGCACCACCCGCAGGCCGCGCTGGCCGGCCACGGCGGCGCACATCATGCCGGCCGCGCCGGCGCCTATCACCGCGACGTCGTACGAGGAAACCGTCATGGCGCTAGATCAGGTCGCGCCGGATGGCGCGCGCGCATTCCAGCACCTGCGGCACCAGTTCTTCGCGCGCCTGGTCGATGTGCCAGCGCGGCGACGGCACCGCGATATTGACGGCCCCCACCACTTCGCGCTCGGCGTTCACAATGGGCGCGGCGATCGAGATGTCGCCGATGAAGGCCTCCTGGTTGTTGACCACATATCCGTCGCGGCGCACTTGCTCCAGCATCTGCTCCAGCTCGTGCAGGTCGGTGACGGTGTAGGGCGTCATGGCGTGGCGCGGCCCCTGCAAGATGGCCTGCGCCTGGCGCGCGGGCAGGAATGCCAGCATGGCGCGGCCCGCGGCGGTGCAGAATGCCGGCAGCCGCGACCCCACGTGCAGGTTGACGCTGACCGGATGCACGCTGGGATAGCGCGACACGTAGACGATCTCGCGCCCTTCCAGTTCCATCAGGTTGACGGTTTCGCGGCAATGCTGGTTCAGGCGCTGCAGGTGCGGGTCGGCCACTTCCTTGACCGAATCGGTGGCCAGCACCGTATGGCCGAATTCCAGCATGCGGCTCGACAGCGAATAGGCGCGCGTCTGGGCGTGCTGGCGCAGGTAGCCCAGCTCGCGCAGTGTGTGGGTAAACCGCTGGGCGGCGCTTTTCTCCAGGCCGGACTGCTGGATCAGTTCGGTCAGGGTCAGCGGCCGCTGCGCGGCGTTCAGGCATTCCAGCAATTGAAAGCACTTGCCGACCGACAGCACGAACAGCCGGTCGGCGGGAGGCTCGGCGGCGCCCGCGCCTGCCCCTTTCTTGGAAGCGGATGAGGTCATAGCCTCCTATTTGACCAGATCGGCATACAAATCGGGGCGCCGGTCGCGCCACCAGGGGAAGGCGGCGCGGGCGCGCTCGATCTCGTCCAGGTCGGCCTGGTGCAAGACCAATTCGTTGTCTTGCTCGCCGGCGCGGGCCGCGATCATGCCGTACGGATCCACCACCATGCTGTGTCCCAGGTGATGGCGCGGCCCCTCGGTGCCGGCGCGGTTGGAGGCCAGCACATAGCAGCCGTTCTCGTAGGCTCGCGCGCGCAGCGGCACTTCCCAGATCGAGGCGCGGCGGCCCGGGTCGCTGTAGGTCGAAAAAGCGATCGGCATCACCAGCACCTGCGCGCCCCGCAGCGCCAGCGCCCGCGAGGCTTCGGGGTACAGCCGGTCGTTGCAGATCTGGATGCCGATACGCGTGCCGCACACCTCGAACACGGGCAGGTCCTGGCCCGGCGCGAAATAGAACTTCTCGTAGCTGCCGGTGCCGCCGGGGCGGTCGTTGGGAAAGTAGGCGGGGATGTGCGTCTTGCGGTAGACGCCCAGGCTCTGGCCGCGCTCGTCGAGCACCTGGGCCGAATTGAAGTACCCGTGCGGGGCGCGTTCGGCCACCGGCAGCACCAGCGCCAGCCGGCGCGCGGCCGCATGGCCGCGCAGCTTGTCCAGCAGCGGGTCGTCCAGCGCCATGAAGTACGGACCATAGTCGGCCGTCAGCGCGCAGGCGAAAAACGGCGCCAGGAACAGCTCGGGAAAGACCAGCAGTTGCGCGCCGCGCCCGCTGGCGTCGTCGATCAGCGCAATGGCGGCATCCAGGATGGCGGGGCTGCCGGGCGCCTGCACCGGCCCCGTCTGGGCGGCGGCCAGGCAAAGCGTACGTGACATGATCGTGCTCCTCAGCCCCAGATGGCGCGGAAAGCGCGCAGGAAGTTGCCGCCCGCGATGCCGTCGATTTCGCGCGCCGTGAAGCCGGCCTGCTCCAGGGCCCGCAGGATGGCCGGGAATTCGCGCGGCGACGGGGTTTCGCTGGGGTAGCGGTCGGCCAGCCGGTTGCCGAAGGCATTGATGTACACGCCGGCCGGGCCGGGGTAGTTGCGGCTGAGCTCGAGCACCGCGTCGACCTGGGCCGGGTCCTGCACGCAGGCGAAGTCCGTGCCGATGCCCACGTGCTCCAGGCCCACCAGGTTGCCCAGGTGCCGGACATGGGCGGCAAAGCTTTCCAGCGTGGGCGGTTGCTTCGGGTCGCCGCTCCAGTTCAGGAAGCCGTGGATGCTGGCGCCGATCACGCCGCCCGTGGCCGCCACCGCCTTGATCGACGCATCGGTCTTGTTGCGCACCCGGTCGTGCATGGACTTCGCGTTGGCGTGGGTCAGCAGCACCGGCTTGTTCGACAGCGCCGCGGCCTGCTGCACCGTGGCCTCGGAGCAATGGCTGAGGTCGATGGCCACGCCCACGGCGTTCATCTCGGCCACCACGGCATGGCCGAATTCCGTCAGCCCGCCGCCGCGGGCTTCGCCGCAGCCGTCGGCCACGAAATTGGCCTCGTTGTAGGTCAGCTGCCCGACCCGCAGCCCCATGGCGTGGAAACCGCGGATGCGCTCCAGCCGGGATTCCAGCGGCAGCAGGTTCTGCCACCCCATGATCAGGCCGGTCTGGCCCTGGGCGTGGGCCTGCTCGATATCGTCGGCCCGCAATACCAGCCGCCACCCCGAGCCGGGTTGCGCCACCTTGGCCAGCCAGCGCGACATCGCGTCGAAGGCCGGCTCGAAGCCCTGCGTATACGGCGCGACCGTGATGTTGGCGGCGGCCACGCCGCCGGTGCGCAGCGGCTCGGGATTGCCGTCGCCATGGAACACCAGGCCGTCGATGACGAGGCGCTGGGCGGCTTGCTTGCTCATGTCTTCATCCCCCTTGCGGTACGCGGCGCCGGCCGCGACTGGAATTTGCGGATTCAACTATTGCAATACGATAGTTAATATTGCATAACAACATCATATGGAATAACTTTGGCTTCGGCAATGCCTTTCCGGCCTGCCTCACACATCACAGCAACAAGGGGATTCCCATGATCAAGACGTTCGCAGCCCTTGCCTCGGCGCTGATGCTGGCCGCCGTGGCCACGCCGGCCGTCCGCGCCGCCGACAACTATCCATCGCACCCGATACGCATCGTGGTGGCCTATCCGCCCGGCGGCAGCACCGACACCGCCGCCCGGTTGCTGGCCGACCGCCTGGGCACCGCGCTGAAGCAGACCGTCGTGGTCGAGAACCGGCCGGGGGCCGGCGGCGTCATCGGCGCCTCGTCGGTGGCCAAGGCGCAGCCCGACGGCTATACCCTGCTGTTCGCGGCTTCGCCCGAACTGTCCATCGCCGGCATCACCACGCCCAACCTGCCCTACGATCCCAACCGCGACTTCGCGCCCATCACGATGGTGGGCCAGGTGCCGTTCATCCTGGTGGCCAACAAGGACTTCCCGCCCAACAACGTCAAGGAACTGGTGGCGTACGCCAAGGCGCATCCCGGCAAGGTGAATTTCTCGTCGTTCGGCGCCAACACCTCGAACCACCTGGGCGGCGAACTGTTCAACCTGCGCGCCGGCATCAAGATGACGCACGTGCCCTACCGCGGCAGCTCGCCGTCGCTGACGGACTTGATGGGCGGCCAGGTGCAGGTGACGTTCGACACCGTCACGGCGGTGTTCCCGCTGATCCAGAGCGGCAAGATCAAGGCGCTGGCCATCGCCACCGCCGAACGTTCGCCGCTGGCGCCGGACCTGCCCACCGTGGCCGAAAGCGGCGTGCCCGGCTACACGGCCGGCACCTGGTTCGGCCTGCTGGCGCCGGCCGGCACGCCGCCCGAAGTCGTGCAGCGGCTGTCGTCGGCTACGCGCGCCATCCTGGAATCGGACGACATCCGCCAGCAGTTCGCCAGCCGCGGCATCCAGCCGTCGCCGGGCACGCCCGACGCGTTCCGCACCTTCCTGGCGGGCGAAGTGGCCAAGTGGCAGGACGCCGCCCAGAAGATCGGCATCAAGGCGAACTGACCCATCATGCAGCAACCCCAGCAGGACGCCGTGGCCGTCATCGGCGCGGGCATCGTCGGCCTGTGCACCGCCTATGCCTTGCGCCAGGCCGGCCAGCCGGTCACCCTGTACGACCCCAACCCGCCCGCGTCGCAATGCTCGGCGGGCAACGCGGGCGCCCTGTCGTCCCGGTCGGTCGCGCCGCTGGCGATGCCGGGCGTGCTGCGCGGCGCGTTTTCCATGCTGCTGGATGCCACCAGCCCGCTGCACATCCCGTTCGACTACTGGATCAAGGCGATGCCATGGCTGGCGCGCTTCGTCGCCGCCGCCCGGCCTGGGCGCGTGCGCGACATCGCCAACGCGCTCGACTATCTGCTGGCCGGCGCCGTCGACGCCCACGCGCGCCTGGCCGCCGAACTGGGCTGCCCCGAACTGGTGCGGCGCACGGGGCAATTGCACCTGTACCCGAACGCCCGCGCGCGGGCCCAGGACCGATCCAGCTGGGAACTGAAGCAGGCGCACGGCCTGCGCCTGCAGCAGGTCGACCGCGGCGCCATCATCGACCTGGAACCGGCCGTGGGGCCGGCCTACACGGCCGGCGTGTACCTGCCCGACGAGGGCTGGATGGCCGAACCGCTGCGCTACGGGCGCGCCCTGGCGGCGCGGCTGGCCGACCTGCAAGCCGGCTTCGTGCCGGCCCGCATCACCGGCATGCAGCGCACGCCGCAGGGCTGGGTGCTTAGCGACGGCCGGCACAGCTGGCGGGCCGCGCGGGTGGTGGTGTGCGCGGGGGCGTGGTCGGGCCCGCTGCTGGCGGCGCAAGGCTATCGCGTTCCGCTGGAAAGCCAGCGCGGCTACCACCTGCATTTGCCCGAGCCGAACATCGCGCCCGGCCGCGTGCTGGTGCTGGCCGATCGCAAGGTGTTCGTCACGCCGATGGAAAGCGGCCTGCGCATGGCCGGCACGGTGGAATTCGGCGGCCTGCAGAAGCCGCCGAACGTGCGCCGCGCCATGATGCTGGCGCGGCACGTGCAAGTGGGCCTGCCGCAGTTGCGCATCGACGCGCCGCGGGTCTGGCTGGGGCATCGCCCCTGCCTGCCCGATTCGCTGCCGGTGCTGGGGCCGGTGCCCGGGCGCGACGGCCTGTGGTGTGCCTTCGGGCACGGCCACCTGGGCCTGACGGCATCGGCCAACACGGGCCGGCTGCTGGCGCGCGCCCTGACGGGCGACCTGCCGGCCGCCGCGCTGGCGCCCTACTCGATCGCGCGGTTCCGGTGACCCGCCGCCAGGCGGCCCGGCCCGCGCGCCGGGCCTAGTCTTCGATCAGGCAGTCCACGTAGTACCGCTTGGTACCGTCCTCTGCGGTTTCTTCGGCCAGGCCGTGGATGTAGGTCTCGAAGCCGGGGAAGCGCTCGTTGAATTCGCGCGCGAACTGCAGGTACTGCACGATGGTGCGGTTGAAGCGTTCGCCCGGGATCAGCAGCGGGATGCCCGGCGGGTACGGCGTCAGCAGCACCCCGGTGACGCGGCCTTCCAACTGGTCGATCTCGACACGCTCGACTTCGCGGTGCGCCATGCGCGCGAAGGCGTCCGACGGCTTCAGCGCCGGCACCATGTCGCTCAGGTACATCTCGGTGGTCAGGCGGGCCACGTTCTTGGTGCGGTAGGCCTCGTGGATCTGCTGGCACAGGTCGCGCAGGCCCATGCGCTCGTAGCGGCGATGGTCGCGGCAGAACTCGGGCAGGATGCGCCACAGCGGCTGGTTGCGGTCGTAGTCGTCCTTGAACTGCTGCAAGGCGGTCAGCAGGGTGTTCCAGCGGCCCTTGGTGATGCCGATGGTGAACAGGATGAAGAACGAATACAGGCCGGTCTTCTCGACCACCACGCCGTGCTCGGCCAGGTACTTGGACACCAGCGCCGCCGGAATGCCGGTATCGCCGAAGCTGCCCGACATGTCCAGCCCCGGGGTGATGATGGTGGCCTTGATCGGGTCCAGCATGTTGAAGCCGTCGGCCAGTTCGCCGAAGCCGTGCCAGTGGTCGTTGGCTTCCAGCACCCAATCGTCGCGATTGCCGATGCCTTCGGACACCAGGCGATTGGGGCCCCATACCTTGAACCACCAGTCGTTCTTGCCGAACTCGGATTCCACCTTGCGCATGGCGCGGCGGAAATCCATGGCTTCGCGGATGCTTTCTTCCACCAGGGCGGTGCCGCCGGGGGGCTCCATCATGGCCGCCGCCACGTCGCACGACGCGATGATCGCGTACTGCGGCGAGGTGGAGGTGTGCATCAGGTACGCCTCGTTGAAAATATTGCGGTCCAGCTTGCGGGCCTCGGACTCCTGCACGATGATCTGCGACGCCTGCGAAATGCCGGCCAGCAGCTTGTGGGTGGAGTGGGTGGCGAACACCATCGGCTCTTTCGGGCGCGGCCGATTGTGGCCGATGGCGTGCATGTCCTGGTAGTACTCGTGGAAGGCGGCGTGCGGCAGCCACGCTTCGTCGAAATGCAGGGTATCGACGTAGTCGCCCAGCTGGTTCTTGATCATCTCGACGTTGTAGATGACGCCGTCGTAGGTGCTCTGCGTCAGCGTCATGATGCGCGGCTTCTTGTTGGCGGCTTCGCGCGCGAACGGGTTGGCCTCGATCTTCTTCTTGATGTTCTCGGGGTCGAACTCTTCCAGCGGGATCGGCCCGATAATGCCCAGGTGGTTGCGCGTGGGCCGCAGGAACACCGGAATGGCGCCCGTCATGGTGATGGCGTGCAGGATCGACTTGTGGCAGTTGCGGTCGACCACCACCACGTCGCCGGCCGCCACGTTGGCATGCCAGACCACCTTGTTCGACGTGGACGTGCCATTGGTCACGAAGAAGCAGTGGTCGGCGTGGAAGATGCGCGCGGCGTTCAGTTCGGACTCGGCCACCGGGCCGGTGTGGTCCAGCAACTGGCCCAGTTCGTCGACGGCATTGCAGACGTCGGCGCGCAGCATGTTCTCGCCGAAGAACTGGTGGAACATCTGCCCCACCGGGCTCTTCAGGAACGCCACGCCGCCCGAATGGCCCGGACAGTGCCACGAATAGGAGCCGTCCTGGGCGTAGTTGACCAGTTCGCGGAAGAACGGCGGCGGCAGGCCGTCGACATAGCTGCGGGCTTCGCGGATGATGTGCCGGGCCACGAATTCGGGGGTGTCCTCGAACATGTGGATGAAGCCGTGCAGCTCGCGCAGAATGTCGTTGGGAATGTGCTCGGACGTGCGCGTCTCGCCGTACAGGTAGATGGGGATGTCGGCATTGCGAAAGCGCAGTTCGCCGATGAAGGTACGCAGGTTCTTGATGGCCCCCGCCACGTCTTCCGGCGAATCGACGTCGAATTCCTCATCGTCGATCGACAGGATGAAGGCGCTGGCGCGGCTTTGCTGCTGGGCGAACGAGCTCAGGTCGCCATAGCTGGTGACGCCGATCACCTCGACGCCCTCGGCCTCGATGGCCGTGGCCAACGCACGAATCCCCAGGCCCGAGGCATTCTCGGATCGGTAGTCTTCGTCGATGATGAAAATGGGGAAGCGGAATTTCATGCGGGCGCTCCTGGGGGCGAGGCAAAACGGAGGCGAGTGTACTGCGAGTCGGGGACCGCAGGTTGACAAGGCGTGCGTGGGAACAACGCCGGCGGCGCAAAGGGGAATTGTAGGCCGCTTTGCCCGGGCGCCGGGTCGGGTGGGTCGGGGCGGGGGCTGGGGTGGCGGCGGTCTTTACAACCGAAAGATGTCAGACACCCCACGGGGTGTCTGAAGTGAAAACCCACCCCCGAAGCGCTACGCGCTGTCCACCTCGCGGCAGGCAGGCCGCTCGGATTCGCCAGGCAAGGAACAGCCCTCAAGGACTGTTCCTTGTCCGGGCTCATCCCCCTCAAGGGGGCGACGCTGGCGGACCGGCAAAGCCGGATCCGCGGCGTCCCCGATTCGGCTACACCCGTTTTCTGCCAGGTGTCTGACACCCCAACGAGATGCCCTGGGGCATGCCCGCGACGCCGCGAGGGTGTCTGACACTGAGGTTTCCCCACGAATTATTTTTATAAATCAGTGGATTAAGTGGGGAACGGTAGAAAGAAGTGCGCGCATGGGGCATTCTTCAGGTGA